>Ga0065711_1048519_pt1 | contig 11768 bp, 6 predicted proteins | sample Hoacrofraction12_FD_59098 | JGI IMG/M metagenome (GOLD analysis project Ga0065711, IMG submission 59098) | Hoatzin crop microbial communities from Cojedes, Venezuela - Epithelial fraction 12 v2 (version 2) | ecosystem: Host-associated > Birds > Digestive system > Esophagus > Crop | place... | reverse complement strand
TCAACCTCCTCCTCCTGGTCAGGTGGCCTGTAGTACACACCCACCATAATGTCACCCTTAGGAGCCTGTCCCTTAATTCTAACCCACAAGCTTTCAACTTGTTCCTCATTTGCCCCCAGGCCAAGCTCAATGCATTCCAGTTGCTCCCTCACATATAGAGCAACTCCTCCACCTCTCCTTGTTGGTCTGTCTTTCTTAAAGGGTCTGTAGCCATCTATGACAGCATGCCAGTCATGTGAGTTGTCCCACCACGTTTCTGTGATGGCGACCGAGTCGTAGCCGTCCTGCTGTATAATGGCTTCCAGCTCCTCCTGTTTATTGCCCATGCTACATGCATTGGTGTAAACACACTTGAGCTGGGCTGTCAATCTCACCCCTAGTGAGTCCCAGCAAGCCTGATAGCCAAAAATGACTAGTAAGACTCTCTTGTGTTCCTCTAGAAGGGAAAAACAAGTAATTCACATGCCAGTCCTAAACGAATGGGGCTTATCCTACCCTCAGTCCCCAAACTGATTCTGACCAAGCTACAGAGATTGATGGCCCCAAAAAAGTCCTGGGAGCAGGAAATGAGAATGGGAGGAGATTAAGAATTACATGGCTAGACATTAGCTGAATTAATGGTCATGATCATATGTAGAAAAAGAAGGGCAATATTAGTTTACTACTCTTGGAGACTAATAAAGATTTTGCAAGATACTTTTGTTCAAACCTAACATTAGAAATCAGAATAGCTATGTCCAAAGTTATCAAGCAGTCTGAGTAAAATAAAGGTCATTATAAGTAACTGTGTACATAAAACTATCAAAAATATCATTGAACTCACAATAGACAAAGGCACACTCATTTGAAATTACTTATGTTTCCCTTAATCTGTTTTAAAAATCTTTTTATCAGTGGCAGAACATTCAGTTTTTCAATCATAAATCCTTTTTATAATTCAGAGTAAAAAAAAACCTATTCACTTGCACTTTTTCTCTCACTGAGAATAACTGACCTGGAATTATGCTGAGAGGAATGAGATCAGATCAGAGCCTGTTATTCACTTTCTTGAGTTTCACCTCCTTCATTTCAAGTAGGAAGAAAATAAATCCTTTTCAAAGACATAAGTAGTAGCATGACTGCACATATTTTTAATTTTGAGGGATTTGTAAAGAAATTAAATTTACAACTCAAGAATACATCCGTCTGTTCATAAATTTACAGCATGTTATTCATACTACTGCAGACAGAGAAGAAAAGTTTGTATGTTATTTCGTAAGCAAGAAAAACATAGGAGTGCTGAACTCTTGAAGTCTTTTTCTGCTGCATAACTGTACTGAAGTCAAGCACACTAGAAATCACCAGCTTATATATCTGCATAAGTTAAATCACGTGAGCCTTGCAAAATAAACAAAAAAAATCAACCTGAAAAGCCTGTTTTCTAAATTGCTTTCTATCTCATAACTGAATATAAAATGTCATAGGTAATCTTCATAAAAAAAGAGTGGAGTCTTTAGATGTGCAGACAACCTGAGTTTATACAGAAAACTTGTGGGAAAATATTACTCCATTATTGAGATAAATTAATTTTATATATATGAGGACAGAGTAGGAGAAGAGAAGTCCACTTCCTAAATATTTGACAATCAAGTCTATTTCTATCCACTTTGCAATTTGGTAACATTGCTAAAGAATATTTTTCAGCTATTAGTCTTCTTCCTTACCGTTTTATGTAATTTTTCTCCTTTTGGGGAGTAAAATTTGAAATATCATAGAATCATAGAATGCTTTGGGTTGGAAGGGACCTTTAGAGGTCAGCTAGCCCAACCCCCCCATAATGAGCAGGGACCTCTTCAAGTAGATCCTGTTGCTCGGAGCCCCGTCCAACCCGGCCTTGAATGTTTCTAGGGATGGGGTCTCCGCTACCTCTCTGGACAATCTGTTCCAGTGTTTCACCACCCTCATTGCAAAAACTTTCTTCCTTATTTTCAGTCTAAATCTGCCCTCCCTTAGTTTAAAGCCATTACTCCTTGTCCTGTCACAACAGGCCTTTCTGAAAAGATTGTCCTGTGATGTAAAACTATCACTGATGTAAAATTATTTTATGAATAAGAAGGAAATAGAAACAAAAAGAACACAGCGTTTATATTTAAGAAATTCCAAATGAACATGAAATATTTTGCTCAGTTTTAGAGTAAATAAGGGGTTTAAGCTCCATTTCACATATCCAGCTGGAGGTTACGTTTCCCGGCAGACTATGAGAGAGAAACAAAACTACAGGTATATATTTGATTCCAAATAGCCTTTCTCTTGTTGATAGTTTTATCATGCAAGTAATTAATTTAAAAGCAATGAGGACTATTCTTATACATGAAATTTTGCAGGACTAGATGCTCATTGACATCATATCTGGTAGAAAATGAAACAAAGAAAAACTCACTAAAACGCCTGCAGTACTGATGTCCTTTCCCTCCTCCTTCAACTGCCTCTAACAGAAATGGGTATTTTCCTTTTGTATTTGGTGAACTGTCTTTAGCCTCTTTGAAGATCATTCTGATGATTAGTCGGCAGATGCAACACCGTCTGACTACAAAGTAGCATTACCAGTGCTTCCTCTCAAAAACACATGATTAGATATACAAACTATGAAGCTGAGATAAAACATGTAACAGTTCTGAAAACCTGCCAGATCTTTTTCGATGAATAAGGTTAGATGGCATAGCTTCTCACTTCAGCGACAAAAAACAAATGCAGACCCAGTTTCCTAAATGCTCAGTGTCTTCAACAACATTTAAAATGCCATAAATCTTCTGGAGCCTTCAAAGTATGATTCACAGCTTTGGATTATGTTTTCTACTAGTATTATTAGCAATTATTGTTTTATTTCCTCACTTCTAAGCTTATGAGGGGTTAGCATCTGATATCCATATGCAGATCAGTCTTAATATTCTGTAATATAAAAAATACCTTTAAAATAAATATTATTAACAATAGCTTCTTATACGTAGATTAGACATAAGATTTCTAGAGGTATATTTAAAATGCATGGTTATATAAATTCATATAAGAAGCTAAGACAGATAAACATAAGCTTTATGCTAAGGCTTCCTTGTACTTTGACTTGACAAATTCGAAGCATCCTGTTAATAAGAGTGCATTCAGTAGATTTTGCTTGCTGCTTTTACTTCACTGAATTCAATGAAAAAAAATGGAAAAATATTGTTCTGTAATTACTGATTGTAGCTTAACCACCTTGACTGTTGTTCAACAGGTCTCCTTTGCTCTGTTTCATCCCTGTTGTCTCTATACACAGACCACAGAAAGGCAATCTTTTTTTCTTTTTCCTTCAGTTTTAATCTGAAATTAAGTCTTCATAAAGAAAAGGAGTAAATTCCTATTTTTGTGACCATTAGTGGCTTCCTCAAAATCTAATATATTAACAGCAAGGCAGAGGGCATCATAAACCCTCACACTTTATCAAACTGATAAAATGCAAACCCAAGTACTATTGATATTTGCTTTGAACTCTGTTGAGCTACATTGATTTCTCTTCAAAATTCTCAATTTATTCTTTCAACCATGAGCTAGAGTCATTTAAAAATGGATGTAAAGGAGCTTTGTAATTCATTTGTTTTGTGTATATATACATGCACACACAATGTCTATCATTTTAGGCCCTGATACTAAGCTTTCTGTACACGAATGGTAGACACAAAATGCAGGAAGAGCTGCTACACCGACAACTCAAGGGCAAAATGTTTTTTACATATAGGTGACCTGTATTTTAGCTTTCACAGTGACTTTTACATATTTAATGAGTTCACTAATTGTGTGTGCACAGTAAATGCTTCTGTCCAGATCACTGACCCACACATGACTCCAAAAAATTACAAACTTCAAAAAAATTCAATTACAAGGTCCAGATGCTGTGTGTTGCCTGTATAAAACATTTCAAGTAGGAAGGTTGCATATTAACAATATGATCTAAACTCAGGTGATATTTTTATAATTTTAACCTTTGGAGGAGAAAAATATATTTATATATCAATAACGATGTTTAAACATTATTTGCTAAATTTGTAAAACATTTTATTTCTTTTCCTTTTTTCCTGGCAATTAGTGTTAAAACATCATCATTTCTATTACATCAGTACTTTGTAACTTTGCATACTGTTATGACAGTAAAACTGCTTTACTTTGAGGGTGACATACCACTGGAACAGACTGCACGGAGAGGTTGTGGAGTCTCCTACTCCAGAGATATTCAAAACCTGCCTGGACGCGGTCCTGTGCAGCCTGCATAGGTGAACCTGCTTTAGAAGAGGGATTGGACTAAATGATCTCCAGAGGTCCCTTTCAACCCCCACCATTCTGTGAGGTTGTGATTCTGTGATTCTGTGACAGCTGTAGATATCAGGTAAATCTCTGTGAAGTTGTAAGACAAAAGTCTCAAATCATTGACTTCGTAGATAAACAAAAGCCAAGATCTACTTTCTGCTTCTTTTAAATTTCATAGTATATTGAGTTTGCGTGGCAAGGTTTTGGTAGCAGGGGGGCTACAGGGGTGGCTTCTGTTAGAAGCTGCTAGAAGCTTCCCTCATGTCCAATACAGTCAATGTCAGCCAGATCCAAGACAGATCCATCGCTGACCAAGGCAGAACCAATAAACAGTGGTGGTAGCACCTTTGTGATTGATAACATATTTAAGAAGACAGAAAAAACTGTTGTGCAACAGCAGCTGAGAGAGAAGAGTGAGCATACTTGACAGAAACAACTCAGCAGACACCAAGGTCAGTGAATAAGAATGGGGAGGAGGTGCTCCAGGAGCTGGAGCAGAGATTCCCCTGCAGGTTGCGGTGAAGACCATGGTGAGGCAGTCTGTCCCCGTGCAGCCCATGGAGATTAACAGTGGAGCACATACCCAACTGCAGCTTGTGGAGGATCTTATGATGGAGCAGGTGGATGCTGGAAGGAGGCTGTGACCCCGTGGACAGCCCGCACTGGAGCAGGCTTTTGGCAGGAACTATGGACCTGTGGAGAAGTAAGTCCACACTGGAGCAGGTCTGCTGGCAGGACTTGTGACACCTGTGGAGGACCCACGCTGGAGCAGTCAGTTTCTGAAGGACAGCGCCCCGTGGAAAGGACCCATGCTGGAGCAGTTCATGAAGAACTGCAGCCAGTGAGAAGAACTGTCTCCCGTGGGAGGGATCGCAGGCTGAAGCAGAGAAAGAGCATGAGGTGGATGGAGTGGCAGAGACAATATGTGATGAACTGACTGCAACCTCTGTTCCCCACTCACCTGTGCTGTTTGGGGGGAGGAGGCAGAGATATCTGGAGTAAATTTGAGCCCGGGAATATGGGAGAGGTGGGGGAAGGGTGTTTTAAGATTTGGGTGTATTTCTCATTACGCTGCTCTGATTTGATTGATAATAAATTAAATTTCCCTGAGTGGAGTATTTTTTGGCCCATGAAGGTAATTGGGGAGTGATCTCCCTGTCCTTATCTCAACTCATGAGCCTTTAATTTTATTTTCTCTCCCCTGCCCAGCTGAGAAACAGGGGTGGAGATGATAGAGCAGCATTGGTGTGCACCTAGATTCTAGCCAAGGTCAACCCATCACACATAGGCAGCCAAATGGTACTAGAGGATTGAATTTCTCATTTATATTTCAGTGATATAAAGCAAGTCTATGGTAAAAATTACTTAAAATATTTAAAATACTTCACTACTTTGCTTCTTGATATGTCATTGTGTGGTGCCCACTAAGCTGCTATCTCACTCCCCTTCCTTAGCAGTACAGGGAAAGAAAATAAGATGCAGGACTTGTGGTTTGAGATACAGGCAGTTTAATGAAAAAAAGAAGCAAAGATCATACACAGAAGCAAATCAAAAAAAGGAAAAGAAAAATTCTCTATTTCCCATCTGCAGCTGATGTTCAGCTACTTCCAGTCTTCATTTGCTTCATACAGGCAGTCCTTACAGTAGGAGAGAAGAGCTACTCAGGATTTACATACCACTTCAAAGCACAAAAAGAATAACTCACACAATGAGTTACCTGAGATGTCAGGAGGTAAAGGATACGTCAGATAAACTGCTACAAACTAATTAGCACAAATAAGCAAAACTACTGTTAAGTGAGAATTGATCAGCTCTTGAGACAGGTGAGGCTCAGTGCTTGTGTTGTTTCTCAGATCCTTGTGCTTTTCCTTGGTAATATTAGGCTGTAACTTCCTTTGCACTGTTTTCCTTTTTGCTGCCCTTAAGTCATCAGCCTTCACAAACTTCTCAGCACCATGTAGAACCGATACCTTCTGTCCAAATAGGAGCATTATTTACCTCTGTCACAAACCGTCAACTTCTGCATTGTATTCTCTTCTAGATATGATCTTCAGAACTGCAGCAATCAAGTTTGTTATCACTAAATTAGGTTCAAGGCCCATTACACATTCGTCATTACAATGTCAGCTTTCCACCAGTTCCTGGTTTGACAGTCTATTTGGTGAAGTGGCTTGTGGGGCACCAATGTTATCTGAATAGCACTAACTTCTTAATTCTGTAAAGCAAATTTTTAACTTAAGATGTATTGCCAAAATCTTAATAGTATCTCCATCTAAGACTGCTACTGAGACTGTTAACAACCTTCTTCAGCCAGAGTAAAAGGCATCTTTTAAATGATACAGTGAGGAAATATTGGCTTTCTTATTAAAGAAAGTACCCTAGTACATTTAGCCTTAATCAAGGAAAAATGAATACGTTCTTTTACTCTCTACTCACGTTTCCTCTGCTTTTTTTCCTCCATTAATCCTCACTCCCTCTTCATCTTTCTGTTAACCAAACACAATGCCCATCCTTCTTTCTTACACTTCTGCACATAGGTAACTGCTTTCTTTTATCTATCATACATTTTAGGTTCTATCACATTCCTCAAGTGATGGTTGTTTTTCCTCAATTCAGTCCATCCTTCCACAGAATAATTATAAAGACAATAGGTTATTATTGTTATTATTAAATTATTATTATTAACATTATTAAGAATACTTAGCAATATCTTACCATTTTCATTGAAGTATTTTGGTGCAATTTCACTTCTAGTTGAAATTTCTTTCAGATGAAAAATCTGAGGTATGACTTTAACCCTGTCCATAGTCATACATACTACACATGACTGTGCTAGCACAAAGCGTAAGCTAGTACTAGCTCTGAGGGTGGCTGTTACAAAAAGAGGTTTGAGAAGTAGCAAAATTTCTCCAGCAAGTAATCCTCAGAGACAAGAACAATTTCAGCATAATGATGAGATCTAAGATTTCCTTATCAATGATGATATATTATGATCTGTATGACAAACTTAAATACCATATTTGTGTTATCCAAAAAGTGAGTCTTTACCCAGTATGCAAGCCAATACACACAGAGTCAAGGTATTTCTTTATTACAAGTTCGCACAAAGTTGGGAGCTAAGTGGTATTCCACAAAGCCAGGTCAAAATTCAGTTGAAAAAATACACTGTTTATACAGTTTAGTTATACGTACACATTTTCTAAACCCTACCTAAAAGATACTTAGTTATGCACGGCAGTTTCCTATCGGTCTATATATATTTTGCTTCAATTTAAAGTTATAGTGTACTTTTAATCTAGTATGCAGGCTCAAGGGAGGTGGCAGGGGTGTCTCTTGGTCCTCAATTGAGTTGGTGGTAGCGATCTCGCCTTGCCATCTTTGACTTTCACCCCATCACTGTGAATTCTGCTGACTTGTAGCAAGATGTCCATTTAGAGAAGAATAAGAAATCATCCCTAAAGCACTGTTAGTGAACTGTTTTAATTAAGCAATAAAAATTAAAAGGTAAAGGGCCCAGATTTATCAGTGCAAAATGATTGCAGAAAAGTTCTGACAGAAGTCATAGGCTTAAAAGTTCCTGTTAAACATCTTGCTTTGAAACAGCTCTTTGTTGCTTTCATCACCAATGGATATTCCCGAGGCTATTTCCACAATGTTTCACTGTGCATAAAATTAGAATCAAATCTGACTAAACAAACTCACTGAAATTAAAAAATTCTTAGTCTAGAAAGGTCATTCTAAAATGAAGAAATGTTTACATTGGCCAAGAATGAAGCTTGATGAAGACTTTAATTTGATGACATCTAATTATTTTCACATATTACCAGCTCTTTATATATCTTCTGCTGAAACTGAAAGTTTTGAATTCTTTCTCTCTTCCACAAACAAGTTCGATAGTGAGAAAAATTACTTTTTCCTTTTTTTCTATTTACTGAAACCTAGGAAAAGAAATCATTAATACATGTGATAGAAATAACCGTTCAAAATAGGCCCAGCAGTGCTTGGAAAATCTGGTTAGCACCTGAATTTAATGGGCAGAATATGAGTCACTTTCTTGAAGACTTTTCTTTCAGATCTAGGTGCCAGAAACATAGGTCTATGCAAATGACATTTGGAGAAAAAGTACTCAACAAAAAAATGAAAAAAGTATTCACTTTCATTTTCAAGTACTCCTTACACCATTTTTGCTGCCCAGACCTAAGTTAAATTTATGTGCTATGAGGATAAATCAGGATTCTAATTTACTCTGTAAATGATGTGATGTGACCCTTGCTTTATGTAAAATAACTGTTAATTAATTTATTTTTTTTTAAATATTGTTCATATTGACCATCAACTCCTCATTCTGCTGATACTTATTGTTCATTTCTTCGGCTTGTTTTCATTCTCTTTTTTTCTCCTCTAATTAGTGTTCACTCTTAGATTTTGTTTTGCTTATTTTATATAGTGTTATTTCTCATTTAATTTTTAATTTGTTGATCATTTTATGAAAATCTGATAATGAATAGTGGAGGAAAAAGACACCATTGCAATACCTGTAGAATACCACTATAAGACACAAAGTTTCGGCATTTCCCCAGAGTTTACTTGCTGTTCCTGAGTTTACTGGCATGGATGGATCTTGCAGCATCTCTTATAGCTTTACCTCACTACATTATTTCATGTGAAAAATCCAGTAACACTGGCAGAGTGTATAGCCATTACTGGAGCTTAACAGTCCTCATTTTGACAGCATCTGGGGGCTTTTCAGTAAATTTCTGTGGTGTCACTTACTTACCCAAAGAAGTTTTCTAGATAGAAGAAGTGTATTTTATTATTCCACCTTCTAGAGATGAAAAAAATTTCTGCTGGTGTTGTGATTTAACCCTGCTAGGGAGCTCAGCCCCACATAGACACTTGCTCACTCCCCTCACAGTAGGATGGGAGAGAGAATCAGGAAGGCAAAAGTGAGAAAACTCATGGGTTGAGATAAAGACAGTTTAATAGCAGAAGTAGAAGCAGTGCACACAAGCAAAGCAAAATAAGGAATTCATTCACTACTTCCCATTGGCAGGAAGATGCTCAGACATTTCCAGGAAAGCAGGGCTTCATCATGTATAAGTGGATACTTGAGAAGACAAACGCCATCACATCGAACATCCCCCACTTTCTCCATTCCCTAACTTTTATTGCTGAACATGATGTCATATGGTATGGATTCTCCCTTTGGTCAGTTGGGGTCAGCTGGTCCAGCTGTGTGCCTCTCAACTTCTTGTGAACCCCCAGCCTACTCGCTGGTGAGTCAGTGTAAGAAATAGAGATTAATCAATTAAATTATCTTTCTGTCAAAGAGCTTTGGTCAAAGACTTTTCTAAGGACTGAAGAACATTTGGTAGCTCGTTTAATTGATGTATTTCTAACCAAACTATAATCAATGTTTTTCAAACTGCTGCTTTTGTTTCAGATCTGAAGAAATGCTTGTGATTCTGAAATCTTGTCTAATTTTTCCATCACAATGGCTGATTTAATAAAATCTATATCTCAATCTACAAATCTATCATGCCCATGTTGTTAGAACGTTATGAATGCACTAACCATGCACATCTGTATTTCTTTCTTTTCACTGAAACTAGATGTCACTTTTTAACTTGAAACCTAAGTGACTTTTAGCTCCTAAGATTTAGAGAGAGAAAGAGATGTTTGTAACAAGAAAACAAAAAGCTCTACAGCTTGTTTCTATCGTTGAAATATAACATGTCTATAGAAGAGACTATAGAATAGTGCTTGTAGAAGACAATAGTTTTGCACAGCTACAAACCAGAGTTCTACCTGCAAAAATAATTTTCTCATTTTTGGTTTTAAAGCAAGTAGAAATTGAGTTTAAGTTTTTATAAAACACAAAGAGATCACTCCTGGAAGCAAACTTAAATTGTGTTTACCCAGCCTATGATTTAGAGTAACCTGGAAAAATGAAATCCTAAGATCTTCCAGTACCTTCCTCCTGCTGCTCAAATTATGTTAATTATAATTTCATGTAAATAGAAAGCTAATTTGCCTGGTTTGTTGGTTCTGCAATTTCAGTATATAGTCTAAAGTAAAGCTAAAAAATACTGAAGATGTTTGATACCTAAACATATAAATCTTAAAAAATTTCAGTTATTTGGGCCTGAGGATGATGCAAGCAACCTGCTAACATAGGCCACACAGGCCAATAACCAAGAGGCTTCACATCACCTCCTTAATCCATCAGACTGTTTGTGACTATAATTTACAAGTCATGACTACATGTACGGTGGAATTTTTTACTGATTTCTCTCTGAGTCAAGAGTAAAGTACGATTGCTGAAGCCACCTCCCCCCCATTGTTCTTGAGTATTTACTGTCTTTTTTACTCTATTTTCTCACTTTTTTTAATGCTTTGATAAAACCTTTTAAAATCATCACACGTGTCTGGCTCAAATCCTTCTACAGTTTTTCCTTAAAGTTTGTCTTTAAACCATATCTTCATTCTGTTTTTCAGGCATGAAATACCAGCACTGAACCCAAGTAAGTTACTCTAGATGTAGGCTGATATATCCGCTACCTATCTTGTTTTTCTTAAACCGTCACCACAACAAGAACCACCTATTTTAACAAAATCTGTAGAATGGACAACATTAATCATCAACAGAAATGGAGTGAGCTCTTTCCCCAAAAGAAAAACTTTTGAGATCAAATACACACTAGTAAGGCAGTGTTAAGAAACTGTGCAGTGCGGCTGCATCTGCCAATCTGTTCTCTGCATAAGAAATAAATTCAGATGACAATTCAGAACTTCTTATGAAGACAGCTGTTTGGTATTTTTAGATTAAGTGTAATTTGAAAAAAAGAAAGAATAAAGAATCCTCTCATTTCTTAATAATTTGGATATTTAAATGAACACAGTAAAATGTGTCAACCTAATTGCATAATCCTTGAACTACTGTAGACAACAGATGGTTGATTGAACATGAATAAGAGAACATATCTTATTACATTACAAACCCTTTTCTCTTTGTTGATTTTTAAATTTTGTTATAAAGCCAAACATTTCTGGGCACAACTTCCTGTATTTACCAGCTTCAAGCCCTGATATGATCACCCCCATATTTCAGTTATACAGCATAAACCCTGGTCAATGACCAGCTCTTTTTAAAAAATCAGTGAGAGACCTCTTCCTGTTAAGTGAACAGCAAAGCATTTTTTATCAATATTGAGTCATTTATATTGCCTTTTGTTTCTTCCTTTAATTTAAGTCTTGTTTTCATTCAACATTGTTCATAAGGGTACATTAAGGACACTGAAAATTAGTACAACATACTTCAGTATTCCTGAAGCCAAAAGTGAGCAGATGTTTTTGAAAACACATGGAAAAGAGAACAAGAGCTCTTCTGATTAGAAGGTTTTTATTGTTTGTTTTAGTTTGTGTTTTTTTCTTTTTTTTTTTTTTTTTTT
>Ga0065711_1009687_pt1 | contig 11768 bp, 3 predicted proteins | sample Hoacrofraction12_FD_59098 | JGI IMG/M metagenome (GOLD analysis project Ga0065711, IMG submission 59098) | Hoatzin crop microbial communities from Cojedes, Venezuela - Epithelial fraction 12 v2 (version 2) | ecosystem: Host-associated > Birds > Digestive system > Esophagus > Crop | place... | reverse complement strand
CTGGATACCACCGAAAAGATTCTGGCCCCATCCTCCTGACACCCACCCTTCAGATATTTATAGGCATTTATAAGGTCCCCTCTCAGCCTTCTCTTCTTCAGGCTAAACAAGCCCAGCTCCCTCAGCCTTTCCTCATGGGAGAGATGCTCCAGTCCCCTCATCATCCTCGTAGCCCTCCGCTGGACTCTCTCCAGTAGCTCTTCACCTTTCTTGAATTGGGGAACCCAGAACTGGATACAGTACTCCGGATGCAGCCTCACTAGGGCAAAGTAGAGGGGGAGGAGAACGTCCCTCGACCTGCTGGCCACACTCCTCTTGATGCACCCCAGGATGCCATTGGCCTTCTTGGCAGCCAGGGCACACTGCTGGCTCATGGCTAACTCATTGCCCACCAGCACACCCAGGTCCCTCTCCACAGAACTGCTTTCCAGAAGGTCAGCCCCGAGCCTTTACTAGTGCATGGGGTTGTTTCTCCCCAGGTTCAGGACCCTGCATGTGCCCTTGGTGAATTTCATCAGGTTCCTCTCTGCCCAGCTCTCCAGCCTGTCCAGGTCTCACTGAATGGCAGCACAGCCTGCTGGTGTATCCACCACTCCTCCCAGTTTGGTGTCATCAGCAAACTTGCTGAGGGTACACTCTTGTCCCTTCATCCAGGTCCTGGATGAAGAAGTTGAACAAGACTGGGTCAAGTACTGACCCCTGGGGAACCCCACTAGTTACCGGCCTCCAACGAGACTTTGCGAAGTTGATGACAACACTCTGAGCTCTGCCATTCAGCCAGTTCTCAATCCACCTCACTTCCACTCATCTAACCCACTTGATCCTGTTGAATTCAGATCGTTCTTCAAAACAATTCCTTATTTCAGATTTCGGACATCTTGAATGTGGCCACCGCAGAAGCTTAATTGCCTATGTATATTTTTGTATCTGTCTTTATTTTTGTCATTTTGAATGGATATCATGGAAAAATATCTACCCTAACTATGGTTTATTTGGGACTAAGTATAAACTGTAAGATGTGTTCAGAAGGTAAGTTGTGAAAGAACCATTTTCTCTTAGACTATAATTCAAAAAAATGTGTTCACACTGGTACCTGATATTTGGTTCTCTATCTATGATAAGCTGATTTAAAGAATGTCCTGAGATCACCCAATGTGAATTTGCATCAGCTGCCCAACTATTTTACAATTCTAGGGATCAAGTATTTCTACTCAAAATGTTGCCATGAAGTAAGCATATTCTCCTGAATCTCACCTGTTTCCATTTTATATTTGGAGACTGCTTTTTAATAAACTTCTCATAAGTAACACAGATGTTTAATATCTTGACTAAAGTGATGACATGCAATTTCTTGGATCTCTAGATTTCATTATAGTCTGCGCTTTTTAGATAATGATTGTATATTATATTTACCATAATTTTAAAATTCAACATTGTAGCAAGAGAACAATTTATCTGAGTGAGCAAGGATACCTAGAGTAACAAAAATTTAAAATACAGACTGAAGTTGCATGATTTATTAAACTTTCAGTGTTCCTATCTACATAAATATTCCCTATATTTTTCTTGTTTATAAAAGACTAGAAAGAATTTCAACTATGAAGAAAAAAACCCAGCTATGTAGGTCAAACTCCACTCTCAATTACACCACAGCAATCAAAATTTCACTGGATGAAATCACGTATTTAAAAAAGGAAAGCAGAATCTAAATTATTACTACCAGATAAGGAAGTTCCTGAAAACTACTCCCTTAAATTTTAGAGCTGGAAATATGACCTCTTCCTATTCTAAGAAAAAAATCACTATTTCTTAGAAGCATTATCTGGAATGATTTAATATCAACCATGTCAGACACATCATTTCAGCTAAAAAACTTTCTCAGTGGGGGGAGTCCAAAATGTGTTACTGCCTCAAACCCAAATGTTGTGTTGAGTAAGAATGCACAGTATTTCGGTGTTTCCTTTTCAGTACATTCCTCATTTTCTACTCTCCAACAAGTAGAATTTTCTTGAAGGAAATCAAGCATCTTCTGTTATTTTAGGACATGCACATGGTGATGAACAAATCAAATAGAATGTTTCATAGGGTAAAATTACATCTCAGGCTTGATTTTTAATATTGCAGATGCAAGCTTTATCTTAGCAACCTGATACACTATCAGTCAAGTCAACTGAGAGATTTTGTTAATATTAATGGACATTTTATCAGACTCTAGATCTGGACAAAATTTATAAAATTATTACTTTCTTGAAAAGGAAATCAGCATTTTTAAAACTGTGACTATTACTGTGCCAAATCTGTGAGTTTCACATTAGTTCTATGACAAATAGCCCACATAACTAGCCACAGGCCTCTTTGGAAACCTCAGTCTGTTTAAGAAATCGATTTAGTATCTCTCCTATGTTATTTACAAAGGTTTGTCCACTTGACATGACATGTAAAAACATATAAAATAAAACATGTCTGAAAGTCAGGCTCACTAAACAAATTTGCAAAATAGATCTCACACACACAGAAAAGTGACTGGAACAAAGGTTATTATTATTGAAGACTGGTGAGTTTTTTAACCACTTACTCTTGAAAATATCAGCCTCAACAGGCGGGATATTTTTGCAGATACTGAAAATTATCAGTGAGTTTAATTACTTCCTGTATCTCCTGTTTTTTTCTCTCAAAACATTTTAATGACTGAGTGCATTGCCTTTTGGCTTTTATTCAGAAGCTAGAAATAATCCAGAAGTTTATTTATAAAATTTGACAGCTTGTCTCCTTATGACCCTTGAAAAGACTGGATTTGGCAAAATGATCTGACGAATTAGCTTTCCCTAGATAAACAACAAGATGCCTGCCACCTAAGAAAATCCTCCTGGGAAGACAGATTTTCTTTAAGCAAAATTTAGAACAATTCCATTATGACTAGCATAATATAATGACCCAGTTCAAGGTATCTGTTAAAACAGGAGCAAGTACACACTCCTTTTTAGCTGTCAGTACAGTATGTGGTGTGATTTATAAGAACTTTTTAAACTGGAATAAAATCTTAATTTACACAGATTGACAATCTATATGTAAACTAAGTGTTTCTACGTGCAGTGGAAACTGCACTCATAATTTTTGACAAAGTATTTTCCTAAAGGACAAACTTGTGAAAGCAATATTCTCTAAGAAAAAAACCCTAGATCTTTTCTAGAGATGCATGCTTAAAATGATCGCTTTAATTGAACAATTAACTGTACTGATAAATCTTGAACATTCCGCTAGCACTACTTTGTTACTTATGTAAATAGGATGTGTCAACAAAGTATGTTAAGACCATGAGAAAAAGCTAAATGGTACTACAGTATATTTTACATAGCTCATAACTCTCTTGTGTCACTAAGTCAAAGCTGCTAATATGGGACAACATCCCAATTTCCCTAAATTGTGAATCATCCACGACACATGTATCAGAAAATTTAGATATGAGGAATAATTTCCCATGTGTTAGGCATTCCAAGATGACAGTGGTGCATTCAGTCAGACAAACTAGTATTCTTTTATATGATTAAAAGTATATAAGCTTAATTCTATACTTCATTCATTGGTGAAAATAAACAGTAAAATAATACTTCACATACAAGTTATTTTTAGACTAAAGACTGTAGTGATTTTAAAGTGTCTAAGAACCTTCAGATTAAATTTTATATCTTGTGAGCATTTTAGCATAGTGCAGTTAGTTTTTAATGGTGTCAGTATTATTTTTGTTTCTAAATAGTCTTTCTTGCATTTTAATGAAACACCAGTAATACTTATCATTTCTGGAAATGAAAGACAGAATTGCTTCAATGAACATATCAGTGATTCCCAAATTCAGTATTTTTTATGTGTGATAAAGATGACAATTGACTTTTCTGAGAGTTTCAAGAGTGGTCCATAAAGTCTTGAAAGTCTTGAATGTGTCTTTATTCTGGCCCATGAAAAGACTGGATTTAGCAAGATGATCTGAAGAATCAGCTTTCTCCAGAAACAAGATGCCTGCTACCTATCGTCCTGGGAAGATGGATTTTCTTTAAGCAAAAGTTAGAATAATTCTAGCATAATATAATGACTCAGCTTATGGTTTCTGTTAAAACAGAAGCCCACAGTGCTTCTAGTCTTTTTCAGTTTTTGATATAATATGAAAACTTGGATGTGCGTAAAGATATACTTTTCAAAACACATGCCAAAGTGGCTTTTTTCATCCAATAGTCTGATTCAGTTCGTTTTTTAACTTCTGCTGCTATCAGATGGAGAGCGAGAGTCTAATTCTAGATTTGTAATCCATCACTGAAAATTCTTGAGGTTACAGTATTTTGACAATGTTTTTGAGATGTTTTTATAGCTGTGCATTTTGAAAGCCCTAGTGACACTGCTACTGGCAGTTCTTGCCAAGCATTCAGTGGGAAGTTGGCATTTACTTTTTTTCCCAAGGCTGTATAAAGGTCTGGTTGTTTACATTGCTCTTATCTCAGGAAGTAGCCTGGAGTGTCTTTCTACACTGTAGTTCATGTGCCCTTAATGGTATTAGAAGAAATTACAATAATGGGGGTCTGTAATTTATCTTTTGCTCATTTTATTTGTGATATCAGATTTTTTTTTTTGCTGTTTACCACCTTTCATATTACTTACTGTAGTTTGCTGTTCTGTATAACGTAATAAATTTGGGCATAACATTATTTAGCATGACATGAGGAGTACCTGTAAATGATGATTACGGTCAAATTCCAAAATACATGCCTATTAATTAGGGATATACACCTGTCTGCAGTACTAATCTATATACTCTGTTTTTAAAATACATAGTGCATGTGTGCACATAATAGAATATAATAAGAGATATACTACTACTATTCACCTTCTTACAGACAACTGGTAAAATTCGGGAAAGTGAAAGATGACTTTTCAGAAAGCATATTCCTCTATATGCCTATATGTTTTTTAAGTCCTCCTTTTCCTTTCACCTGCCTTTATTTACTTATTGTGACTAGCAAAATGGCTAAGGAGCTTTGCATAATTATGGGGTTTCCTTGGGTGCACAATGTCACAATTTTCAGGCGAGTGTACAAAAGTAGAGTTTTTGAATACCGGGCTTCTAAAACACAGTGAAGCTGTTCTATAGCAAAAGAATACATGTAGATATGGATTTTGGATACTTGATAGAAAAGACCCAGTGTGGAGGGATTATCTCTAAGTTAACTCTGGACTTACTGGATACTGAAATGTGTTAAAGGATCAGAATGAAATGGGGAAAAAAAGACAGAAATAAAGAAGCTCTAGTTTGCTTGTGTAATTATTTTAGACAAGGGTACTCCCAATTAACTACACAAAAACCCTAACCAAAATATGAATTATAGTGTTAACGTACCAGATATTTCATAACGGTATTTTATTTACAAAAAAGGGCTAGCTTCCAGAGTTCTCATTTACTTTTCTTAGAGCCAGAAAAAATCTCACCACTTAGCAGGATGTGCCAAAAACTACAGATGGCAAAAACTTCCTAGGACTTCTAGTTCAGCTCTATAAATGTTCTTGTAATTCTGTATCTGACCAAGCTTGAATATCCAAGGCATAGGATTTCTGTCACTTTGCTCAGAGGCCACTTTAGAATAATGATGAAGTTAAGATCTACCAATGGCACAAAGCCTGTGGAATTAGTTGTAGTTAAAGGTTTTTTTAAACACTGGAGGATTTCTTTTGACACAAAACAACACTGTTTGTATTTCATACGTGTTTAACTTTGGGGTAGAGAAGTTGAATTAGAAGAATAAACAACTACTGCCTCTTCAGAACAGATTTTCCTTTAAAATATACTGTATTTTCAGATCATATGAAAATATTTTGTTTTCTAACAAGACTTTTATCATTTTGTTTAATAGAAAAGCCCAAGAAAAATCTAAAGGAAGTGTTTATTGTTGGAACATTTCTCGTGGAATAACTGATACTATTTCTAGTGGAGCAAATTGGCAAATCACAATTACATTTGAAATTTAAAATAGGGTTTCAAATACTTTTTTGAATTTTCTTCACTTCACAAGTCCTCATTCATGAGGGTTTGCAGTCTAAATTTCACTAATCAATCTTGTGTTAGCACTTGGCATGATTCAGAGGTTTTTTATCTCATTTCCTGCTTTTGTTTTCAAACAAATTTCCACAATAAGTAGTCTTTGGCAGCATTTTGAAGTAGCCAGTTTGCTTCTGCAAATACTAATTGAGAGATTTTTTGGATAAAACCCACAGCAAATAGCTGATAATCTCAACAATTGTAAAGTATTTGCTGTAATATTGTTTGCAGAGATATTCTGATGTCAACATGTTTCTTCATGGATATTTTACTTTACCTAGAATACTGTTTTTCTCTGATTCAGAAGGCAAGCCTAAAACTCAGAGAACATCAGAGAACAGCCATGTGTAGGTGTGTTTCTCAGTCATTGCGATAATAAGTATTTTCTATGGAAAATGATCAGTTTAGAGAATAAAAATGGAAAATAATCTCTTTTCCAAAGGCAACTGAATCTGGAACAGATTAGCCAATATATCTTATCATTATTTGTGGATTAGTAATAAAAACTGGGCTGAAAATGATTTTTTTATTTATCTCTAGCAAATACTACCAAATCATTGTCATGCGTGACACAATATTAAAACATTATGTCCATGTACTCTGTAACAATGTAATACATGAAATATGTTGGAACAATGCTTATATCCTGAGAATAATGAATTGTAACTGAGGATAAAACCATGTCTTTATGTTCATGCGACAGCCAACACTTTTCTTTTTTAAAAAAAAATCAATTTAAATGTTTCTTAAATTATGAATGTAGCAACACATGAGATTCCACATGCCCTATTTGCTCTTCACACTGTCCTCCTTTAGGCAATGCAAATGCATGTTTTTACATATCTCTGTTGAAGGATAGCTTTTCCATTCCACTTCGGAATGTTCCTACATTTGTAGGAGCCAGGCATCAGAATTCAGCAAATTATTTTAAACTAGATAGTGCTGCCTTAAACACAGATTTATATAGTATGTCTAAATATCTGAATATTTAGTGATTTCACACAAAAAGAGTCCTTTCCTATAGACTAGTCTCTTTCCAGGCTCCTTCCAAAGCATCAGCTGTTTCTAAAATAAGCTCTTTTCAAGGACATCTAAATAATTTCCTGTCATGTCCATATCTGACTCTTACCAGTACACCAGTAAGGAATTCAGTTATCAGCTGGGAAATGCAGACATGCTAAACTTCAGTCTGTGCTAGGAGGTATTCTGCGTGTTGTTAGAATGGGACAATACCAGAAATGACATAGATGTTAACGGTAGAAATACGAAGCACTTAAGTTGTTTACTCAGCATGACATTTTTAATGAAATTTTTACTTTCTGTCTGGGTAGCAAATGCAAAGGCAGACTTCTTCAATACTTCAGCCAATGTTACAGGACCTTCCCTTGCAGAGTTTGGGAGCCATTCTAGCCATAATTCTTTCCTAAACAGAAAAACAATTCACACCACAGTCCTCTCCAGATATTTTGTATTTCAGTGATTACTGGTGAAGTCTGGAAGAGGTAACTCTAAGTGGCATTTTCTGTGAGCTGCTCCGAGCAGCTGTTTATTTTGGTGGGGTTTTTCCCCTCCTGAAGGAAGGAGGCTGAGTTAAACAGCTCGTGTGTAACAAACGGCCTAGCGGCCTGAAGGTTAAAATACTTTAGTTTAAAATACTCAGGACATAGCGTCAAATCCATACTTTACCTAATGTGACACAGGAATTTTAGCTGAAGGCATTTATCCTACAGAAGACGCATTTACAGCAAGACTTACTAGGTGCTCCAGACTTACAATACGGCTAAACGTATAAATAGTTGACCAATGCCTGGGGCAATTTTATTCTAATCTGTTTTCATACTTGTGGTCAGAACACGTCTACAAAATTGAGTCTACTGAGGAAGAAGGTGCTTAGGCTGGGAGTCCTCCTTTGAGACTGAGCTTCAGCTAAGATAACAGCAGGCTGGAATCAGAACTGATGTTGTGAACACAAACTCATGGGCAGAAACTGAAATGCAGAGAGAATGTACCTGCCTTTGCGGAAAGGTGGCAGTTAGTGATATCATTGTTGCCTAAATGGATAGTTAAGTGCCTGAAGTGGTGTATATTATCACTAAAGTACTTTTGAGGAACCCGACTGAGTGAAAATCCAGCTATACATCTATCTCCAGGTATCTTCTAACTGAAACATTGTTTCATGGCAGTTTTATTTTGGTCATATTTTGACTTTATCTGTTCTTTTCTCAGGCACAGTATTTGTTCTAGTAAACTCTGATAAAAAGAGGTCAGCTGTGTTGTTTATGTAACTTCTATTTCTGTCTTATTCATGTTCCAACACTACCATTACACTTTACAATACTTGAGCACAGGATTACGAATTCTTAGTTTCTGGCATTTCTCTTGAGCTTTTTGACAGTAAGGAAAAATCAAGTACAGAGTCTGGAGGAGGTCAACAGTTTACAACTTTTTATTATTTTAACAATAATAGCACTGCAGTTTTGCTCGGATTAAAATGTCACTAGCACCATCAATCTAAATTGCAACTCCCTCCAGGCATCCCTTACCAAGTCAGTCAGGAAATACAAAAAAGTTCTATATTTATATGTACATATATGCATTTTTGTAATTTTCAGCAAAGTAATTGAAAGACAATGGAGTGGACTTGTGTCTGCTCATTACAGCTACCAAACTCTCTGTCCCAAACTGTTCTTTGCACTTGTTCTTTTATAGAATATGTATGGTGCTAATTTGACTACAGCAAACATTTTAAAACAACCTGTACATGTCAGATTTATGTATGGATCCCATGGTGGTAAATGTCTGGCCATTTCTTCATCTTTATTGTATCCATTCTTCCAACAGACCTTTGAGGTAGGTATCATTATTAGTCCCCCTTTATAAAATACAGAATCTACAGAATACATACACAAAGACATTGGACTTTTGAGGTGTAGCCACTGCAACATATGGCTTTTGAAATCCCATGTAAACAACTGCAGCCACTGATTAGGCAAGTAAAATGTATATCCTTGAATATAGCCTAGGAAGAACTAGAACGGAATTCAGAACGGTTAAGGTGTTGAGCAGAGGTCATGTGAACTGTGGATAAATAAGCTATACTCTTTGAATAGCCCCTATTCCACTAGAAGTTTGGGTTTTTTTTTTGTCACCAGAAAAAAATATAGAATTTCAGACCAGCCTCATGGTGAATGCTCCAGTCACAGTATTTTCTGCCTCTGCTCTGGGACGTGTGTCCTTTTATCCATTGTGGAAAAGTTTCTCTCTGTAGATCTTACCTATTCTGGTCATAAGTACCTCAGTCTGCTTGTGTACTCAAACTCATAGGCACCTTAATTGAATGATTCCAGAAAATTGAAAACCAAATATTTAAATACATAATTCATGCTGTGATCTGCTTTACCGTACATTGCAAATAGTGGTGCCACCTGATTTGAATTTTTCTGTATGAAGGCTTTTCTGATGCTCTTAAATATTTGAAGCATTGATGACAGAGGAGTTTCTGATTTTCTGCAAAATAATGCACATTATTTTTGTACAGTAAATAAACATTATATATATCTTGGTTACATTTGATACTTTTATTGAAATAAATTTTGCCTAGAAGCTCACTTGACTATCTCACCTTAGCTATGGTAAATATCCAGTTAATTCATGTCACTATTCTGTTATGTTTCTGTGATTATCTGAATAATACTTTCCATATTAGTTCCATACTAGCTGGGATCTGAACAGCCAGACTTCATCCAGTTGGCTCTGAAATTAACTATAAAATATAAAAACTGTATTTTCAAGGAAGGGACATATATATCTGAGAAAAAAACTCCCAAATTTGCAACTGTATAGAAAAAGGACTAGTTAGTGCACTACAGAAAGAGCTAACCTAATCAGTAAATTCATTATACTAATTTTTGTACAGCCTTATGTTTGTTATTCCATTTACTGCACTGAAAATAAGGCATTTCCTTAAAAAATAAAGTAGGAAACATAAATTAAAAAATAATTATGCACAAACATCAATATTGATAAGAATTTAGCTATATCTTAAATTCTTCCCAAAATATAAGTTTGAAACTGAAAAAAATGTAACAATTAGTATTTCAAAAACATTGTATTCTCTGGACCAGACTGGAGATAATTTTTGTGGAGAGTGAGTTAGGGACTTAAGATTTTGTAGTGTTTGCAGTATTTTGTCAAGGAAACACAACACTGAGATATACCATCGGAAAACAGACTGTGCCTATTTCACAGCTGTAAGTGGCACTGGTGTCATGAAGAGGGACTGAGACTTCTTGAATGACTGCACAAATGTACTAACTAGGTCTCAGAAGTCTTCAGCTTCCAAGCCAGTGAATATCACAGGTGGACCCTGTGGGCAAGTCCTATGCAACTCTGCAGACTAAGGGAGGACATCACCTTCAAAATCTACAGAATGAAGATCGTTAAGAAATCCTGGGTCTAGTTTTGGATGTATTAAATTTCAGTGTCCATAGGACCTTCTGTAACTTGGGGATATTTTACTTAATCTTCCTCTCTATTTCTTATGTCTTTTTCTTCCCCATAATGACCGATGACTGTCCTTTCACACATCACAGTTCTGTTCTGCAATATCTTGAGATATGAATTTTGATTTGGAGTTTATATAAGCACAGGTACTGATTAGCACTACAAAAGTTGGCATTATATCCCATTGACTATATATTCCCCTCTGGGAAAATGCTCTGCAGACCTGGTCTTCAAAACAGACAGTAAACAGAACTTAAAAGAACGTGGTTATTAGAAACGTAAAATCTTCATAAATTATTAGTAGAAATATGCCTCAAAACCATCCTTACATCATTAGTCTAGGTTCCTATTTGCTTGCTATACTATCTTGACACTTGCTAGAGGAGACAAAGTTCTATAAAATTATGTGTAGCATGAGAGAGACTTTTTACCAAGGTCTGCAGTGACAGGACAAGTGGCAACAGTTTTAACCTGAAAGAGGTTAGATTTAGACTGGATATAAGGAAGAAATTTTTTATTATGAGAGTGGTGAGACACAGGTACCAGTTGCCCAGAGAAGGTGTGGATGCCCCATTACTGGAAGTGTTCAAGGTCAGGTTGGATGAGGCTTTGAGCAACCTGGTCTAGTGAAAGATGTTCCTGCCCATGGCAGGGGATTTGGATCTGATGACCTTTAAAGGTCCCTTCCAGCTCAAACCACTCTATGATTCTATGATTCTGAAAGGTCGACTAGTGACTGATGTTTTCTTTCTGTCCCAGAGTTATGGTGCATTAACTAAAAGCAGTAAAGAAAACAAACAAAAAGAGACAACAAATCTGATTATTTAACTGTGAAACTCCTTGCTGCATGATGTTGAAAATTCGTACAATTTCAGAAAACAATTGGACAAACTCATTGGACAATTAAACACAAGTAGACCAGTTCTGCCTCATTAAATCTCTGAGATGCAGACTATTGCAGGACACAGAAGTCTTCCTGGAAGGTACTTTTATGAACTGCGATCTGAAGTAAAAGTATTTGCAGCCTCATCCAATACCAATGTAGCTTAACAGAAGTAAACAAGTTACATTTAATTGCAGGGTCTATGTCACTTGACCAAGGTCTTACAGCAAATTCACAGTAGACAGCTCCTCAGTCTATGTGCTGAATCACAACGCTTCAACATCTTTAACAGCTTCACAGAAT
>Ga0065711_1048518_pt1 | contig 11769 bp, 6 predicted proteins | sample Hoacrofraction12_FD_59098 | JGI IMG/M metagenome (GOLD analysis project Ga0065711, IMG submission 59098) | Hoatzin crop microbial communities from Cojedes, Venezuela - Epithelial fraction 12 v2 (version 2) | ecosystem: Host-associated > Birds > Digestive system > Esophagus > Crop | place... | reverse complement strand
AAGCTTGGTTCTGCCCAAAAAAAAAAAAAAAAAAAAAGTCATTGGTGGGGGTGGGAAATAAAAAAAAACAAACAACAATTGAGATACTTGGAAGATCTCTGCTTGTAGAGTGGCTAGTGTCTGTGTGCGTGCAAACACATGCACTACAGCTGATCTATTTTTCCACCTTTTTTTAATGGAAGTACTTAAATTTAGGCCTCATGTAGGCTACAGCAGTTCTCTTCAATATGTTACAAGTTGTTCATTTGCATTGCTGATAATTGTGATTTCACTCATAACAGAGTGCCTTTCATTTGGAAATTGTCCTACCCCACAGAAAGTTAGTGCCAGAATGAGATTAACTTCAGGAGCCCCAAGATGTACTGGTAGAGTGAGGTCCTAAGATACACAGATACATGTGCACCAATTACCTTATGTCAAGGGGAAGCTCTGTTGTGTTCTAAATCTCTGCAGGGGCACTGGTTCTGAAATGACTTTCTCAAATTTCACTACCATGACTCTCCTTGCTTAGTATGTTTCGTCCCCATTAAAACTGGGAAATTCTCTTTCCAGAAGTCTTGAAATACTGGTTAGAAGACGAATATTTTAGAATGTGATTTTAAAAAAAAAAAAACCACATCTTTTTTAGGTAACTGCGAACTGTTGTGAATTCAATTTAAACCATTTGGTCCTAGAGGATGGTATTAGAGTCTAACAGTAGGAGTGATGCATCTGCCAATCCAAGGTGGCTGAGTACTTACCGTTAAGGTGTAAGACGCTATGTGATGTATCATTTGTATCTCTGTTAAGGTTTTATCAGTATTCCTATAATAAATCCATGTTTCAGGGATTTATAACTTAGTTGTGTGTGTGATTGAAAATCATCAGTTACTGTAAAACTTTGGGAATGAATGTATTTAAACTACTTAAAATCAATATAGTTTTTCAAATTCGAATAAAATAGGATTTTAAGTTATGTTTTTGTGCTCAAAACTGCAATCAGATATATTGTTTAAATGTGAAATAATGGCTTGTACAGTTTCATTGTGAGCTGATCACTTTTATTAGTTGTCTTTTATTAAATTGCCTTATAGCTTATTGTGGATAAGTGCCGAAAGCTGTTTGTTTATTTTTTTAATTTTGTGCATATCCACAAGCCAAAACTGAGTTCAACTACATGCTTTCTTTAGTCTTAAAACTTCAATTTTGCTTTGCTCAGGTGCATTTCAGTCTGTTGAACTAAAAAAAAAAAATGACACCTTATTTTTCAGTATTCTAAGGTGAAAGTTCACAGGTGAAATATGCTTCCACAGTTATGACAAATAATAAAATAAAAGGTGAAATGTCTTCCAAAACTAAATCATAGTAGTGTCTATATTGATGTTATAAACTTCACTTTAATCTCACTTTCATTTCTTGGTATTTAATTCTTCCTAACATAACTAATTTTTTCTAGCTTTCTTAGACAGCTAACAGTTTTGGTTTTTAAATCTGAAAATGCCCACCTGTTCATGGAAAAAGCCATACTGGTAGATTGGAATGTAATTTCTCCTATGTAAAAATGTGATCTTGCATTAAAGAGTCATGTATGTTTACCTGTGTCTTTAACTGTATATGTAGTTTTGATCCAATTTATCTTCACTGTTTAAACATCTAATATCTTACTAATGGCTGTAATTTCACATTTCTATATAGCAGAATTTGAATTTTGCATTTGAGATGACTGTGGATACAAGCTTGGTGCCAATCACAGGTGGCCTGAGAGGGGCACTGTGGTTCGTATTTCTACTCTTAAGTTTTTTTTCATATCTCTCAAAAGCTTTGAGTTGATACTGACTGCACAAAAGAGGGACCATAAGTTTAATGTTTCTGATGTTTTGTTCATTTTTTTAAGCTAGTGAACAGTTCTTTCAATGCGATATGTACAAACTTGTACAGGTTTAGCTTTGTTACGTATGACGAATAAAATGGTATGTAAAAGGGCAGAAACCTTTTTTTGTCATGCTGCCTCTTTTAGTTTTTTTCTTTTGTGTATTTATAATTGTTCTGAAAATCACTGAGAGCCTTAATTCCAGCAAGATAGATCAGTCTAATTTCTAACTTTACTGAATAATTTCTTTGCTCCTGTCTGCACATATAGAAAATAAATAGAACCCAATCTCAACTGGGAACAACAGCAAACACCATTCTTTATTATATACCGTGTTGTTATTAGGTGCTGACAGAATATAATGGTCCGGGTAATTCCCTGCTATGAATTATTCATTGGATGAACACTGTTCCAACAACCTGTTGTAATGCACGCGAATGAGAAGGGAATGAGCTTTTCACTTTTCCCTGCCCCCCGTGTCTCTCTTGGGTCACTCATCTGTTTTTAGGAAAGGACTTGGTGTTTTCTCATGTACTCTTCCATCGGGTCGTTCAGAGCCTGTTAGGAAAAGGATCAAATCCAACATCCCACCATGGGTTTGAGTTGGTGATGCTGCTTCCCTTGCAGGTACAGTGTGTTCGGCTGCTCGACCCTTGCTAGCTGTTGAGCTCCAGAGCCGTGATGCCCTGGGCACAGTCCTTGCTCCCACGGAGCACCGGCCTCGCGCAGGCCTAAGGCGATGCCCATTTGTTGTCTCCACAGTTCCACTTTATCTTCCTTTGATAACGATGTTCCCAGTGCCTTCCCTAGCCAGCAGGATGTTTACACGTGTGCAAACCAGGCATCTCCTGTCCAGATCTAGTGGCAATGGCAACAGTTGTGTTACTGCTCTTTGCCCTTGTCTTCTGGATTATCGTTCTGTATTTCTGCTTCTGCGGGAGGGTGTAGCGTTAGGTCGGCACGTTACTGAATGTGTACTGCGAGGCAATGTTGGCTACTGTCATCTTAATTTTTTTTTTTTTTTTTTAAACCACTGCCAGGCTTGTCACTAAAATGAAATGAGTTTCTCAGATTTGTATACCACTTCATCCAGACTCTAATCTTGGTCTTGTTTTTATCTTAGCTGATCAAAGTATGGCACTCGTACGTATTGGGATCTCCTTAGCTTCTTCCCCCCTGTCGAGTAACTGACCATAATAGCAGTGACAGAAGATGTAAGTTACTGAATTTGTCTGTTTTAAAGGCCCTACAGGGGACAGATTTTTATCGTAATGAGACAAGTACTATTTCTTCATCCAAGTTGGTTTCAACCATGTTTCTTACTACTTAGTAAATTATTAAAATGTTACGATTGGGTCCTGTTCCTCTAGAAACTATGCCTGCTGATAGAGATACTTCAAACAGATAAAACTTTTCTTAAATTAAACTTCTTCCCTAACTTTGACAATTTAAGGAAAAAAATCACTCCGTGTTTCAGGGGGTTTGTTTGTGTACGTATTTTTATCAGCTCAGTAGTGAATTAGTGCTGATTATAAAAAAATTTAAAGGTACTTTCAGCTGATTTAAATTCTAGCTAACATACAACTTAATATTTTTCCTTTTTCAGAATTATTTTTGTTTTCACTGTTCGTTTTACTATAATGAATTAGAGAGCTAGAACACAGTATTGCTAACTAGTTTAAGTTTTTTCTGATAACAGGACTGAGGTGATTATTTTTAATTTTTTTAATATTAGAATATTTCATAAAGGTTTACTGTGCCTATTGCAGTAATTTATATACAATAAAATGAAGTGGTAGATGTGACTTGTAGCCTGCTAACTATTACAGGCTTAATGTGAACTTACTTTTTGCATTCAAAATCAGTTAATTCTAAACCAAATTATCTAATGAAAGAGGAAATATTATCCTATGATGTAATGTCTCTCAGTAATTAAAACTTATTAGCTGCTGAAGTTTAACATATTTCTTTATGTTACATCCTCACCTTGCTGCTCAATGTACTTCCATTTGAACGTGCAAAAAGTGGTAGTCAGGACAACCAAACGAATGATTTAGAGCACATCTGCAATAAGTTGTTATTAATCCATGAGAAACGTAATCACTTTAAATTTGTGCAGATTACAGCAGCAACAGAGAGAGGATCATTCGTTCCGTAGCAAGTAGGTCCTCTGCATGCCTGGCCCTTGCTTCCAAGTGACGCTTTTGTGTAGTAGTTTGAGGTATTGGTTCTACTTTTGTGGATCGACAAAAGAAAGAAAACAGTTTATTCCCTCATGCGTGATTAATTTTCGCATGAGGGCTGAGTAGTCATAGAAAGGAAAGACCAGTGCTGGAGTTCCAAGGGCTGGGCACGGGTTAGGACACTGTTATTTTGCCATGATGTCCAACAGAAATACTCATGACACACTGGAAAGAACAGGAAATGTATTTGAAAATAAAATACAGTCATATCCTACCATTTTTCTGTTTCCGTGCTCATTTGTTTAACCAGGGGAATGCTCTGTTCCTATTTCAGAGTTGTAGTCTGTTTGTATACATGAACACATGTATTTTTATATATAAAAATAAATACATAACTGTTTTCCATCTGGTGTTCACCCTAGTAGAGACTGCCCATAGAGAGTTTGAAGGTGGAAGGAGAAACAGAAAGGAGGTTCACTTCTCCTCAGCCGTTTCCCATCGCATATTTATGTTCTGGGCTGTGGAGGTGGCTGGTGACCTTTCTGTCCTGTGCACGTCACAAATCTCCCTCAGTGGTGGTTTTCCTGCATTTGAATGGTTTTGTCTTAGGAGCTGCTTTAAAGTTCTGATAGTGAAATGCTGTTCCCTTCCTGAATCTTAGTAGGCTTAGTCAAGACCCATTGACTTACATGGTTTGGGGGTGGTCTGGTTTTCTTCCCCTCCCTGGGATGGTGATTACTGGCTTACGGAATGAATGCTCTGCTGTGGAAAAATGTCCTTGTAGAATTGGAGATGCCAAACCGAACAGTGTTTGCGGGAGGATGATAATTATTACTGACACTTGGGTGGGCCACCAAGGTCTTTGTGTGCCAGGACCTACCCTTTACCAGTGCTTCTGACTTTTTAAGTTTCTTCTGAAACTGTGATGGTAGGTCATGTATTAAATTACACAAGGATATTGCTGTGCCTATGCTGTACAACTGAGTATGTGCTGTACTGAAGTTCATTACAATGTATAATTCTTAAATGAAACGCTTATGACTTTAATGATACATGGTTTTGTAGTTCGTGGAGCTTCATATATTTTTGCAACGTAGTGAATATGATGCATAGCTTAGAAAATCACTGGTTTCTAAAATCATGGGAAAGCATCTTGAGTGGCAGCTTTTTGTAAGCAGTGAATAAGCTTCAAAATGGTTTAATTTGTTACTTTCTTTTTTTACGCTCATTTTAATTTCCTGAAGTAGCACTGTTCATCAGGGAACATATTTATAGTACCTGATTAATAACAATATTATTTTTTTATTAATTTGAGAGTTTGGGGGACGATAGTACTAGCATGTAAGGCTTCAGTTTCATTGTACTGGCTACTGTGTTTATTAATAAAACTTTTGTCCCAACCTAATGACACTACTGTCTTACAAATAAACACTGTGCTTTGCATGGTGCTTGTCTTTTAACTAGAACATTCTTGCAATCATAACATTAAATATTTTCCATTTAAGTACATCATCTGTAGTTGCTCAATATTCCTTAAAAATTTAATTAAACCAAGAAAATGTTTTCTAGTATTGTTACCAATGCAAGAGAGAAAATCACCTCATTCCCATTTATTACTTTGTTATTACGTTTCTTGAATGTTTTGGCCTTCTTTTCCTCGAAGATTTGATTTGTGTTAGCATAGTTTGAGTTCGCTAATGATGATTCCAATCAGGTTGTATGTTTATTTCGGTTAAATTTTGCCCTTTGGAAGTAAATAACAGGCTGAGTTCTCCAAACATGCTTAAGATTTCATCCTTACAGAAATCAGGTTCCTAATGCTTTACAAGACACTTATTTTAGGCCCTTCTAGCGTAGATCTTGGAATGGTTCATCCCTAAATTCTCTGCCATCCCCGGGATAGTGGCTGCCTTAACTACAACAGAAGCAGTAAATACTAATTGCTAAGATTCTGCTGCTTTGAAATACCAGGTGGAAGACAGAGGAGGTGCACACGGATTGCAGACCAGGTTTATGTGTACATCACTTGGGCTACAGTTTGAAACAGATGGGAAGTTGGCTGTATTTCTTTTAGGTAAGTTGTTATGTTGCAGCAAGAAATAGGGATTGCCACACTACATTATGGAACATCTTCATAGATTTAGAAATGGTGGGGCATAGTAAGGCACAGAGAAACAGAAGGAAGTGCCAGGCGGTGCCTGAGATGCTGAGCTTTGGGCTGTTATAGTGCATTATGCAAACAAAATCATCTGGTCTGAATTTTCAGATTTTGGATGTTTCCTTGCGCAGATGCCTAACATGCTACGCAGAGGGCCTGATTTTAAGAGGATGTGAATATTCGAAAACATTGGCACTTTTCCTTTACAACGATGTAACCCCTTGGCAGTATTCTGGTGGCTGCTAGGGAGAGGAAACCATTTAATTGCTGGAAGTTTCCCAACTGGAAGACAGTTCACAAGAAACATAGGACCAGTGGACTCTTGTTCCTCTCTTGCATATTTGTTAGAGGTGTCACGCTGGACATCAGGAGCAGATGTGCTTTGGCTGTCCCCAGCCGCATGTGACCCCCCAGAGACACCCCCCTGCTTCTGGCAGGTTTGATCTGGAGAAAGGAATTGGTAGGCGATGCTCTCAGCAAAAGTTTCCTGAACACCTTTTTGCTATGGAAATGTGACGCACCAATGCTTGGTAGCTAATTTGAAAGGGAAAACATTACAACAGCCATTTCAAATCTAAACAAAGCAGGATTTAACCAGCTTTAATAGATTTAATTTGTGGGCTGAAATTGCCTGTTTGCAGTTCAGAAAACCTGAAGTTACTTTGGTTTTGCTGGGTTAGCTCTATGGAGTTTCAACTGGAAATATTTCTGTGCAATATACAACACATTTTGTAAACAAGGAAGTGATCATAGTTTTATATAACAATGTAGTGCCAGTAAAATATAGTTGTTGAGATTAGATAGAATTTCTGACAAAAAAAAACGTATCTTTTGTTATCAGAGGGTGGCTTACCTGGTTGCTTTATTTAACGTTGCTGATCTGGTTTTAGAAAGACTTTTTGCATCAGTCCATTGAATTCGGTTTTGCAAGCGCTCATCAGCGTGACCAAGAGCTGCACAGGTGCATCCTTTGAAATCAATGAGTCGATGCTTTATGTCCCACCAACCCACAGAAGGTGAACAACTGATATTAACTGAAATTTTTAGAGCAGCAATATGTAAATGGACATACCAATTCCCATGTAACTATTTTCTTCTGCTCTTCCATTGTTCACGGTAAAGCTGGCCGTATTGCCCACGCCGATGGCAGCACTGCACTGGGAGAGCCACAGTGGGAGGCCTGCTGCTGCTGAGCACCGGCATTCCTCTTCTAGCCACTTGCACAGGCTTTGCAGCACACACAGAGATGCAGACAATCAGAGCCAAATCACCAGAGCTCTCTGAGCCCTGACACGGAAGATAATCTCAGTTTGTCCGCACTGTACCTCAGTCACCCTGACTGCAGCCCAAGGATGCCGTACTCGTTCTGGGAACAGCTCTCCAGTGCATGTGATTTCCAGTTCAAAAGGATTTATGAATGGGTTCCTGTTAAAACATGATCATACAACTTTATCTCACTATTCTGCACTTACTCCAAAGATGGTAAATAAATTACTTCTGAATGTTAGTATAAATGCTAAGCACATCAATACTAGAAGATACTCAGTTTGAAGGCCTCGCACTAAACAAAATAACTTGTTAAATGTAGCCAAGAGAAGTCTGATAAATGTATGACACACTGTGAGGTAAGATGTGTTTCATCATCTAAAGGCATATTTTCTGTTTATATAGGGTAGAACTTTATATGCAAGGAAGAAAATAAACAGGTTTGTGCTAAAGGTTACTACATTTTGGACTTAGATGAGCACTTACAGAATGCCTGTCATGTACTGATCTAAAAGCACTTCATTAGTCCCTTGCCTTGACAGGGCAAGTCACTGGCATATCAGGAGTCTGTACTGCTCACCTGCTTTACTAACCGTTACAGTATTGCCAAAGCTTCAGTGGGTTTTCATGCCTGCAGGAAGGAGAAATTAATGGACTTTGATCCAGCTGTATGGGTGAAATTAGTGCTGCGCATGTATCTGCCGTTCTATAGCCCTCATCACCGTTCAGCTTGATTTCACCTAAGGACAGAGTAGCAATTTTGCATAGGAATTTATATTCATTGGCTTACCTTTTAAACAAGCAGAGGAGAGCTTTACAGCTTACAGTTTGGAGGCAAAAGGTACTGGCAAATATGTATGTGCTTACTGTTGTTACTACGTGTTCCTTATTGGTACAAACATTGCCAGTGTTTGCTGTTTATGGCCAAACTGTAGTGAATTAGCTATATGTTTAAAAAATAAATTTACAATTTTACACAAACATAACTTTACACAAGTTTGTAGACAAAGGGTAGAAATGACACAAACAAGAACCTGTGGTTCCCCTATCCCTTCATACCCTGCTTCCCTCCTCTGTAATCTTCCAGTATCTGAATGTGTATCTTCCAGTATATGAATGGATAAATCCTGAAGAAAAGTTTCAGAAGAATGAAATTAAGAAAAGAGAAACTATTAGAGGCAAGAGAGTTTTAATTATCATTTTACTGAATAATTTGATTGGAAAGCTTCAGAAACAAAGTGCAGTGAACTGAAGCTACAATATTGCAATGCGCAATGTTGGTGAGTTTTGTAAACATCTTGGGGAAGCTATGCTTCTATAGTGAAAATTAATGTTTTTCTTCCTAGTTTCAGTAAAAGACATTATAGGATCAATTGTCTTCAAGCAAATGTTTAAATTTGACTGATAATAAAAGTCAAATGTTTCTGTTTCTTCAGAATTACCCCTTGGATCTCGTCTTTCTCAATCTTCCCCTGTATAAAGAATCCAAAGGAAAAAAGGTTGTACAAAACAAGAACAAAGTAATAGTTCAAGCACAGTTATCTGATGCAAGAGACATAGAGCAGAGAGAGTATTAATAAATCAGTATTTGGAAGAATATTGAAACAGTTGGTTTCTAGCCACAGCAAGTAAAAAAAAAAAAATCCCACCCAAAACTCTGAAATAAGCTTCTCCATTATAAGTGTTTTAAAGTATTTCAGACTTCCACCAGTGGTACTGATTTGATTTTGAATGATCATTTCAAAATTATTTAAAAAAAATGAAATTAGATATGTTAAGCTGAAACAAAATGGAAGTTTTTATTTTGTAGTAATGGCTTTCCTTCTTTTTTAACCATGAATTCAATATTTGTGCAAAGAATGTGTTGGTTTTTTAATCTGAATGTATTAAAAAAAAGACATTAATTAGATTTGATACAACTACGTTGCCTTTTACAATGGGCCTTTATTATGTGTGCCATCAGTGCAACCCACTGTTGTGACCAAATTAGAAGTCATCATCTCCCTACTCACTCCTATTTTTAACTTCAAGGAGAATGTGCCATATTTTAGAATACTAAAATATGACAGGTTATCTTCAGTTTTAACCCAGAGGGAGGATTTGGAACTTTAAACAGTGCAGCTTAGCAAGCTGACTTTTAGGTAAATCTGATCAGAAAAGTTGCCGTGAACACTCATCTGCTGGTTTAAGAATGCGTGCTTAGCAAACATCTTGCATATGCTGCAGTACAGCAGCAGAATTGGCCTGTTTGTGGTTTTTAAACTAAGGTTGATATCATTAACAATTACATTGACACCTAGATTCTGACCCACAGAATCCCTTAATGGGCCAAGAGCCCATCTGTCTTTAGGACCATCTTCTTGCAAAATACATCCTAGAAAATGAGCGATGACTAACAAGAGTCCTGCTGCACATTCCAAGAAGCCAATGTCAGAGTCTTCCCAGGACGGCTAACATTTTAAAACACTGTTTTCAAAAGAGATCTGGGAATGCTATCTTCAGGCTATCACGGATGTGCAGGTATACCTAAAATCACAAGATACAGGGATACACTTGGGGCAATGTTCTGAAAGTCCGCTTCTAAATGTGTTAATGCAACACACACACAAAGCAGAGCTAACTGTGTAACATGGAAAAATGTAGGCTCTGGGAGAGGTTCTACAGTGTGAAGTTACTGTAAAGAAAGAGTAGCTTTGCGTAAACATTGGGCTGTACACACAGAAATCCTTTAAAAGAAAGAACAAATACCACTTCACAGTATTAACAACGGTAAGATTTTAATACCTCTTTCTAGCTTTTTAAATAGGTAAATTTACGTCATTATAGATTCCTATAGGACTCCATGTAAAGGATGGAGGCAGATCTGCAGAGTGTGGTGGTAATGCAAAGGCAATATCGTTTCTTTTGCCCCTGAATTGGACCTTGAAGCTCTCGGTGCATCTAAGAAATGAAGCTCCTTGTTTCTTCCTTTAGTCGCTGGTGTGTGGGGTATGTTAGGGATTTCCCAGGAAGACTATTCTGTCAGCTGATGCTGCTGTATGGAGCAAGATTAGGAGCCAGCATCCAGAGCCACCCAAGCATACTTCAGGCATACTTTGGATACCTACATGCGATAGCTAACCTTAGAGGTGACGATAGCTCCAACAGGCCCAGGCTTCTGCTGGTTCCCAAGGTGCCCAAAGATGTCCTGGTGGGTGTCCCCAGAACTGCTGCGTTTGACATTTCTGAGCAAGTAGGTGCATGGATCATGTCGAACCTCTGTGGCAGTTCAGAGATTTGGCACCTGTTATGCTTCTGGGCAAAATACGGCAGGCATCCCAGATTATACCTAGTTGTTTGAGCCACACACAAAAGACAGTCACAGAGATACTGGTCTTCCTTCAGTCCAGTGGCCTAGTAAGTTACATGGCTTTCAGGAAAACTCAGATAAATGTTATAAACTTATAATTTTCTGATGAGTGCCCTCTCTACCAGAGGGAGTGTAGGTACAGTCCAAATCAACTCTTTCCACATTCTCTTAAAATGACTTTTGAGTCTGACACGTTAAGTCCAGTCCAACAGAAGAAGGCAGGTTTATAACTGAACACATTCAGCATACGGTGGGAGTGTCGATCTACTTGAGGGTAGGAAGGCTCTGCAGAGGGATCTGGACAGATTGGATCTATGGGCAGAGGCCAACTGTATGAGGTTCAACAAGGCTAAATGCCGGGTCCTGTACTTTGGTCACAACAACCCCGTGCAAAGCTACAGGCTTGGGGAGAAGTGGCTGGAAAGCTGCCCAGCGGAAAAGGATCTTGTGGTGTGGGTCAACAGCCAGCTGAACATGAGCCAGCAGTGTGCCCAGGTGGCCAAGAAGGCCAACGGCATCCTGGCTTGTATCAGGAAGAGTGTGGCCAGCAGGAGCAGGGAGGTGATCATGCCCCTGTACTGGGCACTGGTGAGGCCGCACCTGGAGTACTGTGTTCAGTTTTGGGCCCCTCACTCCAAGAAGGACATTGAGGTGCTGGAGTGTGTCCAGAGAAGGGCAATGAGGCTGGTGAGGGGTCTAGAGAACAAGTCTTAAGAGAAGCGGCTGAGGGGTCTGAGTCTGTTTAGTCTGGAGAAGAGGAGGCTGAGGGGGAACCTTGTTGCTCTCTGCAACTACCTGAAAGGAGGTTGTAGTGAGGCAGATGTTGGTCTCTTCTCCCAGGTAACTAGCGATAGGACGAGAGGCAATGGCCTCAAGCTGCGTCAGGGGAGGTTTAGATTGGATATTAGGAAAAATTTCTTTACTGAAAGAGTGGTCAGGCATTGGAACAGGCTGCCCAGGGAGG
>Ga0065711_1048516_pt1 | contig 11770 bp, 4 predicted proteins | sample Hoacrofraction12_FD_59098 | JGI IMG/M metagenome (GOLD analysis project Ga0065711, IMG submission 59098) | Hoatzin crop microbial communities from Cojedes, Venezuela - Epithelial fraction 12 v2 (version 2) | ecosystem: Host-associated > Birds > Digestive system > Esophagus > Crop | place... | reverse complement strand
AGGTGTAGGACCTTGCACTTGGCCTTGTTGAACCTCATGAGGTTCACACAGGCCCACCTCTCCAGCTTGTCCAGGTCCCTCTGGATGGCATCCCGTCCTTCTGGTGTCTCAACCATACCATTCAGCTTGGTGTCATCTGCAAACTTGCTGAGGGTACACTCGATGTCGCTGTCCATGTCATTGATAAATATAGTGAACAGCTCCGGTCCCAGTACGGACCCCTGAGGGACTCCACTCGTCACTGGTCTCCATCCGGACATTGAGCCGTTGACCACTACCCTTTGGCTGCGATTATCTAACCAATTCCTTATCCACCGAACGGTCCACCCATCAAATCCATGGCTCTCCAATTTAGAGAGAAGGATGTTGTGGGATGTTGTGATATTCAAATAAAGAAAGATTCTCATCTCTATTACAGCTATGCAGAGACTTTGAACTCAGTGTGAATGGTAGTTGCTGCAGCTGAAAACAATAGCTGTGCCTTTACCTTGAAATGTATACCTGACTAAGGAGCTAATCTGATACCAGTTTTATCTACCAAAGAATTAAGAGGGTTTCTGACTGCACACTTTAATACCCACTCCCCAGATCCTCTGTATCAGCGTGCCTGAGAAGGCGACATAATTTTGACTTTAGCTCTTCTTTGCGGGAGTAGTTCTTAACAGATCTCAGGCGTTCCTACAGTCAGCAGTGGCGAAAGAGAAAATCATTTTCCTGGTCCTTCACTAAGGACATTTAGAAAGAGGTCAGTGGTGCTCATAGTTCAAGATCCACACATTCAGTACATTCTCCTGTGCTCCCAGCTCAAAGTATTGATGCACAACACTGGCATCTTCTAAAGTTCAAGTGTTAAGTTAGGTTTTCTCCTAGCTGAGCCTGCCAGTGACTACTGAAGGCCAGGACTTTGTCAGACAGATATTAACGAATGGGAAAAGACAAGACAGCCCTCAAAACAGAGCCAGCCCTCTACCGTTCTCCATGGAAAGCAGCAAGATCAGCTCACCAGCATTTTTCCTCGTTAGCTATAATATTCATGTTTCTCAAACCTTCAGAGTATTTCCAATGGCAGTGTTTGTACATCCCACCATACTGCTGCTCAATGTTTCAGCAGGCCTGCTGAAGAAGTGTAAGACAACAACGGGTAAAGAGCTTCACCCTTCGTTTCTCTCAGATTCTATTGATTCTTTGTTTCTTTCTAGTCTTCCTAAATCTAGTTTATATGGAATGCAGATGAAAGTTAAGGAGCAAGCGTACCTATCACTAGGCTGCTAGAAGTAAAAACTTGAGCAAATCAAATAAAATGACAAACTTCTTTACACCAGCCTTGTTGGAGTCTTACTATTTGAGGCTCTGCTATTAACTACAAATTAGTAAAGTTAATAAAATTCAAGCAAGAACTGTGAAATTCTAAATGTTTTTCTGAAACTCAAAGTTTTCTGTTCCACTTCAAGAATACAGTAGTTTCTTTTACTTCAAAATAGAAAACTCAAGCACATCTAAGTATTTCCAAAACAAAATCTTGCTGAAAATTATTTGATTTTTGAACAGATACTGATCTTTAACCATTTTGTTTAAAAATGCAGAGGAGGGAAAAAAAAGCACCAAGTCAACATTTTGTATCTCTCAGGGGACAGATCAGTCTTGATTCCCTAGCTGTAAGATAGGAATTATGACGTGTCATTCTCGCAGGACTGAAACTGCTTGATAAAAAATGCTCCACAGCATTACTATCCCTCCAAAGCATTACTGGTACTCCTGTATCAACAGATACTCCAGCTAATATATACTGCCAATAATAATAGAGGGGTACTCCAGACTCCCTACCTGAGCACTTAACAGACCTTACTGGAAAAGCCCTGTTCAAACTCACCATTTCTGCATGCAGCACCTGCACCTCGTGACCAGGCTAATTCAACTTCCTAACAGGTTCCCTGCAGATGAAATCTCCACACAGTGGCTTGCATAAAACAGTCTAATTCCAGGCAAGAGCAACACTAGCAACAGAAATAATTCAGCTCTTTCTCAGATTTACCCACTGAAATAATTTCACCACTGTAGTCAGGACATGGTTCTATTTTTAGCAGCAACAAAATAACTACCTGCCTGTACCTCAAAGCCTGGAAAAAACTCTTCATTTGACCTAATGTTTACAGGCAGGCTAATCAGGGCATCGTTAATTCAGAACAGTAAGTAATAAGACAGCTTCCTAACACGTTGTTAGTATCTATGAATCTGTCTCACTTGTGTGGATGCAGGCCAGAAGACATCCTAGAATAGCTAATAAACCCCCTTATTTTTACGTTTTCTACCAAGCCAATAGCTCTAGCATCACCATGAGTCACAGAGGTTGACTAGCTGGTGACAATCATGTGTTGAAATTATAAACGTCAAAAGGCTGTGATTCACTTAAATCAAGTGCCTGTGTTTAATTTATTCATATTAAGCTTCCACATTTCTGAGACGTGGTTTCACCCAACTCTTCCCCAGGAGTGTAAATCACCATCAAAGTACAGAAGAGTAAATCTGCAGAACATAACTGGGTCTGAGTATGACGCACAGCAAACAATTGCAAAAGCACATATACGGATTCATTGTTAAAGCTGCTCCAGCCTTGGAAACGCCTTTACATTTTTCCACAGTTTATGCAGGAATTTAGAATGCTGCAAGTATATAATTATTATTCAATGTGATTAATTCATACTGTGGGAAAACACAGAAAGAACTGAAATAGAGCTCTGTAGAACTTTCTCTCCACCCAAACTGCAATCACGCACATGTCTGTTCAACTCTCTGAACATACTGCCAGAATTCAATTTTGGGAGCTGACTTTTTTCTCCTCTGGCTGTAATACTGAATGTTTCATTTTTCAACGTCACGCTATTTACCATGCACATATTTTAATCCTATCATTTTCAGTATGGTTCTGGGACTGGCTGGCTCACGGCTTCTTTGTACATACCTTCCTTCATTCTCTTTTTCATTTCTTTCTCACAAGGCTGTTTGCCAAGTCTTATTTGCCTATATTTGTAAAATAAGAACAACCTATTATCAGTCCTTTGAAAGGCACATAATACAGAGTTCTAGGAAAAAAGCCGCAGGTTTCAGCTGCATGGTTTGAGAAGAATAAGTTTTGATTTCTACTTTGGATTTTGCTCTGAGCTGTGTCAGGATCGGATCTAAAAATCTTCCAAGTTTACTTGTTGTAATGCTGAAAACTTGAAACCCAAACCTTTTTAGAGTTCGATACAGAACAATACATCGGTCCTCAGAATATTGCAATTGGGCTCAAATTTGCTTGAGGAGTTCTGTGAACCTTAGCAAAAATCTCCTGGAAATTTAGCATTTAATGATAGCTGAAGTCCATCAATGCTTGGCATGGTTCCACAAGTTTTAACATAAGGTTTCCAAAGTTTTGGCAATCACGTGCTTTCACTGGTGTTTACCCACCTACAACAAGCAAGAGTAATACAGTCCTATATATACTCCATTTCTGAATTTGATGTGTATTTCACCATACTAAAATTAAGTGAAAGCAAGACAACAGAGAAAAAAGTGATATGAGGAATAAAGCGCGGGAAAAGAAATTAAGACTTTGGTCCTGCTCTGTCCAAAATTGCACGTGTCTCCTGAAAAGATGAGAAGTGAAATGGAAAAAATAAATGCCTGAGTGAACTAAATATTTAAATTTCATTCTCAAATCTTGCTTCTGGCTTTAAATTTGATGTGACCTCTGCTGTGTTTAAGGGTAACTATGCTGTACAACACAGCCCAGGGCAGAAACTCTCTCAACTCAGAGACTAAAAAAAGTGAGCTAGAAGCTGTACAACCTGTCTACACAGTATTACGTCCAGGTTAATCAGCATTATTAAGAGAAGAGCCTATGACATCAGAGATAGCCTCGTACTACACAGACCTTCTGCTTTCAACACCACAGCCAACGGCCTCCTCCCAGCACTGCGGCCAGCGGTGCAGACAGACCAGCCTCTCACACGGCGTGCATCATGAAGGACGTCGCAGAAAAACTGGACTCTGATGTTTCTAATCACTTTATCCAACAGTTAGTTATAAGGCTACCTTTCAACTGTCCCTAGCTGCCATTTTCTTCTGCAGCCTATTGCTGTACAATTCCCTAAAAGGAAGCCATTCTGTATATTGAAAACTTAAAAAATAATAAACAAATTGTAATAGTATAAATGGCATACCACAATGCTAAAAATTATTTTATAACACAATCCTAATTCTAATCACAACTTCCTACTCTGATAATCAGCATAATTGTGTTGATTTTAATATAAAATAAACCCTAATTGTCTACCTAGTTTATTGCTTGTGTTAACTAAAAAATCATATGGATCATTGATTATATTTATAAGCTCAACAATTATCATACTGTTGTCATTTTGTAGTAACTATTGTTAACAAGGTTCAACATATTAAGGGGTAAAAAAAATTAATCTCTCTCATCCATATTTGTTTATATTTTTAGCCCATGTTTATCTGGCACTTACTGGCCTCTGAGTTATATACCTGCACTAAGGGGGGAATAAATCTCCTTGTCCCAGTATTTACTCAAAAAACCACTTGGTCACATACTCTCCCTTCTTCCCTTAAATTCAGTATATTGTACTGTATTTGGCTTTATTTATAAAAGGTTACACTTACCACAAATTCCGAATCTTGGAACAGACTTCATTAGACTAAAATTAACTTCCTTCAACATGTCTGCCCTTTTATATCTGAGGAGAATATTCTGACTTAATATTTTGAGGGGAGGGGAAAAACTAGTTAATTAGGTGGAAAAATACGCACGCACACCCCACTCTGACAAGGGGCGTACTTTCCTCCTTGCACAGCAGAGTCTTCACTGCCCGAGGCTCCCCACGAGGAACCAACCCCCCAGCGCCAGCCTGGCCCCGTTGGCTCTGCAGGCGCAGGGGCAACGCCGCCGCACCCCCGCAAGCCGTGCTGCCAGCGGCCGCTGCCGCGTTCCGCCTGCCAGGCACACTCCCCGCATCTGCGCTTCTCCAGTCGGCAAGAAATACTGCAGGGGGTCATATGCAGCTACAGGATGGGAAACCCCTGTACCGAGGTCTGTCCCCTCTCCCTTCTAGTTGCTACAAGGTGGCATTGGCAAGGTTGGTTATTGCTAGACTAGAGGTTTCCTGACACGAGCAACTCGCCCACGGTTCAAGGTGGGGTGACATTACTCGGAGAAGGCCCTCCTTCACCACAAAGAGGACAACTATACCGGATACTCAGATTCCTTTTTGCTTTTCGTGACAATAGCAGACAGAAGAGGTTCTCAAACCGTAGTACACAAACCATTTTGGAGCAGTAAGGGGTTGCTGCAAGCAGAGCAGCACCACTCAACTCTTCACTGGATGAGGCCAGGCTTCGGCCGTCCCTGCCGCACTGTCCCCGGGCACAGCTGGAGCCATTCTGCCCCTCCTGAGCGCAGCAGCACCATCCCAGCTCCACGCGCACTGCACGCCTGGGAGAGGCGAGGAACGACACAGCGAGAAGCAGGGCTCAGCTGGGGGACGAATGCTTCTCGGGAGCGCAAGGGGTGAGCTGCTCTCCTCGGAGCTGGATGGATTCCGATGGGTATGGGGTGAAGGTCCTGGTGTGGGAAAAGAGCGGCTGTGTGTGTGCTGCCCAGGAGCCGCTGCTCCTTCTGCAGATGGTGGCTCTTGAGCAAAAAACTGGCATCTGCAAACCCTTGACGTGCAGACCTCCAGCCGAGGGCACAGAATTACTCCTGATAAAGGGAACTGCTAGCCATTGCCTCTTGGGGAGAAGTAAACTAAATGCTTCCTCACATTTCTGTGAGCTTTGCAAGAGTTTTATTTTCTGCGGGACACGACACGAAGACATGCTTCAGAGAAGCTGGTACTCTCTCTTCACCACCACCACTTAAATATCCATAGAAAAGGGAATTAATGGAGAGCTTATTGGGAAGGGATTATAAAGGGAAGATCTGATAGTGGGGAAGAACAGATATACAGAATGACCTTTAATAAATAACTGCTATGGTCCCAAGTGAATTAATAAAATTGCAGCCTAATTTAACCACATCCCCTTAATTTGCCCTTCAACAACTGCACAGTCAAGATAATGTACACAAACAGAGGTCAGCATTTCCTGATGACCACTAAAAGCTTCCTCACTGCAGTATTACAGACACACTGGAGTTAGGAGACTTCAGCACTGAGTCACAGACTATATCCTTCTCTACATGTGCAAGACATTAAGTGTTCATCACAAAAACTTAAATAAATTAAATCATTCCACTGCAAATGACATCAAGGGAACTTTCAAGTTGCGCAGTTATTATTCAGAGATATGGAAGCAATAAAGTTAAGGTTCCACATGCATCCTCAGCTCTGTGCTTTGGTGTACACGTAGTGTGGTTGTTAATTCCATAAACCACTAATAGTATTTTTTTTTCCTAAACAGAATAATACTTGTTATCTGCATACAGTCTATAAACTCTCTAGAAACACAGCTCTACTTTTATTTCAATAATCCAGTCTCCTCTTTATTGACACATTTTTATGCACTAAGATCTTTTTCCTGTATTTACACATTCTGACGTTCCAATCACATTTCTCTACACAGAGCCCCACCGACACTCCTCACCTCTAAAAATCTAAGCAGGGTACAAAGAGCTTTCTCAATAGATGTATCCCTCTGTATTTTTTTATTGATTCACAGCATTCCGCATACCCTGGAAAGTAGTCAGATAAATCTAACTCTCACTTAATTGAATGTGCAGGAGGTCTTTAAATGCCTATAATTTTTTGTCATTACTCAGTCTTGTTATTCACAGGCTGTTGCAGGTTACTTACAAAATATATACTGTGTATTTTTCAAGCAAGTGATTTCCAGTGACTGGCTGGCATACAAGTCATCTACAGTAAGTAAAAGCTCTCTCACATATACATTTAAAGCTGCAATAAAAATATTTGATGCTTTATGGAAAACAGTGTTAATATCACATAATTAAAGGCTATCTCAAATTCACACAAAAGAGAACAGATTCAGTCTTACCAACAAAAAAGGATATATTTATCTATATCACTGATGTTTTCAACATCTGATAGCTTATTTGTCCAATGTTACTGACATCACAACGCACTTTTGGTTTTCCTTTGCTTGCAAGACAGGCAAGTTTGTGAGATATCTTCTTGCTGCATTTTGAGTGATCATCTTTAAAGAAATTCCAGAATATTGAAACATTTTTCTGAAAACAAGCGACCACTATATTCCACATAGTTTGCAAGATGCAGATAGGAGTGATTCTTATACAAACATTCAGAACTCCACTGTATTTTCTTTAGAAGATGTACATTAATTTGGAAGAAAAGCTTAGTATTTCAACTGTGTATCCATCTGGGGTGCAAGCCTTCCAAACAAAGAAATTCAAATGTACTATATTGAGGCCCAGGTCTGCATCATGCCTTGTGCAGATGAAATATCACAATTCTGTTATGTTGAAGGTCATAAGGATTACTTTATGTTCTTAACTTTTCCTGTATTGTCTCAATTAACTTCAGCATTTTTACAGTTATTCTTCATCAACCACCTGGCTAAGAACATCCAGAAAGATGCAAATTGAGGAATAGGCATGTACAGACAGACAATTCGCATGGAAATGCCAGGACAACCGTAGTGCAGAAGATGCCAATGGTAAAATCTGAATATACAAGAAGTCCAAGAGCTTCTTATTGTATCTGGTACAGAAAAAATGCAAAGGTGAAGTTCTCTGTAGAATTTTTTAAAAAATGGATTTAGAGCATCTTGCACCATAAGTGGTCGTGAATTCCATCAGAAACACAGATAAATAGACATGCCAGAAGTTTGTGATTTCCACCCAAAGAGAAAAATGAGACAGACAATTTTTTTGTCACGAGCCCCTTGCATAACTGTGTTGTGCTAAGGATAAGGATAGCTTGGAAATATTTATAAACAAATGTAACATTACTGAGGAGGGAAGGAACACTATAAACAAAGGGTCATACTGTCACTAATTTAAAAAAATGCAAAATAGCTGAAATACCAAAGGAACATCTTCAAAGGGGCTTTGGAGGTGGGAGGGCATAGTTGGGTTTTTTAAACAATCATAAATACTCTCAGCCTTGTACTGGGACGAGACAAGAGTGGCATCTAGTGGCCCACGCTGCTGTGGTGCTTCTTCCCATGGAACAGCTGGGATATGTTCCAGATCTGCTCTCGTACAGTATTCATTACAATTGCCTGGGCTGTAATTGAGTATCTGGAGAGCATCTTGCTAGCAAAACGGGGGCGGGGGAGGGTAACATGTAGAGGAATAAGTAAAGAGATATTACTCTCTGTTTATCTGTGCCTTGTTAGCAACTTAGCTTGGAACTAATAGTGATCTGTTCTTTATGCATGCACATGCTCGGTTACCACTAACTTGCAACTATAACAAATATTAACAGAGTATTTTCATATATCATATTCATGTTTGGTGACATTTCCGAAATTTACTTAATACTCTTTTATGAGTTGCATATTTTTATTGTGAAAATACTGAAAAGAAGTTCCCCAGTTGGGAATTTTGGAAATTCCTTATGAGAGGAGACTGTATTTGGAGGAACAGATTTCCTGAGAGTCATCGAGGTCCCCTGGGGCAAGATGACTTTGTTTGCTGAGGAAAGGGTACAGTATTATGGTATTAGGGAGACTTGATGAGTTCTTGATCCAGGTTCCATTTTAATTACATATTATTAATCATTTTGCTGTTGGAAAAATCTAACATTGTCTATGTGTAACTAATAAGGAAGGAACTCATGTTTTTTAAATTAAAGAAATATGGAGAGGTTTCTTTTGCAATGCAGAGCTGAGAATACATAGTACTAGAGCATAAATTTTCTTTCACAGTTCAAAAATTGTTCCTCCAGGACAGCAAATAAACAGGAAATTAAATTGTGCATTATATTTCAAAATTGGTGTGAGATACTACAGGCAGTGCTGATTCTTCAAATGTCACCACTGAAAAGGCCATTTAAGTAACCTAATCTGCTTTGTATTTGCAGTTCTTATCTTTTTGAAACTGTTCTCTGATAGTAAAAATAATTTTTCTAATAATCCCTGTACATACTAACCACACAAGCATAAGTACATATTAATTGACATTACTGTTTGTGACTAGGATGGCAATGAAAGCGAATGTTACAAATGCTGCTGTTACTATCATCAGCTCAGAACAGCATACAAGGAAGATCTGAATTGCAATCAGCGTCATACACAAAGCCATTGAACTAATATTTATATTTAACCTATATTTAACAGAATCGAAGCATTGAATGTTCATACAGATACAAACAATGACATAATTTAAAGTATTTAAAAGTTTATGTAATGTAAAATAAAATATAAAATCTATCTGTGGTGGTAATTCATTGCTTTAGGGATCAACTTACCAAAGTGTCCATATACTTCAGATGTGGTTCTTTTTATTTTCAGTTTTCAGATCTTAAACTGAAATTTAAAGCTAAAATTTCAGTGTTAAAAGTGAAATACAAAATTATTCCAGATTTTTAGAAAGTACTTTCATTCTGCCAAACACTGACATTCACCAAGTCCAAGCAGAATTTTTAAACGTTTTTCCCCTAAACTTTTGGTTAAGAAAGCTCACACTGGCTTAATGTGGCTGATAACATGAAAGCTCGAATTTAAATCCCTGGAAAAAAAAGGATCTTCAAAGGGAGGAGAGTGTAACCCTTATCCATTTTCTATTGTTTCAATATCATATCTGCTGACTTACAATATAACAAATGAGATTTGTTGGCACAACTTGCCAGAATTGCAAGCTTTAAGTACAATCCTATTCTCAGTAAAGAAAGTTTAAAATAGAGGCAAAGGCAAAGCCCTGGTCAGTACATTATCAGACTCCATTGTGTAGTTCTCTCTACTACTTCTAACATACATCACCAATTTTACATCATTATAATCTTCTAGATACTAAGTTTCCTGTATCTTTCCTTTGAGTATTTAGGAGACAACAGCTGTATGGCTTTCTGAAACACTCAGAACCCCCCAAATTTAAATTAGCTTTTTAAAATTTAGTTATTTTTTCCCCACGAGGGCCAGCTATACACGCTAGATCACTCATCAGATCTTCCCTGTAACCTTTTGGTTAGGACAGGTCGCATGTCCAAGAGTTAAAGTACAGCCAAGTGGCAACTGGATTGCACTATTTATTTGTGTGAGTAAAGAGCAGGCAGCAGTCTGAGTCACGGAACAGGATTCAGATGTGCTAACTGCTGTTACAAACGCACATGCGACCACATGCGTGCCTGCAAAGTAATCCCTGCTGGAGAGTCCTCCATCTAAACACAAGGAAAGAGATTTATACAGACAGGCAGGGGACATCAGTAAATAATTTGGTAATATCGATCGTGAAGATAAGCAACACTTTCAGGTCACCGACCACCTTATTCGCCACCAATGACTTGAGGTGGTGGGGATGGAAAGGAGAAGCAGAGAATCATTTGTTGAAAAAGGGCGATCAAAAAGAAAGAGAAAATGTAATCAAAGTGAAACATTTGAAATGTAAAAACAGCCAACTCCCATCTGTAATCACCCGTGAAATCCAGAAACAATGATTGCACGGATCTCCAGCAGCGCTGTCGTTTGCCAGCTTCAATAAGCTGAAGGAACTGACCATCTGCAGAGACACACACATGATACCTGCCCTGAATGTGTGAATGACCGCTTTTGTTGAATGTGTAGAGACATGTTTTTAGTTAATGCAAGGCAGTTCAACTGGTAAAACATTACTACATCAATTGTATATCAATATACATTCTGGTATCGCGGCAGTTGCAGTTCAGCGTGTAGAGTAACAATAATGGAAAACAGAACTTGCCATTATGTATCATTAAAGCATAATCAATTACAGGAATCTGTTAGTGCTTTCCTTGAGACAATCAATCACGAGGAAATACAATCTACTTAAACATGCAGATAACAAACGGAAATGATTTTTAAAACAAGGTGATTGGGTTGAAAATATTTTTAAAGACAAACTTTAACAGATTTCCTGACCTCATTTTATTAATGCAGAAGTCAAAATAGATAAGAACGCTGGCTTTGTATTCCAAGAATGGAATACGAAAGTTCCTATTAAATCTGGGCCTGGAGCGTGCAGTTTCCAGCCAACATCCAAGTTTGCATTTGGTGTATTAATCATTATATGTTTGTGCGTATATACAATGATGTCACTGTTCATGGCACTATAAAGTCTAATTCAAAAAACACCGGTTTTAATACTGTCCTGGAGCTCACAAGCAGGCTGAGGTGCAACGCTCATCAAATTCCCAAGTTAATGCCAGGCCTTATCTGGAAACACGAGCACAGAGGTGCCTGTCCACAGGGACAAGCACGCCCCCGCACTCGAGGAGCCAGGCAACCATGGCAAAAGCTAATGAAACCATCGGATGTATCCTCCACTGCGCACCGGAGGATTTGTCACTGCAGAAATGCTTTATCAGTCACAAGCAGAGCTGAACTGCAGTCTGAGGGGAAAGAGCAAAACAACAAACTAAACAGTTTTGTATCCTGTAAACTCTTCTCCTTGTGTCTCTGTCCAGATTTACCCTGATGCACCAGGATCACTCCTGGTTTACACAAGTAGTGCGGGTGCGAGTCACGTGTGTAAGACAAAACTGGATCAGCTGGCACACTTTGCACTGGACAACAATCCTGCTTTCCAGCTGTGTCTTGTGACATATGGGGGGGGGGG
>Ga0065711_1048514_pt1 | contig 11771 bp, 10 predicted proteins | sample Hoacrofraction12_FD_59098 | JGI IMG/M metagenome (GOLD analysis project Ga0065711, IMG submission 59098) | Hoatzin crop microbial communities from Cojedes, Venezuela - Epithelial fraction 12 v2 (version 2) | ecosystem: Host-associated > Birds > Digestive system > Esophagus > Crop | place... | reverse complement strand
CGGTGGTGTGACTTCATTCAGGCCACGGTAGTCTATTGTCAGTCTCCACTCTCCAGTAGATTTTCTCACTGGCCATATGGGACTATTAAAGGGTGAGCGAGTTTTGCTGATCACTCCTTGACTCTCCAGATGGCGGATCAGCTGATGAATGGGGAGAAGGGAGACTCGGTTGGTACGATACTGTCGCCGGTGCACCGTTGTGGTCGCGATTGGCACCTGTTGTTCTTCAACCCTCAGCAACCCCACAATGGAAGAATTCTCTGAGAGACCAGGCAAAATGGACAGCTGTTTAATTTCTTCTGTCTCCACAGCAGCTATGCCAAAAGCCCACCGATACCCCCTTGGGTCCTTGAAATACCCCATCCTAAGATATTCTATACCAAGGATGCACAGAGCCTCGGGGCCAGTTACAATGGGGTGCTTCTGCCTCTCCTGCCCAGTGAGGCTCACTTCAGCCTCCAATACACTCAGCTCTTGGGACCGCCCTGTCACTCCCGAAATGCAAATGAACTCTGACCCTTGGAAATCTGATGGCATTAAAGTACACTGTGCACCAGTGTCCACTAGAGCTTTATACTCTTGTGGATCTGATGTGTCAGGCCACCGAATCCACACTGTCCAATAAACACGGTTGTCCCTTTCCTCCACCTGGCTGGAGGCAGGGCCCCTCTAATCCTCGTCAGAGAATTTGCTGCTCGCTTGCTGTAAGAATGACTTGGAGGTCCCCTCCAGAGGATTGGAATCAAGATCAAACTGTCTGGTCTGGAGAGCTGGCTGCTGGAAACTGGAGCAACATTTTTCCTAACAGAATCCCCTTTGGTGATTGTTTTACCTTGCAACTCACAAAATCATGCCTCTAGACTTGAGGTGGGTTTTCCATCCCACTTCCTCATGTCCTCTCCATGGTCACACAGGTAGAACCACAGGTGCTCTGTGGTGTGTAGCTTTTGTATTCTCTCTCCTGAGCAGAGTAACGCCTGCCTCTAATATCTGAGTTGCTGGCCCGTACAGGTGGGGAGTAGGATATATTTTCTTTGATTTGCCGCACCTCCTGGGCCAGTTTCTCCACAGCTGAGACAAGGGAGGAAGAGAGACTTTCCTCATATTGCCGGAGTCTGACAGCCACCTCATCCACTGTTGGTGCCTCCTCACCTTTCCAGTTTAATTACTGCCAGTGATTTGGCTTATGAGAATGGTGCGCTCCACATGAAGTTCCTCCACATGTGCCATGTGCAAATACAAGCCTAATTTCATGCACAGTGGTTTTATCATAAGTCGATATCATACAGTACAGCAAAGTCATCATGCTAATTCTTTTCCCTAGGTAATGAACATCACCACAGGGAACACGTACAGCAAATACGGGTTCAAATACCACAGCTATTTGATCAAAGTCAGAAACATTTTTTACCAGCGACTATTTAACTAACACAATAAATGCGTATAACAAAATTTAACATAATCTAGGAAAATTGTTTTAACACCCTCTGCTCAGCCCTGCCGTTATCCCCGTCCCACACTTGGGCGCCAAATTTAATGTTATGGTTTGGCTGCGGCTGGCAACAAAAGCGCCACGCGGCGACCCCTCCCCCAGCCAGGGTGCGGAGGAGAATGGAAAGAAACAGGCAGAAACTGGTGGGTCGCGATAAGGGCAGTTTAACAGAACAGCAAACAAAAGAGAACAGGAACAACAACAATACAGATAAGGGTAAAACACAACACAAACCGTACAACCCAGAGAGCTGCTCTCATGGACTGGACCGGTGCCCGCGCTCCTGAGCCGCGAGTGAGTTCCCGCCGCCCTGCTCCCCCCCACCGGAACTCAGCATGACTGCACATGGCATGGAATACCCTGCTCTGTTTGGCCAGGTGGGGTCAGCCTGCCCGGCTATGCCCCTTCCTGGATTCTGGTGAAAATTAACCCTGTCCTCGCCGAACCCAGGACACCAAGCCAGGTACATTTTCTTTGATTTTCCTTATCTGGCCTACGTACCTGTAAAAGTCCTGCTTATTCGTTACATCCCTTGACAAGTTCAGCTCCAGCTGTGCCTTAGCTTTCCTGATTCCACCCCTACAGATTTGGGTAACATCCCTATATTCTTCCCAGGACATGCATTCTTTTTCCACTGCCTGTGAGTTTTCTGCTTACAGTTTAGTTTGATCGGGAGGCCCTTACTGATCTGTCCTGGTCTCCTGCTGTCCTTGTCTGATTTCTTACACATAGGAATGGAAAGCTCTTTCACTCTAAGAAAAACACCATTAAAGCGCTGTCAGCTCTGTTCAGCTCCTTTGTTCCTGAGGGCCGTTTCCCAGTGGGTCCTATTCACTAATTCCTTAAATAACTGAAAGATTACTCTCCTAGAATTCAGTGTCCTGACTGTACTCCTCACCTGGCCCATATCCCTCATCATTGTGAATTCCACCCAGGCATGATCACTGCATCCCAGGCTGCCACCAACGTTTACATCTTTCATTAGTTCATCCATGTTGGTAACCAACTGGTCCAGTAAAACTTCTCCTCCGGTCAGGCTGTCTATCACTTGGATTAAGACATTGTCCTAAATGCACTCCAGGAGTCTCCTGGGCTGCTTACATCTTGCTGTGCTTCTTTTCCAGCAGATGTCAGGGTGACTGAAGTCCCCCAGCAGGATCGGAGCCTGTGAGCATGATGCTTCCTGTAGTTGAAGCAAGAACACTTCTCCAACAGGCTCCTGTTGGTCGGGCTGCGTGCAGTAAACACCAACCATGAGTTTCCCTTTGTTGGCCTGGACCTTAACTTTTGTCCACAAGCTCTCAACATATTCATCACTGTTTTTCAAAGACTGCTCTGTGCAGTTAATCCATTCTTTTACATAGAGGGCAACCTCCTTCCTATACCCTTCCTTCCTGCCTGTCTTTTCTGAATACTTTATTGCCATCAGCTGCAGCACTCCAGTCGAGTGGTTCATCCCACCACTTTTCAGCAGCAGCAATTAGATTGTAGATTTCTAGCTGCACACTGGCTTTCAGCTCCTCCTGCTTGCTACCTATGCTGCATGTATTGGTACAGAGGCATTTCAGCTGGGCTGTTGATCATGCTATTAAATGTATATGAAAAACCCTTGGTCATGAAAAAGATGGTGTGATCAAGACAGGTGTAGAAGAAGGTTTTAGAAGAAAGAATTGACCAGGTAAAGGATGGTAATTATTAATGATTTGATAACACAGTGCTTTGACTATATTGTATAAATTCTTTAACACCTTCACCAGAGGATATATTAGATTTCATTAACAAGCTGTGAGATCTTGGTAATTCTCTTAGCATTTTTACTGTTTATTCCACTTTTATGAATGGAGAAAATGAAAAAGGAAAAAGTAGCCAATATGCTTCAGATGAATGTTTGGGTACTCTTTAGCAGGCATTCCTATAGTGCCCCCTTGTGACAACTGAGCTGTGGGTTCTTGATAACATCTTTGACAGTAGTAGAAAGTAATAGAGATTGCCAGGCTTGATCAGAGCTGCCAAAAATTTGTCAGGTGTTCAGACGCCCATAATGACAAGTACCATCTGCTTCAGAAGACCACAAAAAGAACTCAAATGGCTTCCAAATCAGAAGTTTCCTCTTAAAATCTCTCAAGGATTCATTCTCGTTATGAAAATGTACAAACATTCACTTCAGGCAAAGTCATCATCACATTTAAACACGACATCTGTTACTGGCCACAAAGATTTTTGAATTTTGTTTGTTAAAAGCTGCTGTTCTTTGACCTCAGGAGTATATTTTGTTTCTGATTCTATCTGTTAATTTCTAAATTGTTGATTTATTATTTTTTAATATCACCAATGTTTCCGTTGTTTTCCTTGTATTAGAAGAAAGAAGATATGTATAGAGAAGAAAGAAGATATGCACAGTTTTTGTGTGATTAATCATTTTAATAAATTGATTTCAACCATTTTTGGATCCATATTGGCTTCTATCCTCACGTTGACTTTTAGAAATAAGGTGATAGGAGGATCTGACAGTATTCCATATGAAGACACTAGCAGGTAGCTAGGTGCTACTAGGTATTCGAAATTTAATTTTTTTTATGCTTCATAATATTGTTGTTTTTTCTAGTTGCTCTCTGATCAAAGGTGACATGGATATTTCTATCAAGATAAGAAAATAGCTTTGGTAACACTATGTTGAGTTTTAGCTTGAAACTTGGTAACTTCAGATTAAACACTTTTGCTGAAACCAGTTGAAATTCTGAACAGAAAGTGTATTGTCTGTTCTATGCATCTTCTTGGATCCCTGTAGAAAACAGATTGGAGCATTTTCACTGAAAATTTTTGATTTATTCATATTTAGTAGATATCTATGTTTATTTCTGTTTGGTCAAAATAATTTTCATCAACCTCAATATTCAAAGTCTGTGAACAGTAGATGATGCAGGATGGCAACAAGCACATGAAATACATTGCGTTTCTTGTATTCTTTATCTTTATTTGCCCAAGATGTGCAAAGTTTGTACAGATTCTTCACAAGGTTCAAACAAAATGTTCTTGTCAATGTATACAGCTCCCCTTCACCTCTCAGTCATCCATTCCTCCCTTTCTTTATTCCACCCTATATTAAATAAGCATGATTATATTGGAAGAGGTTATTTTGGTTTATGGTTCTGAATTAGAAAAACAGAGCTAACTACCATTCCATTGTATCTGCCTTCTCAAACATCTGGTGACGCCGTTGTCATCTAAGCAGTGTTCACATTTTTCTAGGCTTTCCTTAGTTTAACAGAACTGTGTATGCATTTTTTTTGTATCTATTATGTGTTTTTACTTTTGAAGAGGCACAGAAGACAGGAAATCCAGCCTAGTCTTAGTCTATCTAATCTAGTCTATCCAGGCCAGAAACCTAAAATTTGAATCAAACAGTAATTAAATTTAGATTTTTAAGGAAAGTCCGCAAAAGCTTATTTGACAAAGTCTTAATCTCTGGTGAGCTGATCGATGTGGCTTTATTGCCAATATATTTTCAAATTTCTAAAACTGTACAATAGAATTGATATACTTCAAAACAAGACTTATGAAGATCGACTGAGTGAACTGGGGCTGTTTAGTCTGGAGAAGAGGAGGCTGAGGGCGGACATTATTGCTCTTTACAACTACCTGAAAGGAGGTTGTAGTGAGTCAGGTGTAGGTCTCTTCTCCCAACTAACTAGCGATAGGACAAGAGCCTCAAGTTGCATCAGGACAGGTTTAGACTGGATATTAGGAAAAATTCCTTTACTGAAAGAGTGGTCAGGCATTGGAATAGGCTGCCCAGGGAGATGGTGGAGTCACCATCCCTGAAGGTGTTCAAAAAACATGTAGATGTGGCACTTCAGGATATGGTTTAGTAGGCATGGTGGTGTTGGGTTGACAGTTGGACTTGATGATCTCAGAGGTCTTTTCCAACCTATGATCCTATGATCCTATGAACACTAGAATTATCAGAAATGGAAATAACTGCAAGCAATAATACAGCTTGTATAGCTGCAATAAGATCTTAATAGGCAGAAGCTCTTTCCAGCATGTTGTTGTAAAATGGTCTTAATAAGAAAAGAGATTTAGTGCTTGGCTGAATGCAGATATACATGGGACGTGAAGAAATAGTACCCTAATCAGATCTGTTACAACTTTCTGTGCTATGCCACAAGTGCAGTAAAATATGTTTGCATGTGAATATTTCAGGGGTTACTTATTTTATTTAAAAATCCAACCACTTATACTGCGAGAAATCAAAATAACTGGGTAAAGCAGGAATTGGATTCATTTATCAGGTTCTTCATTTCAAATTACAACCACAGTTCAGACAAGGAAAGCCACAGAACTGTAAGCAGTACTGTGGTTATGAAAGTAGAATAGTCTCGTACACGAAACAGAGTCTCTGGTGACATAACAAGAAATTAATTACTGTTGTATACATTATGGACATGACACCAAAGTGGCACAAGTGTGTAATTAAGCAGCTTCCCTAGATTTCAAAATAATTTGTCCAGTAGGTGAAATCACTTAGTAGCTGCTACAAAGTGTACTTAGGCTTTTTTTAAGCAGAATTGCTCAATATCTATGGACGTTGAATTATGTTACATTAGCCTATGGAATAATGAACATGTAGGCCATGCAGCCTAAAACACTCCAGAGTATAAAGATGGTTTATCGTTGCCTTCCATGGACTTCAGTGGAGTTATCTTAGAATAAGGAAAGGATGAAGTTCTGCAGCTGAACATCTGTGTGCTTATAAGGATAGAAAGGTCCTTGGCCCTAAGTTCTCTCTAAATTGGAGCAACGTTGTGTCCCAGAAAGCTCAGGAAATGGTTTTGCAATGACAAGCAGATGAATGTGGAGACAACACTAGTAACTAAACCCAGGTTTTAATTACTGCCTTTTTTCCATGGGAAGTCTCAGGGATTTTCTGAAAGTGAATTATATCCAATGTTCTGTCATGATATTATCATTATTCCTCATATGTATTTCTATTTCAGTGATCAAAAATATAGGTTGATCATCTTTCATGCTTTTGATGAGATTTTGATATATTGCTCCTATTTGCCAGGACTGTAATTTTTAATCAATCACTTCTGTTCATTCTCATTTTTTGTCACATTCTTTTCACTAAAATTAGGTCATCAATTAGATCTGTGAGGCAAGAAATTTTGCAATACATTGATATAGAAACTAACATCAACATTTTATTCTGATACTGTAAAACCTCATGCAGCACTGCGGGAACATTTGACAAATACCGTAAATATAATATGTTGCCAACAAAATTCATTAAGGTCCAGTCAAACTACTGAAAATTTAGATGAGACAGAAATTAGTATTTCTTCTTCCCATATTCTATCCATTTACCACAAAACTAGCTGATTGCAAATTTGAGGAAAAAGTTATTTTTTTTAAATGACAATTTTCAGGTTGAAAAACGATGAAAGAAATATGCTGAATTTTAAAAGTTTGAGTTAAAAAGAATTTGGTAAATCTGTATCAGAAATCATGATAAAAATAGAAAAGATGCCATCCAGGCAGAGTTCATCTGGTGGTGACGGAATGTTTCCACCTTCCCAAAACATGATGACCTCTTCACAAAAAAGTAAAATAGCAGATTCAAGGTGTAGGTAATAGAAGAGTTTTTACAGTCTGAGTAGCGAAAATGTGTATTTGGAGCCAAGAAAATTGGTCAGGAAGACCTATCATGACTGTCATAGGCAAAGCTAGACAACACTCTCAGAGTATTGAACAGGTACTTTACAGAGCACCATAAGATACCCACTGGTCTGTGTATTAAGGACACCTGACAAAAGAGGTCACAGACAGGAAAATTCCTGACTCCTCTTGGAAATACAGGTGTAAAAAAAGAGAGGAGCAAGTCTCAGTCCTACCACTGACAATGGGCTATAGGAAAGTTAGTTTCCTAGCTAATTCCAGTAAATTAGCACATTTTAGTTTGACATAGTTCTTGGACAGTTTATCATAATAATGGGTAAAAATTAAAAAACTCCCTAACAATCTCTGTAGTGACACTTGACCGGAAGTATTTCTTTAACAGTTCCGTTGTGTCATTTATCTTCACTAGCTCTTTCACATTTATAAAGGATCATTCATTTAAGACACACTGAGGAGAGAGGAGGTATCTTATATCACAGTGAGAAGATTCAAGTAGGGAATTCTAGCTGACTTTTCAAACACCCCAAGCACTTGGGGGCATAAGGAGTTCAGAAACAGGAAAGAAAGTCCATTTTTGCATACACAATTCAAATCTTTCAGACATCTTTCTGAACTAACAAAATACATGGGTTTAAAATACATTTAGAAAAAGAAACACAGAGTAAACACAATGACCTAGAAGGTTATTAATCTGATGGCTGTTGGAAATCTGAAGGATAAGGTGTATTTTCCCAGTTTTTATGCTGCTTTTCCCAAGTTTCAAACCACTTTACAGTGTGAAAAATAGCACTTCAGAGTCTGTATGTGTTTTGATTTGGCCTGGATAAATGCCAGGTGCCCACCAAAACTGCTCTACCACTCCCCCTCCTCAACTGGACAAGGGAGAGGAAATACGATGAAAGCCTCATGGGTCGAGAAAAGGACAGGGAGAGATCACTCACCAATTACCGTCATGGACAAAACAGACTGAACTTGGGGAGAAAAGAGTGTTTAATTTATCACCAATCAAATCAGAGTAGGATAATGAGAAATAAAACCAGATCGTAAAAGACCTTCTCTCCACCCCTCCCTTCTTCCCGGGCTCAACTTCACTCCTGTTTCTCTACTTCCCTCCCCTGCTGAGTGGGACAGGAGCACAGGGAATGGGGTTTATGATCAGTTCATCACACACTGTCTCTGCTGCTCCTTCCTCCTCAGGGGGAGGACTCCTCACACTCTTCCCACAGCGTGAGATCCCTCTCACAGGAGACAGTTCTCCACAAACTTCTCCAACGTGAGTCCTTCCCATGGGCTGCAACTCTTCATGAACTGCCCCAGGGTGGGTCCCTCCCACGGGGTGCAGTCCTTCAGGAACAGGCTGCTCCAGCATGGGTCCCCATGGGGTCACGGGCCCTGACATCAAACCTGCTCCAGCATGGCCTCCAGTCTCCAGGGGTCTGCAGGTCCTGACAGGAGCCTGCACCAGTGCGGTCTCCCCACGGGATCAGAGCCTCCTTCAGGCATCCACTTGCTCCAGTGTGGGGTCCCTTTCACGGAGGACAGGTGGATATCTGCTCCACCGTGGACTTCCATGGACTGCAGGGGAGCAACTTGCCTCACCATGGTCTTCATCATGAGCTGCAAGAGAAAACTCTCTACTCCAGTGTCTCAAGCACCTCCTCCCCCTCCTGCTTCACTGACCTTGGTGTCTGCAGAGTTGTTTCTCCCACGTCGTCTCACTCATCTCTGTCGGCTGCTGTCTCAGTGCAGTTTTTTTTTTCTTCTCCTTGTTAAATATGTTTATCACAGAGTCACTACCACAGTCACTGATTGGCTTGGCCTTGGCCAGTGGTGGGTCCATCTTAGAGCCTGGCTTTATCAGATACAGGGGAAGCTTCTCGCAGCTTCTCACAGAAGCCAGCCCTGTAGCCCCCCCACTACCAAAACCTTGCTATGCAAACCCACAACAGTATGTCAGTAGGGTCTGGGCTGCTGGAGAGGAAGTTGATCAGTTACCGCAGGAGAAGCTACCCCCTTTCCATCCACACTTCTATACAGACTAATCCACCTGAACCAGAGCAATTCATAACAGTAAGGTGGTGAGTGAAAGGCAATTTCTTCATATTTTATGCAAAGTAAATCCCAATGTATTAGAGGATTTCTATTGACTTTGATAGACTTGAACACTTTGAACACAGCGAAAAAGAAATACACCAGTAACAATACTTTACACTTTCAAAGCTGCTTCAGACCTAGTCCTTTCTTTAGCACAGCAAAGTTTTAGGAAATCCTTGGCAAAAGAGTTCAGAAATTACACAATATTTCAAGGCATAAATTCATAAACTTTACAGAAATAGAACACATGCAGAGAACATAGTTTTTGTCGTGTTTTCCTGGCATTCTTTTAGCAATGTACAGTACTTTGTTATGCCTTCAGCGTGAAAGATGTTCTCTGCAGTGTCGTCGTATTTGATGGAGTAACTTCCACCCCTTATTAAGGCAGAGATCATTGGAAGGACGTTCTAATAAGCATGAACTGCAGACACGTCATCATTTTCCTGTTCATTCTCATCCTCCCCTCCCTAATTGCAGAGTAGAAGAGCATCTATGTCCTCTATGTATTAAGTCTTTAAATTCTCTGCTCTTTAGTACTATGACATAGGACATAATTGCCATTGGGTACAAAGCTGCATCCTCTCCCCAGAACCTTACTAAAATCACTCTTGATGTAAGGCTCAAGGTTCTTCATCTCTCATAGTTTTCTTATCAAAATTATGACTTCAAATTCCTGTATCTCGTTTTGTCATGAAGTGAAACACCAGCAACCTCTAGAAACTTATGGTAAAGCTCTTCTTTCATATTAATTAGTTATTTTCTATTATTGCCATTGTCTCAGTTTTCATGAGCTGCCTTCTATTCCTATGGCATTCTTTGGTCATAATGGACAAAATTTTCTCGTTAAGATCAGAGAGTATGGGAAAAGGTTATCAAACTCTTCACTTCGCTGTCTTTAACAAAATCATATTCTCGTCACAGCTACTTGTATGAAAAGAAAGCCATGCACTCAGCCTGACATCTAAGCAGCAAGCAAGAACTACACAAATTAAGGTATTCATAGGCCTAAATCACTGGACTGAATACAATAATCAACACTTTCCTTCTCTAGTGCAATAAATGTCTCTTACAGGATACAAAGAGGCTCTGGAACAGATACTCAAAAGAGCTAAAGACTACTTCAGGCCCTAAATAGCATCTTTATCAACTCTTTATCAATTCTTTTTCAGCTTTCTTATCAATTGTAACAGTAAAACTTGGGGGAAGGTGAATAAGATTGATGGTGCATGCATATCTAGAACAGGACAAAAAAATCTAAAGAACAGCGTACTTGAAATTTACCACTGAACTAACTACAATATAGTGTTTCCAATATATGCGACCAGCATGTATAAGTGACTGAAAGGTTAAGGCTGTGGTTTAGAGAGGCAATTAAAAAAGAAGAAAAAAGACAGAGACAGGCATTTCAAATGCACATTTCTCTTAAATGTCTCCCTCGGTTTGTTTAAATATCACCTCAGTCAATGTGCCTATCAGATATGAATCATATTTTTTAGTACGAAACATATAATTTTCTGTTCAAGGGATGTTAAAGTGAATTATATTTTGAATTCCCTTCCCCCAAGTGAGGAGCTAGTTGTAACACATGGAATTTTAGTATTACTTTTTTTTAAAAAGTCCTGTGAAATTTATTATCCTTGTTATGTGAGCTAAAACCTCTTCTCCAATAAGAAGACCAATACTGCTTTACTGCAAGTAAATCTGAAATTGACAGAACTGTTTTCACTTTTTGTGATTCATTCTTTAGATTATTTAAGACGAGGAGTTAGAATGTACCCTCAGCAAGTCTGCTGATGACACCAAACTAGGAGGAGTGGTAGATACACCAGAAGGCTGTGCTGCCAATCAGCGTGACCTGGTCAGGCTGGAAAGTTGGACAGAGAGGAACCTGATGAGGTTCAGCAAGGGCAAGTGCAGGGTCTTGCACCTGGGGAGGAACAACACCATACATCAGTACAGGCTTGGGGCTGACCTGCTGGAGAGAAGCTCTGCGGAGAGGGACCTGGTGGATGACAGTTTGACCATGAGCCAGCAGTGTGCCCTGGCTGCCAAGAAAGCTAATGGGATCCTGGGATGCATTAGGAGGAGTGTGGCCAGTAGGTCGAAGGAGGTTCTTCCCCTCTACACTGCCCTAGTGAGGCCCCACCTGGAGTACTCTGTTCAGTTCTGGCTCCCCAGTTCAAGAAAGATGAGGAGCTACTGGAGAGAGTCCAGCGGAGGGCTACAAAGATGATGAGGTGGCTGGAGCATCTCTCCTACGAGGAGAGGCTGAGGGAGCTGGGCGTGTTCAGCCTGAAGAAGAGAAGGCTGCGAGGGGACCTAATAAATATTTATAAATATCTCAAAGGTGGGTGTCAGGAGGATGGGGACAGACTGTTTTCAGTGGTGCCCAGCAACAGGACAAGGGGCAATGGGCACAAACTGAAGCACAGGAAGTTCCGTCTGAACATGAGGAAGAACTTCTTCCCTCTGAGGGTGACGGAGCACTGGAACAGGCTGCCCAGGG
>Ga0065711_1048513_pt1 | contig 11771 bp, 25 predicted proteins | sample Hoacrofraction12_FD_59098 | JGI IMG/M metagenome (GOLD analysis project Ga0065711, IMG submission 59098) | Hoatzin crop microbial communities from Cojedes, Venezuela - Epithelial fraction 12 v2 (version 2) | ecosystem: Host-associated > Birds > Digestive system > Esophagus > Crop | place... | reverse complement strand
CCCCCCCCCGCCGTACTGCACCCGAGAGCGGCGCCGCCAAAACCGCGAGCCGGGGCGCTCCGGCCGTAATGCTCCGAGTGGCAGCGCATCCCAACGCCAGCCCCGGGGTGTGCTGGGGAAGACGTCCCGGGCCAGCCCTCGGGGGCTGGCGGGGGTGTCCCGGGACAGCCAGGGGCAGTTTGCGGGGGGGTGTCCAGCACCAGTCCCGGGGGCTCGGAGGGTTCATGCTGGGTCAGCCCTGGGGGCCTCCAGGGGTACTCCCATGGGGTGTCTGTGGGGGTGTCCCGGGGCAGCCTTTGAGGGGTCCGGGGGGATCCCTGGAGGGGTTTGCTGTGGGGGCATCCCAGGCTGGCCCCGCTGTAGCCCCTTCTCGAGAGGCTCCCTGACCCAGCTGTTGGGTGAGATGGGGACCCTGGAGCCGGCTGGGTGTTTGGGGGGACCCCAGAGCTGCCTGGGTGCCCAGATCCCACGGGTTCCCAGGGGAATAGGGGCAAAGGCGGCCAGCGCTGCAGAGATGGGGGTCCCACGGGCCTGGGCATGTCCGTGTTCTCCCCTGGCCTCCCAGCCCTCTTCTGCCTGAGCGGAGCGGCACAATCCTCCCTTGTCCCCAATGGGTCTGAAGTAGGTCAGAGAGGCTGGGCTGAGCCCCTGAGGAGGGGAGCGAGTGGCAGTGGGGTGCAGAGGGCCCCAGGCACCCCTGCCGGTAGCCACACCACTGGGTTGGTGCCCACCCCCTGTCCTGGTGAGACCCCGGTGTCCCCAGCTCAGGGGACGCGGGGCATTTCCCCTGCCCGTCTGCAGTCCCCTGGGGTGATTCGGGATCCCTCTGCATCCCCGCAGGCACTGCATCCCTCCTGGGGGCTGGATTCCCATGGGTGCAGGCTGGGGTGGCCGAATCCTGGGAGATGGCACCCAGAGTGGGGACCTTGGGGGGCTGGGGCTGGGGAGCGAGCAAGCATGGGGCTGGGCTGGGTGGGAGCTGAGGGATGACCACAAGGAATAAGGAAGAGAGAGGGATTTCTCACCCCTTAATTGCAGTTAATAATTGATGAACATGTTTACTTCAGGGGGCAAAGGTCTCTGGCAGTACCAGGGTGAGAGGGCAGAGCAGGTGCCCAGGAGCATCTCCAGCGACGCGGCCGCAGGTAAGGGATGTCAGCCCCTGCCCTGGCCCCCACGGGCACCGAGGTCCGTCACGGGGGGAGGTGGGGGTATCTGTGGGCCGGGGGGCTACCAATGGGCTGTGGCACCATGGAAGTGGCACTGATTGCGCCTGGGCTCCAACTGCTGCTTGGGGTGGCCCCGTTGAGCACGAGCAACGGAGCCTCCAGCCGTGTCCAGGAGAGGGTCCTGGGGTCCCCAAGTGCCCACATGGTCTCCAGCACCTGGAAGCCAACCCTGGCCCCCCATGTCACGTCACCAGAGGTCCTGTGCCTGGTGATGCGGGATGGAGCCCTGTGCTCGCTCACCAGTCCAGCTCAGCAGAGGGGAATGTCCACACAAGAGCCCCTCCCACCCCAGGGGCTGCTCCCCAGGAGGGATTCGGGGTGGCTGGTGGGAGCAGGCAGCCGTCAGCCCCGGGCGCTAGCTCTCTGCTGTGTGCTCGCAGGCTCGCTGGCAGGATGGCATGGCGCTCGCTGGTGCTGCTCCCCTTCCTCCTGATGGCAGGTGAGGACTTTGCTCAGTGGCTGTCTTGGGTGGGCGGGAGGCACTGGAGGGACTTTCAGCCCCCAATACTCGTTCCAAATTCCCTAAGGGCAGCTGGGACCCCCAGAACAGTCCCCACCCCATTGGCACCTTGGAGACCCAACGGCAACCTTGCTGCTCCAGGGCAAGGCAGAGAGGACAGGGTGCTGGGCAGCGGGGATGGCACCCAGCACGGGTGCTACAGCTGGAGGTCAAGCATGGTTTGGAGGTGGGAGGTGTGGGATGTGCACGAGGAAGGTGAGGGGTGGTGGGTTCCCCTGCCTCTCCTGGAGACCCAAACCACAGCTGGGAGCTGGGGCTGGAGATAGGTAGGTGCTGCCAGTCATGGGGGTGCTGGGTGCAGGCAGAGCCTGGCGCAGGGTCGTGCTCAGCACACCTCCTCCTTGTAGTTTCAGGCAACTCAGCCCCCTACTTCAACATGACCTTAGTCTACGTGCCTGAGGACCTGGAGTTGGGTGAGTGGGGCAGCTTCTGGGAGGCTCTGGGGTGCAGGAGGAGCAGCTGGGGGGAGGGGTGGCCTGGGCAGGGGCTGAGGCTGCCTGTGTCCCCAGGTGAGGAAGCTTTCCAGCTGACAGCTATTGACGTAGACGGGGACCCGCTCACCTACAGCATCAGCGGGTCAGATGCCTACTACTTCTCTGTCGATGGCAAGACAGGCAAAGTGACGCTGAAGAACTCCCTGGACCGTGAGGTGAGGGCAGAGACCAGGGCAGATGTCCCTGCCCAGGCTGGGGGGATCTGGGGTGACGGGGACGGAGGGCAAAGCCGTGAGTCCTGTGGGAGAGCTGCTGACGCAGTACGGTGGGGTCGCTCCCTGGCCCTGAAGCCTGGCTCCGTGTGGGAGCTGTCTGGGCAGGAGCACCCCGCCCGGGGATGGAGGGTGGGAGGGCGCTGGTGCTCAGCCATCCAAGGATCGAGCTCCACCTGGCCCTGACCAAGTCCTGCCTTGTGTCCCCCCAGTTCTTGCCCAGGCTTACCATCACCATCGAGGTGTCTGACGGGATAAACCAAGCAGTGAGTGCCAGGGCACGGGCTGGGTGACTGCAGCGGGTGATGGGGATGGCGAGGGGAGCAGCAGGGCTATGGATGAGGCTTGGTGGGGAAGGAGGCTGGAGGCTTGCTTCTGAGGCAAAGAGACCTTCCAAGCAAAGGTTCAGTGACCTTTCCTTCCTGGAGGCTTCCTTCAGGCCTTCCTTCCGAGCCAGTGAGACTCAGCGGGTCTGTGGATGAGGCTTGGTGGGGCAGGGGGCTGGAGGTGGGCTTTGCCCAGGGGTGAGTGATGCTGGCTGGCTGCGGAGCTGGGAGGGTGCGGGGTGCCAGAGCTGCACCCAGCTTCGCCGGGCACCACCTCCCGCATTCACCCTGCGCCCTCCCTGACACCCGGAAGGTCTCCAGCAAGCTCACGATCATCGTGGAGGACCGTAACGACAATGCTCCAGTCTTCTACAACCTGCCATATGCAGCCACCATCCCCGAGGTACGTCCTCGGGACCTCCCGACCCCCGTGGGCAGCAGGGCAGGGGCGCTGGGTGGCTCCTGTGGCACGGGCGTGCTGGCGGTGGGACGACAGTGTGCCGGGAACCGGGTGGCCCCACACCTGGGTGTGCGGTGACGCTGTGCCTGGGCGTGGGGCGATGGTGCAGCCAGCAAGGCTGACCTGGGAGCACTCCATGCCGGGGCAGCTCCCGGCGGGCGCCTCTGTGATGATGCGGGGTGCCGACGCGTGGCTGGGACTCTGCCCTTGCCATGAGTTTCTGCTCAGGGTGTGCCCAAGCTGCCACTCAGCCCAGGCCAGGGTGAGGCCAGATCAGGGTGCAAATGGGGTGTGGGGCTGAGCCCGACCCCTCCCAGGGAGCCCCGGGAGGGTGGGGGGGCTGCATCCTCATCCCTGCGTGGCCCATGGCACTGGGCAGCCCCTGGAGCCCTGCGGGGCCGGAGTACCCCGAAGCAGGGCTGGAGGGCACCAAGCCCCACACCACCACCCCTGCTCTCCTGGATGATGCCACCACCACCCCTCTGTGTGCCCAGAACATGGAAATCAACAGCGTCATCTACACCGTATTTGCCAACGACAGCGACACCGGGAGTGCTTCCAAAGTCAGCTACAGCATCGAGGAGGTGAGCACAGGGCTGAGCCCCAACACCTCAGGCATTTCCCTGGCCAGGGGCTCAGCGTGCTGGGGGGAGGGATGCTGGGGGTCCCAGGACCTCCTCAGTAAGTGCTCTGTGCCAACGGGAAGACAACGCGGCTCAACCGCGTGAGCAAGGGCAGGCCCTGGCATCTGCCCTGGCTGAGCCTGCGCGCTCCCCGGCACCAAGGAGGGGTTCACGCCTGCTGGAGAGCAGCAGCGTGTCGCATGGTGGGCCATGCCGTACCCGAAACCCACCCCTCAGCCACCCCCACGGGGCAGAGGTGCTGAGGGACCTGGCCAGGGGCAGCCCCCTGGCTCCAGGGGAGCAGGGGTATGTGTCGGGTCAGGAGGGGTGGCTCTGCACCCCCTGGGCAACGTGTGCGAGGTGCTGAACTCGAGAAGCTGCGGATGAGCCCGCGTGGTAGGTGGTCCTCTGCTCCCTGCCTTGGTGACACGGGGTGATGTCCCCTGCCCAGGTGATCCCAGACAGCACGAAGAATCTCTGGCTTTTCTACATCCTGGCCAATGGGAACGTGGTGCTCAATGGCTCACTGGACTATACCACAAACACCTTCTACCAGCTGAAGATCCTCGCCAAGGTGGGGTCCAGCTGGGCCGGGGACAGAGGGCTGCCAGGTAAGGGTGCCATGGGGCTAATGGGTGCTCTGCTCCCCAGGATGGTGGGGGGATGCTGCACAACGTGTTGACCTTCCAGCAGAGCTCGACTTACCTGTCTCTGACTATCCGCGACCTGCCCAACCTGGACCCACGGTTCCTCAACGAGCCTTACTCCGGCTCCGTGCCCGAGAACTGTGCCCTGGTAAGGAGCCCACCTGCCCCAGCGGCATGGCCCTACCCCAGCCCTCCTCGGGGCCTCTGACACCCCAGGATGTCCGGGCCACCAGGCACGGGGGCAGCTGGGGGTGTCATGGGTCTTGCCCTGATGGCCGCATCCCTGCAGGGCACCACTGTGCTGACTGTCACCGCCATGGACAGAGACACGGGGGTGAATGATGAAATCTTCTACAACATCACCAGTGAGTGATGGGGCAGGGCCCGGGGGTGATCAGGCAGCGAGGGGCACTGCTGGGACTGGTTCTGGGCTCCCGGGAGCTGGTGGCCTGCCCTGCTGGCAGAGAGGGGGTCAGGACTGCATTTCCCGGTGGCTGCAGCCGGTTCCTGCTGTCCTCTTGCCCTAGCTGCCAGCGTCCCCTTTGCTATCGATGCCACAACGGGCACTATCACGGTGAGTGGGCCCCTGGACCGTGAGCAGCTGCCAAGTGAGGAAGTGCTGCTGGAAGTCACGGTGAGTAGGAGGCAGCAAGGGGAACCCCATCCTTCTCTTCCCGGGGCCCTCCAACCCACTCTCTCGTCCTGCCCAGGCGCGTGAGAAGGAGCTGAACATCTACAATGAGGTGGCACAGGTCAGCACCCTGGTGACAGTTGTGGTGACCGACATCAATGACAACAAGCCCGAGTTCTACAACTGCTCCCTTGCCAGCTGCAACTTCTCCACCAGTGCCCAGAACAACTTCAGGGGCAACATCATAGAGCACTCCTCCTCCAGACTACCCGTGTCCGACCTCAGCATCGTCACCTACGACCCGGACAAGGTGGGAGCTTGTCCAGGGGGCTGGGCTGGGGTGCAGACGGCTGTCCTGGCTGCACCACCACCCTCACTCCTGCACGTCTCTCCCTGGCAGGGCACCAACAGCAGCTATGAGCTGTACCTCCAGGGTCCGGATGCCAGTGCCTTCACCGTCTCCCCCACAAAAATCGTGGGCACAGGGGAGGTCCAGCTCCTGGTGCAAGACCCACTCTCTGTGGACTACGAGAAAAGCCATGTCATGGTGGTACAGGTTCGTTGTGGGGACAGTCCCTGCTCCCTGCATATGCCGGGGCACAGAGGGGACCCAGCCCGTCTCCTGTGGGGTTCAAAAGCCAAAGCAGAACACGGCTCTGCCCTGGCAGCTTGTTTTGTTCAGAGGAACTGGGCTGGAGTGTGACAGGTTTCTATCTCATGCTCGGGGACCCATGTGAAACACCATCCCTTCTCCATCCTGCAGATCATTGCTAATGACACGGGGAACCCCACAGACTGCTGCTCCACGGCCACCGTGACCATTGATCTCATTGACAGCAATGACCACATCCCCGAGTTCCCCCAGAGCACCTACAACCTCAGCGTGATGGAGAACAGCCCTGATGGCACCATCATCGCCACAAACATCACGGTCAGGCACTGGGCAGAGAGCAGGCACAGCTTACGTCCCCCAAGCAGGGCGCTGGGCATGCCTGACGCTGCTGGTGAAGCTCTTGTTGAGGGCACTGGTCCCTCTGTGCACACAGGAAGGAGATGGTGCCAGCAGGCACATAGGTTGTGCAACCACATGTCTAGCAGGGCCACATTTTGGGGTGCTCACTGCTAGCAGCTGGTGCCCCAGACTCATCATTGCCCTGGGTGCTGAGATGGATTGACCAGATGCTTCTTTCTCTCTGTTTTAGGCCTACGATCCGGACAGCGGTGTCCTGGGCGAGATCACCTACCAGCTGCTCCCAGAGAGCATGTACGTAGGGGCACAGCCAGCCACCACCGGGGCATTGCCCTGGCGAGGGGCCTCCAGGGCTGAGCCCTGGTGATGACTCCATGTGTGCCGTAGCCGTAAAACCTTCGCGGTGAATGCCACAACCGGGGCAGTGCTGGTGCAGGACGGGAGCTTGCTGGACCGGGAGACTCGCTCCATCTACTACGCCAACCTCCAAGCCAAGGATGGAGGCAACCTGGTGAGCACCACTGTGCTGGAGATCACCTTGCTGGATGACAACGACATGACGCCCATTGTCACTGGCTCCTACTTCATCTCGGTGCAAGAGGGCCAGAACGTTACAACGCAGATCCAGGTATGCGCCACTGGAGGTGAAGAAGACAATGGGGGGCTGTTGGAGAGGAGCAGGGACTGGTCGCAAGGTGCTGGACACCCCCGTTTCCCGTTTCAACCCCTGACCTTTTCAGGCCATCGACAACGATGAGCCTGGCAACCCCAACAGCGAGCTGGGCTTCAAGATCTTGCCAGGATCATTCAGCAACAACTTCACCATCGACGTGACCACAGGTGAGATGCACAGCAAGGAGCCGCTGGACCGCGAGGCCTTGGAAGATGAGCGGGGGCAGATGGTGGTGACAGTGGAGGTGTACGACCACGGTGTGCCACAGCTCAGCACTTCGGTGAACGTCACCATCACTGTGGGGGTGAGCCCTGGGCACAACTGGGGACACGCTGGGGCAGGCGGAGTCTTGGAGATGGGACATAAGGGCAGAGAGGGGATGTGGGATCCCTGGCCGTGGCAGGGGCACTGTGTGCCAGATTCTTCGTGGGGTAGAGAGGCAGAAGAAGGCTCGTGTGCCTCCTGCCTGTGGGCAGGCAGGTGTCCACGCTCCCGTCCCCAGCCTGCTGTGGGAGACCTGGTTTCCTGGAGTGGCTACAACCATGGGCTTTAACTCCTGCAGGACATGAATGACAACGCACCCATGTTCCTCAACCAGTCCTATGAGTTCTCAGTCTTTGAAGACTCTCCAGGTAGAAGCTGTGTAGCCAGCCTTGTGGGACCAGTGGTGCCCCAGAGTCAATGTCCACTGGGCACTGAGTGACTGTTTCCACCTGCAGGGTCCTTCGTGGGTGACGTGGAAGCCACAGATGCCGACCGGACGGAGATCAATTCCCGCATTTCCTTCACACTTCAAAGGGGCAGCGGCTCCAGCAACTTCTTGATCCGCTCATCCCAGCTGGGGTCAGGGTACTATAGTGGGCAGCTGTCCGTGGACCCTGACATATCCCTGGATTACGACACCCTGCAAGAAAAGTTCTTCTCCTTGGTGGTGCTGGCGGAGAACACAGCTGCAGAAAACGTGGGGGACATCGCAAACGTCTCGGTGGTGGTCCACATCCTAGACGTCAACGATGAGCCCCCCACCATCCTGCCGTCCTCGCTGCAGGACGTGCCTGTGAGCGAGAACGGCACACAGCACGGTCTGGTCCACACAGTGGTTGCTTCCGACGCAGACACCAACCACTCGCTGGTCTTCGAGGAGCTGGCGGTTGCCTGCTTCAAGGACACGAGCAGCGCTGGGGAGGTGTGCTGGGACTGGTTCGTTCTGGCACCCAACGGCTCAGTGCTGGTGACCAGCTCGGACATTGACTACGAGCTGTGTGACACTGTGGTGCTCACGCTGCGGGCAGAAGACCTGTACACCGAGAAGGGCAGCCGCTACAGCCAGAACGGTACAGCACCCGCTTCCCACTCCTTCCACCACCACTGGGCATGGTGGGTGGTGGGACCTGCTTCTCCCACCGCCCAGGAGGAGCTGTGGGGAGAAGTGGGGGAGCTGGGCAGTTGGGCAATGGAGGGAGGGCGTTCCCAGCTCTTTTGGTCCCTGCCACAGGGACCTGAGCCTGCTGGGAGGATGGGGCTCCCACGGGCAGCAGAGGAGGGTGCTGCAGGGCTGCTCTGCTGGTGACCAGGGCTGTGTTTTTGGGACATTTGCAGAAACCCTGAGGATCCTCATCACCGATGTGAATGACAACGCGCCGGTCTTCCTGCCCATCTCGGAGACCTTTGGTGAGCAGCCGGGGCTGGCGTGTCCTGTGGGCTCCTCTCTGCACCCGCCCATGCTCTGCCACGCTGCCCGGCGGTGGGGACCTCCCCTCAGCCAGGGCAGGGCTGTCAGGCGTGCAGGGGATGGGCTGGGGTTGCTCGCTGCTTTCCATGAAGGCTGCGGGCTCGAGGGCAGCAAGGGGATGCTCGGAGCTCTGCTGAGCCCCGGGGCTGGGTAGGACGCGGGGTCTGCAGCAAGCCCGGCTGCACATCACATGACCGCGCTGTCTGTCTGTCTGTCTGTCCCTGGCAGTGGTTGTCCCCGAAATCTCTGCTGTGGACCTGCAAGTGGCTACCGTGAGGGTGAGGAGCTGGGGTGAGGAGCTCCCAGTCTCTGAGGCCAGGCTTGCCTGTCCCTGCTGCGGGCAGGCAGTGGCCGTTCCCATCCATGCTCCTGCCATCCTCTGTCCCTGCAGGCCACAGACGCTGACTCGGGGCTGAGGGGAACCATCGTCTTCTCCATTGTCAGTGTGGTGCTCGTGGAGGACAACGGGGCCAGCCGGCCCTTCGAGAACCTCTTCAAGGTGGTGACAACAGCCGAGCAGGACAGCTACGTCGGGAGCATCCAGTGAGGCCATGGGTCTGGTCCAGGGTGGGGGGAACATGGCTCAGCTCCCGCCTGCCGCAAGGCAGAGGTGCAGGCAGGGCCAGTGCAGCCTGGCCAAGGGACAAAGCCACCCTGGGGTCCTGCCCTGGGCATGGTGGCAGGGTGGAGCTTGGGGGATGGTGGTGCCTTCCTGGGGCAGTCCCATGGCATCGCCAGTGTCCCCGTCCTCGCAGGGTGGCCAGCAGCCTCGACAGCTCGCTGAAGGGGCAGTACCAGGTGACAGTGGAGGCTCAGGACAGCGAGGCACCCGTGCATACGGCACAGACCACGCTGAACGTGAGTGTCACCCCCGTCCCCCCGCCCAGGGACACCCTGCCCGGCCCCGCTCACCCCTGCTCTCCCCACGCAGATCTTTGCGGTGGATCAGAGCTACCGCATTCGCCTCCAGTTCGTGACAACAGTGGAGGAAGTCCGGAGTAACTCCGAAAAGATCAAAGCGTAAGGGGTGCTGCTAAGGGGTGCTGGGCTGGGGAGGTGCACGGCTGTGCGGCGGGGAACGTGAACTGACCGTGTCTCCCAGCTGTGAAGGGGACCAGGGCACGCAGGTCCTCACCGGAGCCGGGGGCTGCAGGGGGTCCAGCCGCTTCCCGTGCCCGCAAGCAGAGCGGCAGGATCCCCGGCCCAGCCTCCCTCCATCCCTCCTGTTCTTAGGGCCCTGACCACCGTGACCAAGGCAGGGGTCTACGTGGTGGCCATCCAGGAAACGGAGGACACCCGTACCTCCCAGTGAGTGGGGCCACGCAGGTGGCGGGGAAGGTTACGTGGCAGTGACACTGGACGGAGTCACCCTGGGGCAGGGTGCTGTGCCCTGCGCCCTGCTCACCCCATCTCTTTGCTCCCACAGGGTGGAAGTCAAGTCGGTGATGGAGGTGTACTTCGTCTACAGCAACGGCACTGCCCTGGACGTCAACCAGCTGAGCATGTGCGCGCCAGGGCAGGGGCCGCGCACAGGGACCACCACGCGCCCGGGCCAGCCCCGCCGCTCACGCCTCTGCTTTCCTTGGCAGGCTCATACAGTCCAACCCGCTGATCCTGGCTGAGCTGGTGAACCTGGGCCTGGCCATCATCGTGAGTGGGGCTGGGCAAGGGGCACAGGGCGAGGGCACCGGCCTCCAGTGGGGTGGCCACTGGTGGGGGGCTGTGCCTTCACCCCTGCTCTCTGCCAGGGCCCCGGGGTGGTGGCAACCACCAGCAGGGACACAGAGCTGATTGGCATCATCGCAGGGTTGGCGGCGTTCCTGGTCATCTTCATCCTCATCATGACCCTGGTCTTGGTTCTCACCACCAGGAGGTACCACACCGCCCACACCCTCTCCTGCCTCCCCCCACCGCCCCCATCCTCACCGGCACCCCCAGACCCATCCTTATCCTCCATCCTGCTCCTGCCCACCCCATCCCATCGCCTGCCTCCCCCCTGCCCTTCTCACCCACCCCGTCCCCGGGCTTCGCAGCTACAAGAGGAAGCTGAGTGCGATGAAGGCTCTGAAGGTGGCCACGACGTTCAACCCTGCCGTAGCGCAGCAGGGAGCCGGCATCCCCGGGACCAACCAGTACAACACAGAGGGGTAAGTGGGGGGCTCCCCGCGGCAGGAGGGCAGAGCCCAGACATGTCCCCGCACCCAGGGGCTGCAGGGCTCTGTCACACCCCTCCTGCCTGGGGGACACGGCTGCCTGGGGCTGACCCCACAGCCCCGTCGCTCACCTGCCACCCATCCTTGGCCAGGGCCAACCCCATCCTGAATGTCTCGCTCGATCCCTCCCACGACCTGGGCTTCCACGATGACTCCAGCTCTGTGGCCAGGTGAGCTCTGTGGGAAGGTCTCGAGGGCCACGGGGCCGTCACCCTGCGTCCCTGCTCCACCAGTGCTGGGGCCCTCTTCTACCCCTCACCCTCCACTCTCCACAGCATGAATTCTCTGGATGAGAACACAGTAAATGCACCTGGAGATGACAGCCTCAAGGCCAAGGTCAGTGTGGAAAGAGCTGCTGGTGCCCAGCAGGGAGTGCCACTGCACTCCCTGTCCCCTCCTCTCTGCTGTGGTCCCCGGGCGGGCTCGTGCGCCTCTCGTCCCATCTTCTCCATGTCCCTGACAGCCTCCAGCTCCTGGGAAGGACAGGAGTGTCCCTATCCCTTCTGACCACGCTCTCCTCCTGCAGCAGGGCAAAGCGCAGCTGATGGACACCACCGATGAGGAGGCGCTGGTGGCGGCCCTGAACCTGAAGATGCCCACCAAAACAGTGCACATCAACACCACCTTCACCACCACGGACTTGTGAGCAGGCACGCGGGGAGCAGCAGGGCCAGAGCGGGACTCTGGCAGCTGCTCTGGGGATGTCGTGCTCAGAGGCTGGCAATAAACCTGTCCCACGTGGGTCACAGTGTCCTGTGGCCATCAGCCCGTCTGCCTGGGGGCTCAGCCAGTTTGAGGTCCTCTCTCCCAGCATGAGGTGCTGGTTTCTGCCCAGGCTGGTGCCACCGCAGGGCTCGGCCTGGCTTCTTGTCCCTGGGACCCTTCCCTGGGCTGCCCCGCTGTCCCCGCTCAGCCCCAGAGGAGGGACGTGCAGGCAGCCCCACGCAGAGGTTTGTGCAAGGTTTTATTACCCAACATCCACGTTGACAGGTTGGTCCTCCCGCCCCCTTCCTCCCCCCACACCCTCCAAAAAAAAAAAAA
>Ga0065711_1009019_pt1 | contig 11771 bp, 7 predicted proteins | sample Hoacrofraction12_FD_59098 | JGI IMG/M metagenome (GOLD analysis project Ga0065711, IMG submission 59098) | Hoatzin crop microbial communities from Cojedes, Venezuela - Epithelial fraction 12 v2 (version 2) | ecosystem: Host-associated > Birds > Digestive system > Esophagus > Crop | place... | reverse complement strand
GGTCCCCGTCTCCCCTCCCGCCCGCCGTGCTCCGTCCCCCGCAGCCCCAGCCGAGGGAGGCACAAGTTACAGCCGCGGCCGTGGGCTCCGGGTCTACAAGCGCGGGTCGGCGTGACCCCCCGGGGCTGGGGAGGAGGGCGAGGAGGGCGGCGTGCGGGTAGCTGGCCCGTCGGTGGGCTGCGGCCGGGGCCGGGCCGGCGGCTGCGGCGGGCTCGGCGCGCTCGTCGTTCCGGCATCAGATACCTGGATTTTAGCGAAAAATAGCGGTCGGTCGATCGGCCGACAGAAGCGGGAGCTCGCCTAGCGCGGCTGAAGCCACTAACGGAGCGTCGGTTTTTTGTTTGGGTTGGGCTGGATTTTTGGTTTGGGTTGTTTTTTTGTGTGCTTTTTTTTTTTTTTCCAGCTGGTGAAACCTAAGAGGTTGAACGTTTGCTTGTTCTCTCCGTGGTTATTGTGTCCGTCGGCAAAGGAGAGAAAAAGCCGCAGCAGTCGGCTCTGTAAAGGTGGCGGCTCCCCGACCTGTTCTGTGTCGGTGTCGCCAAAGGGAATCCCGCGGGACACGCGTGAGCGGGGCTCTGACCCGCCCGCGCAGGAGCACCGGGCTGCCGGGGGGAAACGGCCGGGGCTTGTCTGCTGTGCCCTGCGTACGTACTCACGCTAACGGCGTTCTTCGTCCTACGCAAGCCATCGGCGTCAGGCTGTTCTTAGGACACAGCAATGCCCGGTTGTGGCGTGCTCGGAAGAACAGCAACAACAAAAGAGTCAAGGAAATGTGCATACGCTGCGCGAAACGCGGAGAAACCGACCCGTTTTCGGAGGTCGTCTGTGTGGGAGATTGGGCTTGTGGGGAGGAGGCAGATCGGGAAACGCAGCCAAGCGAGCGGAGAAAGTGACTTCCAGCGCGGAGGCAGCCTTAAAAAACGCAGGGAGGGACAAGCCGCACTGCTCTGCAGCCAGGGAGCCCAGGGGGAGCAGCCGGAGGCCGCAAAGCAGCGCGGAGAGATGCAGCCGTGGCCGCCCGCCGCCCCCCGGCCGCCCCTGCCCCATGGGATGCTCCTGCCTCTCTGGGGCTGGAGGGGAGGGAGCTGCCCTCGCCCCCCCGCCTCCCTCCCCCCCCAGGAGAGTGAAATTATCTGCGGGTGCTGCAAGACAGAAATGAAGGGGTCTGAGGGAGCGGGGGCTGAGAGGCAGGAGGAGGCAGAAGGAGTTAATCAGAAGGAACGAATGGACTGCAGCCCAGCGCTGAAGCTCTGCAAGAGTTGGTGCTTGCTTTGCACGCCAAGCACTAGGCAGAGGGAGGTGTTCCCCCACTGAAGAGCTCTGCAGGCTGCAGAGGAGCTGTTTTTGGGACCTCCTACATCTCACACAGTCGCAGGAGGCAGCTTTATTGTGCGCTGCTACAAAACCGGGGGGGGGCTGGAGGTTCCTGCTCGTCACCCTGCCCAGTGCCACTGTCACCCAAGGAGAAAGGGTTGACCCGGCTTGCCAGGCTTCACGGTTCTTGTTTGCTTAGGGGTGGTGACAGTTGTCCACGAGCTTTATTTCTGGGCTGGGGAAAGGATGAGGAGAGAGAAATCATGTACCTTCTTTATCTTGGAAAATTCACCGGTCGTCAGCATCTGACGGAACAAGAGCCCCATGCAGTTTTCATGGCAGTGGGGCCGTGGAGCCATCCCCAGCGATGCTGCCCTGGGCTGGCTCTCGCCGTGCTCTCACAGTTGACACGTGCAGAGCTGGGAGCCAAGGCTTCCCCACACAGGCACGCGTGCCACCACCAGGCCACCACAGCTTTGTTGGCGACAGATTTCCAGGGACTGCGGAGTTGTTTCCAGCGGATGGATCCCACCAGCAGCCATCGCAGCCCCTCCAGCTGGCTCTGGGGCTGAGGAGGGAGCTGGGGGCGGCTGGGGACAGGGGCACACGGGTCAGGGAGAAACACCCCACGGGCGTGGGGATGGAGGCTGCAAGAGGCTGCTCGTCCCACACCCTCAGCTCACGTCCCCCCTCGCTGGCGTGAGGGTGCCAGCCCTCCAGCAGCAGCTTGCAGCCACGGCTCAGTCTATTTAAAGCCTCTGCTGTTGCTGCAGACTCCAGGCAGCGTGTGCCAATCCCCTCGGCTTGGCAACATTATTTTTGGCTGCGGCTCCCTCCCACAGCGTAGGAAATACAATAAAATTAAAACAAACAGGAAAAAAAAAACAAAAAAGAAAGAAGAGATGCGAAGCAAGCGGTCCTGGTGGGGGAAGGAGAGGAGCCCACAGGTACCACGCGCCCACCTGGCAATGCTGTTTGGTGACGGCACCTCTGTGTGTGGTGTGGGGTGACAGCAGGCATCGTGGCTCCGCAGGCCTTCCCCACCACAGCTGCTGGCCCTGCCTGCTCCCACACCAGGCTAAAAGAGGGTGGCCACCCTCTGGTCCACACCGCAGTGGCAGCCACCTGCCCCAGGTCCCCGGAGGGGCTCCTGGGGACGGGCTTGGGGCCACCCTGGCCTGGACTGCGGTTTCAGGAGGGTGGACTTCTCTGCGTGGACGTTGCTGGCTTAGGGGTGATGCTGGGTCCTGCTGAGATGACCTGGCTTTAGTCTTCACCCTGCCTGCAGGGAGGGGTGTTAGGACGCGCTGCAGCTTTGCCAGCACAGATGGAGCTGGAATTCTGGTGTCGTTCCTTCCACTGCTGCAACTCGCCCTTAGAAACGGAGTAGTAACGAAAAAAAAAAGACATTTCAACAAATCCTATTCCTGAATTGAGGCCACGAGAGTTGTAGGCATAATGCATACCAGAAACAAAGAATCCCGTGTTTTCCCAGAAAACTTTATCTGTCAAAACTTCACAGAAAACACGAGAGGATGTGGTTTAGGGAGGGAAAGTAAATCCATTAGGGAAAAAAACCACCCTTTTCGCTGGTGCAGAAGAAAACACCACATAACTTTGTAATGGGAAAGCACTGCTTGATCATGTTTTTTCCTCTAATCTACCAAGTTATGTTTCCACCTCTATACACAGAGCATGAATATATGCAATTCTGTCAAATACATTCTTTACTGAAAAATGGGTAGCATTTCTACTTACAGGCTGTAAGTTCGTTTTGCCACCTTCTTTGGAGAGGCTCACGTACTGCTTTCCTTCACACACTGTAAAGCCTGGCAGAGCTTTCCCCATGCCCTTTACACACCTTCCGGCTGCTTCAGCTCCTCGGACTTCCAACACATTTTCCTTCCTTTGGCTTGGTAAGGAGCAGAAGGAAGACGGGGCGGGCTAATGATAGAGATGATGGGAGTGGGGGCTGTAAGGATAAAGAAAGAGTTGGAACTTGCTATGCTTTGGTTTTGCCCTAGTGATCAGCACCCCTCTTGCGACAAAGCTTGCCTTTGCTCATCCTAGTGAGACAGAGCTGCTGTTGGCGGAGACTGACCTCCTGCTGCTGGCAGTCACATCTTCCTCTGACTTTCTCTACTTCCTCTACTCTAAAGAGCTGAGTGCTGTCCTGCCCCGTCACTTGCTTGCATTAATGAGTATCGTACTGCAAAATATATTACTTCATTAATCAGCTCAGCTGGTTAACAGGAAGATTCATAGTCCTACCTTATTAACTTGAGTGCGTGTGTCTCTGTATTCAGAGTATTCGAAGAACTACAGGGTTTGATTAAGCTATGGAGAAGTTCCATTATAACCTTGTTTTCCGTATGGTCAAAGCGTTCTGAAAATGTCACCTTTGGAACTCAAATTTCCTGTGTCTAGTGAAAACTATTAATATGCCAGGAAATCTTCCTCTGAGCACAAAACCCAGCCTTTCAGAAAATCCACCGTATGTTTGAAGTATGAAGCAGGGCTTACATTTTACCTTAGATACTTCCAAATAAAATTTTTCGCTGTGTACGTACATGTTCTCGAGAGCCAGGATTGCTTGTCCAGCTGCTGGTACAGGCAGGATATTGGTTTCATTCTAAAATGGGCTCTGAGGGGCTCACTATATGAAGTGTCTGCTGCTGAAGTCCAAAACTCTCATGCCAGGTTTTAGTAGCTCCTCAGTTGTCACACTGCAGCTCCCTGGGCCCATACTCTTCCACTTTTCCTCCTTCTCATGGCTCACTGCCACGCAACAGAAATTACCTGTGGTCACTTGTGGCTTCTACACATGTAACTCTCCTGTCATGCAGCTCATTCTATTTTTACGTGCTTGTCTCATCATGGACATGCTGCTGAGGTTAACCAGCTCTCCACAACACCAGGGTTATCAAAGGTTTTCGTTACCCCCTGATGCGATCACGGTTTACAGTTTAATTTTGCTAGGTGCACGGAAAATCAGCACTGACAGTAAGGCATGTTCAAAGGTGGAGATGAGAAAGCCTGCTGTGATTTCAGGGTGTGCCATTATAAATCCAGTGAAGAACTGCAATTGCAGCAAAACACGGCAAAAACACACCTCGCTGTGCACCTGTACAGCTGTGACTACCGTGAGCTTGAAGGGTCCCCATGACTGGCTCAAACATCTACTTTTGACCTAAAGATTTAATTTTTTTTTTTTTTTTTTTTTTTAAAAAAGAAAACTGACTATTGGTTTAGCCACTACAGCTTCTTATTTTGGCAGACAGTGCTCACTGGAACACTCACACCAGAGTGACACTCCTAAAGCATTGCCCCCAAGTCCAGAGTGCAGATCATCAGTGTCTGCATGTGGTAAAAATCTCCACTCAGGGCTGTGGAATTTGGCTTCCTTGATGTTGTCCATTCACCACCTCACATCCTGGGAGAGAAGGAGAGAGTAAATTTGTCAGTCTCTTCAAAATTTTACCTTAGTCTCCTGTCAATGGCTGCTTAAATTCCCTCCCTCCCCTACTCAGGATGCTAGTATTTGCCTTTAGCCTTTAGAGTTTAAAATAGGCTTCTTGGCCAGAACAAACTTCCTGCAGCTCACCAGCCCTCTCTCTACCATGGTACACTCTTCACTGAGCCGCTCATACAGCGACAGCTGGAGTTTTTTACACCTGAGAAAGTTACTTGTCTTCTAACCAGTAACCTCTCCTCACTGACACCCTGGAATGACCCCTCAGTCTGTTTTCCCTGACTTCTCTTTCCACTCAGTTAAGAAACTAATCTGAAGTCCCTCCCCTAATGCACCCATGAGCTGGGAACCTGGTTGCTAGCAGATGACGCGTGGGCCAAAATGCAGGGGCAAAGGAAGGGGTCTGCGGTCTTGCCATGTCATAGAATACAAAGGAGCATTTCTTTTGTTTCCTGAAATAGAGGACAAATTGCATGCTCTTCACTTTCGCTGGAAGAACTTTCCCCCTTTTAAACTGGGTCAATAAGCAAAGCAGAATGAACAGAGTGCAATACAGGGGCTCATAGATGCATGAAGTACACATCAGCTCTGGGCAGAAGCTGGATGAACATTAAAGCCAGTGAAGTGAGGAAGAGCAAAAACTCCAAAAAAAGAGCAAGCTATGGAAAAGGTGGAAGGTAAAGTGACCTCTCTTCTGAAAAGCTGAGATACAGTTCTCTGACCAGCACTGGAAGAGCACGCAGCAAGGCAGAAGAGAGAAAGGAGCAACGTGGCTGGTCACCACCGTAGTTTCCAAGGCAAGGTTTCCCACTCCTGAAGCATAGCCACCTCCAGCATCTTACTGGTGCCCTCTCCTGCACGCTGTCTTGCACAGCCAGTGCAGTCTCCAGAGAGTATAAGATTTTCGGTTATTCCAGGACTGGAAGTAGGTACTGCTCCCCGTTCACTCTGTTCCCCCACAGTGCACTGGAGTGTGGTCAAAATGAAATGATACACTTCAAAAATCCTTCTCAACCACCAGTGTGACTGCATCACCAGCACTTACTGGCATAGCAAATCTGCATCTTTAAAAATTGTTATTGTAAGCAGCTGGAGTGCCCACAACTGTTCTAAAAATGCTTAAATAATACATTATTCATAATATTAATTTTTAAAAAATTGTTTAATAAATTGATTAGACAATCTTCACAGGTATTCCCAGGCATGTGAATGTTCAGGAGAGCAGAAGAAGCCAGGAAGACTCAAACCTATTCAGCTTTCCGTTTGTCAAAAAAGCAATGGAAAACATATCCACGGGTGCTGGAGGAGTGTGCCATGTCCCAATTTACTGCCGTAGCACGACATTTTCTCTTGCACATTACAAGCAATGCAAGGGTGAGTGCAGACAGTGCTTTACTTAAGTTCGTGCCGTGCTTGCTGGGGCCTGCCCCGCTGATGACAAGCACACTTTCTAGTCACCTGTCTCAGGTCTACTGTGCCTTGAAGGCTCGTGGAGAGCCTTGGAGGTCCTTTTCCTTGGAGGCACGGTGCAGAATACTGCAGAAGGCAGGAGCAGAAATTACACTGGCCACACTTCTATCCAAAAGTGATTCGGTAAGGAAGACTGTCTTCTCTTTAGCCTGCTCAAGCTGACACTTTACCACTCTCCTCCAGCTGATAGTCTTCTGCTGGCTGCAGCTACACAAGCATGAAGAGGGCAAGAAGCATTTCTCACAATGATGCACACATCTTGCCAGCATCTGTACTCTTGGGAGGGAGTGAGATCCCTGCTGTTCAAGCTGGCAAATGTCGTCTCTGGGACAGACAGCATCATGCTGGTCATCTTCCCGCTCTGTGGTTGACAGAAGCCTGTGCTGTCTCTCGGCCTGAGATAGCTAGGTTTTGTCTGTGATAGGTAAAGCGCGGTGTCCACACTGGCTGCACAGCAGTTTGTGAAGCCCATTCACTCAAACCTCAGCTATTATTTTAAGCACTTTAACACCAGGAACGAGAGCATCAATCATGTCATAAATCTTTGCTACGTAAGATCTCCAGCTGCCTTGCTGACACCACAATGGCACAGACCTGCAGAAGTCTGGATGAAAAAGCCACCAGGTGGCAAAATCATCCATTCTGGACAAAAACGCCTGCCCTCACAGGCAGATCCTGGAGACAGGGAGCAGGAAGGGTTTGTGATCAAGCCTCATGCATATTTCTTTTTCATGCTGAAATGCTGAATGTCCCAAGACTACACTCTGAGAGGATAGCTTTCTTCTGCACAAGCTGTTGTGCTGGTGTGACTACAGAGAGCCCATAGTGACTGCGGCGTGCAAATAGGTGCCCGCCAGACTGTCACATCAGCACCCGTTGGCAGAAATAAGCTTTCCTGCTTTTTTCCCTGGATGTCCCACTGAAAAAGTGAGACATCCGCATGGAAATAACCTTTGCTGCCTTACCTAATCTCTCCTGCGTCTTGCTACAGGAAGACTAAAGCCACACTCATGAGTGGTTCATCCAGGTCCAGGCTGATCTAACAGGAAAGGATAGAAATGAAAGTGAGAAGCTGGGTTAGCAGGCTAAAAGCACTATTTCACAGGAGCTCGGGAGGGACAAAGAAGTTCCTTCTCTCACCATTTTGAAACATGCTCTCAAGCTGATGAGTGCTAAAAGCCTTGGAAGACATGCTCAGAAATCCGAGTGCCAAACCTATCCTAGGACCAAATCCAATCACTTACGTATCTGCAAGATAGATAGAGCTTGTTACAGGAGTGTGGGCCATGTGCAGCTCTTCAGGTGCACGTTCACATATCGGTTTGGTCAGCTCAGGTAAGCACATTTGTGTCCGCAGCAAGAAACAGTCTGCCAAGTCAACTTGGGTGTCGTAGGACCCATCTCAGAAACAGCGGGGATGCGAAGTTCAGTGGAAAGAGACCCCCTAACTGAAGCAGGAAGGAGACTTGGATCTGGTAGACTGGTTTGCAAAAAATAGGAAACTAAAATAATTGTCCTCTGAGGGCCTGCCCTGGCTCCATTTCACAATGTTCTGCAATTTCTAAACTTAAAAAAAAACCACCAAAACTGCTACAAAAATACAGCTGCTGCAAAGTCAGTTAATGTTCTGCTGGTCTGTTCACGTAGCTTGGCTGAAAATGCTGCAAGGCAAAAGTAACAACAAAGATGTGCACCCCTTCCCTTCCTGTTCACCTTAATGAGGTGTGAGCTCAAAAGGCTCTGCATGCCATTTAAATGCTACCATTAAGCCTGAGCGATTTTTTTTTTTCCCTGTTAAAAACAATGATGTTACAGTTCCTCAGCAATCCTGTGTGTCCAGAGAGGCCAGGGTATGGAACATATGGGAAATTTTCTACCTTTTTAGTGCTCCCCTCTGTAATCTCCCGATCTTCTTTTAATTTGTTCTGATGATGATGTGGTTGTGTGGTGATGTTGTGATAGGTGCTTCCAACATATTTTAATAGAAAAACAGGATTAAACAAATAAAAGTACATAGTATAAGGCTATTAACCAGGCAGAAATAGATGCTGTGCATTAGGATTCTGCAGCTGCTTTCCTGGACAAGGAAAGGGAGACTTGCTGCTGACTAAAATACTATCTGCCGTATTTCCTCTCCTGTGTTGCTTTATTATCCAAAGCGAAAAATCTGGTCTGCTGTAATCGGTTAAAACTTTGCTGCTGCTTGCCGAGGCCTCAGGATTTTAGAAATAATTTTCTAAATCTCCTCGAATTCTCCCTTACCTAACACGCCAGAGCAGGGCTGGGAACGAACAGCTCTTGCCCCCGTCGCAGTGAGTGGGAACCCCAGGCTTTGCTTTGGCAGTACACAGAGCTACTAACACCAGTCTCTGTGAGCCTGCCGACCAGCACTCCCCATCTCTTTGCCCAGTGCGTTTTACCCTAGACCGCAGAGTACTTGCCTGGGGGAAGCAGCAGAAGAAACCATTTCGCCGGTGCCAAGCTCCAGAGTCATAATTCTGCCCAGTTGCTAGGAAACTATGTAGGAGGCTCGGCGGGACCAGGAGCCTGTAAAGAGCAGCACGGCAAAAGTATGAACTTTCAGAAACAATGAGCAAGTGTCGTGCACATGTGCAAATCATGGATTTTCTGCGGCATGCTGCTCAGATGAACCTGAACGTGCTGCTGCAGGAACAGCAAGCGGCACCTTCTGCAGCCACAGTAGCCTGTCCCTGAAAAATGTGAAGCTCCCAGGTGAAAGCTGGTGGGGCAAAAGCAGTTTTTCACATGTGCAAAATGATGTATTTAGCCAAAGCTACCTGGTTTTCTCAGCTGTCCTGTCACAGATGAGGATGGCTGTACCCCTCCCGCACACAGCCAGACTCTACGGAGGCTCTGCCTACCGTATTGTCACTGAACAGGATTCGTTCTTGCTCGGCTTATTCTGTGACTGCGCTGCTCATACACTTCACTGTTGGAACATCGATATGCCAGCTCCTCTTTCACTCATTTTATTTTCCTGTCCCGTTGATTAGTGAGGAAACCTTGAAAATACAGAGCACTAAACCACATAAATTATATCAGTGGCTTTGAAAATCGGTCTTGAAAAAATTGATCTTTCTTACAAATTCTGTTATAAAGATGTCAAATAATTCTTTGATTGTGATTTGTTTTAGTGGAAATTCTGCAAGTGAGTCTATGTCCCTTCAGATTGTTATCTACTTATATCTAGATAGGTAATTGAGTACGTCACAATTATCCATGGAGGAAAACTAGTTACGGTCTTTTCATGTTTTATCCCTTATGAACATTAAAAAGTATCAAGTATACAGATATACAACCTCAGAGGACCAAAAAAATCCAGAATCAACAGAACTTAAGGTCAGCCTGTTACAAAATACATGAGCCTTCAATTGTGTTTGTGGAAAAGAAAGCCATCATTGAGACATGCTAGTACTATACAGGTGGGAAATCAAAGGCAATGGAAATGATACCTAACACAGTTTTTGAACTTATAAAGATGTTCATGAAAGTTGCCTATGACTAACAACCTAGGCTGAAACTAAGCTGAGTACCTACGGCAGCTTTGGTTCATACAATGGTTTTTTCTAAAAGACTACAATAACCATTGCTCTCCCTGATACCATTGTTTCTCTTATTTGGTGTAATATAAAAAGTTCCCAATTGTTTGCCAAATCACTTGCAGAGTTAGGCTGAGCAACTACACAGGCTCAATAAAAACAACCAACCAACCCCACTAACAAAAAAAGAGAAAGCTGCAGACAGTAATTGGCCTGTCTGCTAGAACTTGAATCTTTGTCAGCAATCACAACAGTACCAAAAGCAAACCTGAGGAGTTACAAAAAGCCTGGAAACCTGTCACGAAATATTGCCAGAGTTCTTGTAATAAACTCTGTTAAGTATTGATGACCAGCACAAATCATTGTGACTCTCGATTCCAGGCTTGAATTCTGTAACAAGGAAAAAAGAATTTAAAAACAAAATTAAAAATCAACATCCGCAGATTCCCTCTGGCATAGAGAAAGGTCTGCTCTCCACTCAGCTGACTGGCTGTCGTAAAGTTTACAAAATCTGTGCTGCACATCGCATGAACAGTCGTTTCCCCCATTCACTGAACAGACTAATCTGTAATTTAATTTTCTGGGTTTGACTTCTTCATAAAAGAATCAGAAAAATAAAAAGGAACCCCACAGTGATGGTTCTGAAGTCTGCAAGCTTACTTTTTTTTTTTTGTTCTCCTATTTCATGGCGATTTGTGATTGATTTTAAGAGTAGAATGTATTTTTAGCAGCTTAGAACGATTCTCTTGAATCAACGAAAGTAAGATTGGCTTCCTGAGAGGCCCCCCCATGTTCCCAGCAATGCTCTCCACGCAATCACGAAGATTCCTTCGCGACTGTACTCGGCGAGCCCTGTTCATCAGGAAGGAAGGTGTTTGTTCTCTGGCCGAATAAAACTCGTTCACCCCCTTTCACCTCATGCAATTCTATTTATTTCCTCGTAAGTGCCCTAGTTCTGTGGGAAGTTTTTAGACGAGAAATCCTTGCCCGGCGAGGTGCCTGGCCGCCCGGGCTGAGCCGGGCAGCGAGGGCAGCAGCACGACGCGAGAGGCTCACAGAAGGCATCCGAGGCCGTGAAATCGCACCCAGCCCGCCTTTTTTCGCCTTTCGCGAAAGTACGCGCGAAGAAACGCACTCGGCGGGCGTGGCCTGTGAGGGATGAACGAAAATATTCCGGTATACGTTTTAAAATAAAATTTTAAGACGCGGTTGCGAGCAATCTCGGTCTTCCTTCTCCGCTCTCCCCGCCTAGGCCCTCCGTCACGCCCAGGGCACGGTGCCTGGCCCCCCGCCGGTGGGACCCCCCCCTCCCGCGGGGGGCTCGGTCCCAACGCACGCAGGGCGCAACGGGACGAGAACCGGCGGCGGGCCCGCCCCCGTCCGCCGCTTCCCCCCGCTCTCCGCAAGCGCTCGGGGGGCGGCCCCCGAGGACCGGCTACCCGGAGGTTGACGGCCCCGCTGGCGGCCGGCGGCTCCGCCCACCGACCGCCTCTACCCACCTCCCGCCGCCCGGCCACGCCCGCCACGCTGCTGTCCGCGGCACCCCGCCCCGCCCCGCGCTCCCCATTGGCTGTCGCGCACGGAATATGCAAACGACGGAGGAGGTGGCGGTCCCGCCGTGTGAGGCCGCCGCCAGGCGGAAGCGGAGAGCTGGGCTTCCCGCGACGGGGGGGTCCGGGGCAGCGACAGGGGGCCAGTCGCGACACGGGGCTGGGCGGCCGCGACAGGGGGCTGGTGGCGGAGCCGGTCGCCGAGGCTGGAAGGAGCGACACCGCAGCGACCGGCGGGGGGTGGAGGAGGGGCGCGTGCGGCGGCGCGCGGAGGTAGCCCAGCCATCACCCATCACACACCCGTCTGTATCTGTGTGTGTGTGTATATACATATGTAGGTATAAAAGTTAAAAAAAGAAATTAAAACATTTTTCTTGGACCGCGTTCAGGTCAGCCGCCACAGGA
>Ga0065711_1048511_pt1 | contig 11772 bp, 6 predicted proteins | sample Hoacrofraction12_FD_59098 | JGI IMG/M metagenome (GOLD analysis project Ga0065711, IMG submission 59098) | Hoatzin crop microbial communities from Cojedes, Venezuela - Epithelial fraction 12 v2 (version 2) | ecosystem: Host-associated > Birds > Digestive system > Esophagus > Crop | place... | reverse complement strand
GCTGGAACCGGCTGTGTCTGGCACAGGGCCGCCCCGGCCTCTCCTCACAGATGCCGCCCTGCAGCCCCCTCTGCCAGCACCTGGGCACCCAACACACTGCGGAAGTGGAATGCGCACAACCTAAATCTATGTCTTTCCCCTCCCATTTGTGCAGCACTGAGAAATCACTCTTTTACAACCTCAATACTCTTTAGTGCATTTTGAACACTTCAGTTTCAATACGCAACTGCAGTTACCTGCAAAGAACTGTCCAACTTTCTTGTCTGAATGTTTGACTGTTGGTTTCTTGTTTTCTAAATCTATTTTAATGGTCAGTAAACTAAATTAATTTTCCCTACGTTGTCTTTTTTGCTGACTATAAAGTTTTTGGTCTTAAACAGCTGCAACCACAGCACCGAAGACACTAGTAGCCGACTGAAAGAGTCAGAATTATTCAGACTGAATTTTGAGGTAGATTACTAAGCACCAGAATGTCTGATCTGGCCAAAGCATGTCACAGATGCAGTCACCAAAACACCACAGTGTTCTGAGATTGACCAAGTCCTCAGCATTTTCAAGAATGTGCTTTCCACAGTAATGACATCACAGGAGTCTCACAGACTTTAAAGTCTGTATTTAATTAGCAGTACTAGGTAAAGCATCTTTTTTTTCATATACACTGTTTGCACATGTATTTCATATAATAAGCCATAAGTCCCCTACAGCTTTCAGCGTTTTGCGTGACTAGGTTCGCTAAGCTCATAGCAGGGGAGAAAGGCTAGATATGAAACAAACATGTTAAAATAAACTGGAATCAATAGGATAATTCTTATCTGGAGCTCACAGATCATTTGAAATCTTGCTAAAAAAATATCAGAAGATCCTACCACGGATTTTCTGTTCTACCAGAGAGACCAAATGTTTTCATGTTGCTGAACCTACATGTTTATTAAATATATCTCTTGCTACCAATATGCACAACTTAAATCCACAGAACCAGTGTAATGCTATGCATCAGTACAGCAAGTTGTACAGAGTCAAAGACTGGACTTTAAAATTAATGAGAAATACAGAATACCACCAGAGGGACTTTGAATCCAGAAACCTAGCTATTAGCAGAACAGTACTCCATACAATGAACTCCTAAAAGAGAAAACAAACAAGCAAATACGTTCAATACAAAATAGATCTTGTAAATAAAACTCAATTTAACCCACTGTTCTCCTGACAAAGCAGACCCTTACTCTTAGATGTGCCATCAGACTAGCGAAATCTTCTTTGGTCAAACTCTTGGCTCAACCTGTTCATCTCTGATCATGCTACAGGATCTTTTTTTATCCTTGCAGATTCTTCTACCTTTAACACGGAAAATTCTCCCAACTGAGCATATGTGACAGTTTCCAACAATGGAACCATCTCCCCGCACAGGAAATACACCACTGTAGGGATGTCCATCTTTCTCGCAGTACACTGACTTGTGGAAGATACTCGTAACATCAGAAAGGCATCAGGAAGAAAAGACAGGGAAGATGACTAGAAAGTAAAACACCCTGAAGTCTCTAAGCAGTAAAGTTCCTCCACAGGCCAGTACACTGGAAGACAGTATAGGCAAGGCTTTGACCCACTGCTTTTAGTAAGATTCTGAGCCATAAAACACAAAAAGACAATAGCAACTGTAAATGGGGGCTCACAAGCCTGATCAGCAAAACATCCTCCTGGAAACTGAAGACATCAGTGTCTGCAAGTCTCTCAAATTCGACAGAAAAAAATGGAAGAGTTTGGAAGAGATCTAACAAGAAAGACAGTACAGAGGAGAAAAAATCCAGTAGGAAAGCCACAGAAATCTTCAGAAAAGGCCCTGTCAGGAAGCTCAAGAAGACTGAGGCTACTGAAAATGACCCAGAAAAAAGTTGAAAAGCCACAAACTGCCGTAGGTGCACAAATTACTAAAACTTGACTAAGGCCAAAAATGATGAAGCACAAGGTAGCAAAGACTCAGAACACAGTCTTTATCAAGAAATAAACCTACTGAAATAGGAAACGTAGTCTGTTTATTCAAATAGACGTAGAATAAATACAAGAACAGATATAGCAATCTGATTATATCTATTTATTGCCGAGTTACTCCTTACAAGAGGTACTGCTGATCTTTGTTTTGATTGTCTAATTAAGATCCATTTTGCCTTTAGCTCTTCCCAAAACTCTTCTTTTTTCAACTGAAGACTATGCTTTCTCACAGCTTCAAGAAAGATAAACAGCTCCCTTGTAGTGTGTTTGCTCCATGACATCTGACAATTCTCTGTTATCTAGAGCTGTTTCTCTCATTGATTTGTCTTCCACTGCCACATAACACAGATACCAATATTCAACAATCTTTAACACAGAATCTTTAAAACTGTTAAAGCACATGCTTGTACATACACATTAAAGATCTGTTACTTTAATAACCAACTAATTTTTAGCACTATCCTGCTCATACTGCAAACTCACTGCATAGCACTTCAAGCTTCTCTTAACAACTAAGAATCTACAAAGCTGCTTGGGTTCTTTCATCATCTATTTTTCAATTCCTTAACAAAAAATTTTGTTGGAGGGATTTTAGGGTATGATTAACCAAATGACGCACAATGAAACATTTCATTTAAAAACAGAGATTCATTTGTGATGCTATATAATAAGATAAATGAAAGAGCAACTGGATATTAAAAAAGAAAAAAAAGGAACTAAGACTATGGGAGCTGCCATACTTCATAATAATGGCAAAGCTATCATCTTAAGATATACAGATAAAATGTGAACATAAATACTTACAGTCATTGTGGTTATAAAACATCTGTTTATAAAATGTCTTTGCTGCCAATACTTTGGTTCATTAGTTGATCATAAAGAATTTTCACTGAAATATTCAAGTTCATTAAAGCACAACTTCACATTTAAAAGTATTGTTTTTTCATTATTGTTCTTTCATTGTGAGATTATGATTGTGGTTCCAAATGCAGGATCTATTTTATCAGCTGCCTTCCACAGACTGAATTGCTTCTTATTACAGTATTCCAGTTTGGCAACTATTTATGGATTTGATGAAAGTGACTATGTGAAAGTTCATGGTCTATTCCATACAGAAAATATGAATATATAAGCAGAATGGCCCTTTTCATTATTAAAAAAATGGTGAATCTATGAACTGAGTCCAATTTTAAAAAGAATTAGCAAAGCTCAGCTTTACATACGAGATACATATGAGCTTTCATTCTCCCAGTTCGGGTATTTTTTAAAACTTTTTGATAAAAGAGAGTTAATTAACTATAATTAGTAAAAAAAAAAATCACTATGCTCAGTAATGCCTACAGGACCATTAGCAGATTTAATAAAGCATATGTAGCATGTAAAGAATGCTTATGAACCTACCTCTTCCCCTCAGTGGTATAAATTCGATTCAGAATTCTCCATGAAGGAGGGAAGCTGCATCTCTTCCAAAACAAGTGACAGCAAGTTTGGAAAATCACGAAGAAAATGATGGCCTGTTCAAAACTGTTTGTCCACTGCCTTCAGACAAAATATTTTATGAAATACTGGACTGTTTTTATTTTATTTTCCCCATTTTCTAGCTAGCTCTTATTGTAATCTACAGCTCTCCTTATTGATAAGGAGAGAGCTACTTAACAGACTGCCATTGCTCCTCATTTGCTACTGTCATTCCTAGACTGAGTAGAAATACTAGACATACTCTATTATTTCAGAAAACAAAGGACGTTGCCAGCAAGTCATCTTCTGTGAAGGATCTTTAACTTTGTCTTTTCTTCCCCACCAACAGGTTGTTAAACAGCCAAAAAAAATCTTAAACATTATTACTCCATAGCTCTTGATAAATGGCAAAGTGTAAAGTGACATAGGATATTGATGACTTACAAATTTTATTGCTATGAGACATTGACTATGCTCATGCATCTATTGTCAGTTTTATCTGATCTTTTATTATACACAGTGATACCTATCTAGAGTTCTCAATCAGTTTTAGTTACATTTGCATTGAGATTTTAGACAACCTTTGCAGGAGGAGGCAATTACTAAAAAAGGTGTGTGGGAAGTATGTTGCATTTTTTTTTTTCTCTTGAGGCATTTGGGAAATTCCCTAGTCTATGACGAATACAGGCAGGTATTAATACTCTAACCAGATCAGAAAGATTCTGAAGCTTATCCACAACTTCAGACAATTTACAAGAACAAATTAATATCATTTAAGATATTCCTTCCCTTACTGCTAAGTGTAGATCTAGCCTATGGCTCAATTACATAATTATAATAACATTGCAGTAATATAATAAAACTGAATACCTTCTTGGTGTGTGTCTGGATGAATTAGTTCAGATAAGTGTTTATCACAAAATAAATCAGGAAGAGCGACACAAAGGAGTGTATTAAGAATTTGATGTCTTGCTTAGTTATTACCCACAGAAACATGTTAATTTACTGACAATTTTTTTATTAAAATGATATTTTAAAAAATGTAGACATAGATCACACCTTTTAGGGGACAAACTGTTCTGCAAAGTATCATTCAAATTCTGGAGAAATGCTAATAACTAGAGGAGTTTTAAATTCAAGCAGGAAACTGAACATGTAGACTTTGGAGATATATGTCCTGAATATATCTGGATTATGCAGATGCCAGTAAGATTTGGGACACTCCAGTAAGTGTACCTTGAAAGAGCTCTCTTTTCTTACATTGGATACTTTCCACATGTAAGACGAACACATTCACTTTAGAATATTTGTATTTCAAGGGATAAAGCAGCATATACTAGAATACCCAGTCCAATCATATAACTTTGTCTTATACAAGTATTTTATTCACTTTTATATTTTACATAATGAACAGAGTGTAGCTGCTACATCACCTCCTCGCCTTGGCTCCTCTGAATCGTCACAGAACCATAGAATCATAGAACCATACAATGCTTTGGGTTGGAAGCGATCTCTAAAGGTCGTCTAGGTCCAACCCCCCTGCAATGAGCAGCGACAACATGACCCTAACAGAAACATACAGCTTAAAACCATGTACACAACTTCGAAATGTGAATGTACAAAATCATTAAGGGGAATATGATGCCTCTTTCCTGGCCAACCTGAGGTCCTTTTCTGAAGGGATGAATTAGTTCGGGCAAAGAATGTGACTGTATGATGTATGACTTTTTATTTTCCCTGAACAGACTATTTGCTATCAATACAGAAGTAAATTGTATACTATGTGAATCACACAAGGGGTTCTGCAAATGAAACCGCATACCATGGGTTACCTGCATAACATGTACTGGAACACTGGAACAGGCTGCCCAGGGAGGTTGTGGATTCTCCTCCTCTGGAGATATTCAAGACTCGCCTGGACAAGGTCCTGTCCAGCCTGCTGTAGGTGACCCTGCTTGGGCAAGGGGGTTGGACTGGGTGACCCACAGAGGTCCCTTCCAACCCCGAACATTCTGTGATTCTGTGATTCGTTCCTCATTTATGAGAGCAAATCCATGGTGTCAGCTAATCACAGAATCACAGAATAGTTCAGGTTGGAAGGGACTTTGGGGAGATGGTGTAGTCCAATCCCCCTGCTCAAAGTTGGGTCACCTAGAGCAGGTTGCTCAGGGCCACATCCAGTCAGGTTCCGAATATTTCGGAATGGATGGAGACTCCACAAACTCTCTAGGCAATTGTGCCAGTGTTTGACCACTCTCAGAGAGAAAGAGCATTTTCTATGTTTCATTGAAATTCCCTGTACTTTAGTTTGCAACCACTGCCTCCTGTCCTTTCACTGAGTATCACTGACATATCACTGGCATCTAGACAGAAACTTCTTGATGAGAACAGCCATTTCTAGATTGAGTTGGCAGATATTTAACAGCACAAATTAGTGCTCCAGAAAAATGAGAGAGATGGTTAGAATTGCTGAAGTAATTTCAAATAGGTGAAAAGTGATCTCTATGTTAGAATTTTGAAAACAACTTCTTCAAAAAATGGTATAAGATTAATAGATCAGGGCCACTATATTGTTTCATTTAAAAGGGAAAAAACAAAGCAACAGTGCTTCTTGACATTAAAAGAAATAGTTCCATCTAGTGGCACAATTCTCACAGCACTCAGATTCCCCTGCAGGTCATACATAGTTGCTTGCTGTGCCAAGTCTAGCTTCGCTTGGCAGACATGGTAACAACTCAAGGTGGTGTATCAGAAGGTCTACTAACTTTTTATTCAGTCTCTGGTATTTTGAATCCAAACAACTTTGTAACCATAACACAAAGAATGAATTTGAGCTCTCCATTTCCTGTCTTACTCCAGCCTAAAACATCTAAACCCTTCTCGTTTCACATAATACAGTTGTGGCAAATCAGTAGGTAATCCTGGCTGTTATAGTAAAAGACATTTTTAATAAAAAAGCCTAAGTTACTTTAGGATGAAAAAAACTGATATGCTATACAAGAATCTATTTTGTAATTTTAGAGCAGTTACTGTATACGGCATCTAAAATGCCTTAAAATCTCATTTCTACTTCTGTTATTTCAAGGACACCAAAGAAATACTGTAAGATATGAAACTTATCATGATGTCAAAGGGATTATATTGGTATATTTAAACATTGATTAAAGAATAAACATGATTCCTATTGAAACTGTAGGCTTATACTGTCAAGAGCATTTGTGAATGAGTTGTACACAACACCTGGCATGTATATGTCTGCAAATGCTGTATGTGTTACTCTTGTAGTGACACTGCAAGAATTATGTTTTTCACAAGCTGTTAATAACAAATAGTAAGGATCCATGTCCTTTCAGCAGACTGCTAATGACCTCATTTTTTAAATTGTGTGTCTGCCAAAAGGCATCACACTGACTGTATCAACTAATAGCATTTTGCTAGATGTCATCAAGCAGACTATAAATCTAAGATAGGCACAGGCAAGAACTGTTACCCTTATATGGTCTTCTTCTTCCAAACTGTAAGACATACATATGTAGGTGAAGACATATTGGGGGGTTGTATTTTTGTTTTTTCCACAGTGAGCTACAGTAGTTGATGAAGCTTCGCAAGTTTTAACGCATAATACAGAATGTGAATAAAAATTAGATTCATTGCATGAGACATAGGATTCTCTGCAAACTATGTTCTTAAAAGCCATTGGAGAATAGCCTTTTCCTGCCCTTGCTATATTGTACACAGCAGGTTTTTTTAAAGGATAAGTGTCACAAGTTGATAAGCTGATGCTGATCACAAGCATCTGATATACCACGGAACTGCACGTGCTTATAACCTAACTTCAGACTGCAACAGTATTGCACATTTGCTAGCTTCTCCTTTTCCACAAATGCAAACCGTTGTCTTTTAAAGACTACCACATTCTCCAATATATTTGTCAAGTTAGTACTTGATCAGAAATGGTTGATACTTATTGTTCAACTAAAACTACGGAAACAGGAGAAAACATGGAAATGTGGAGCCTTGAAAACAGCTTGAATGACCTCTATGGCTCTTTGAATCAAATCTGCTGCAACCATATTCTGTAGTAATTGAAAATCAAGACTTAAAGGTGTCACATCAAAACGGGTAAAGGAGTCTGATTAGCGGCAAAAGGAGAGCCCTCCCATTGAGTCACGAGGTTCAGAGCAGACTCCCTTGCATTCTAAACTCTCTCTCAGAGAGGAGTCTAGGTGCAGCTGGACCTGTTCCTAGTCCCAGACTTGGTCAACAGTTTGTGTCTGAAGGGTTAAGTGTGCAGCCACTTCTCACATTCAGCTTGCCTGTCAGAGCCCCTCCAAGGACTTTCACTGAAACAGTTTTGCAAAGTTGAAACAACAGGTAAACTATTCAAGCGACAAGTGTCACAGATTTGGGATTGCCGTTGATAAATGCACTGTCTACAAAACTTGCGCTAAAAAGTAATGGTTTAGAGCTTTAGTTAACAATGTGTTCCCGGGGATACGTCCGACAAAGTCAGAGGTGCAACTCTTACCAAAAAAGCATCCCTTCTTGGGGGGGCGAAGAGAGGTTCAGACCATCATTTACAAAAGGGTGTTAGCATTTAGAGGTTTTTTTCTGCTTCTTCCTTACCTTCCCCTAGTAAGAGAGACATCAAGGATGTGCATGAGGGAAAGTCTCTTTTTTAATCTATGACTTTCTTTACCCTCTCTCTCCACCCACACTCGCTTGCATAAATGTAAAGTGATTGAGCAGGAGTGTGGACAAGAATTATTGAGACTATTGCTGTTAACAAATTGTGTGTACTCTGTCACCTTCTCTAATGACCACTGAGACCTGTACAGGCATGAGGGAAGAAGGTAGGTTGTTCAAGCTTGATAGACTAACTCCATCATGACATGCACTGGAAAAGTAGATCTTGCTCTTCTCTAAAGGCTGTCACTCTAATCAGCTACTTATTTTGCAAGTGCTTTGAGTCTGATCTGCCTGCAGAAAAGTTTATTAAGATTATTATGACTGTCACCACCATATTGTCTAGACCTTATCCGATCAAAATTACAGAAGTAAGAAATTACAAAAAGTATGTCTTTAGCAAAGTTAGTTCAGTTAGACTATAAATACCCTGACATGCATTATATCTCATACCACTACTAAAAACAGCACGAAGACACGGCAGCAAAGACTTGTCCCAGACATGTTTACTTGCAGGTTTGGAGAGACATACCATGGCCTTTTCATCACCTCTTCACTTCTATGATGTCCTAACTTTACTTAGTTTGTGCTTTCTGTCACCCAGCACTAAGGGGACAGCTTACCCTCTCAACTAAAATACCTTCACTTTTTTCAGTCTCAAGCTAATAATGGTAAAGATTTTTTTGGAAAATAAAAAAAGATGAACAAGAATTTTTGACATTATTTCATTACAGCTAAGATATTTTCTCGGTTTTATATAACACGCCAGCAAGTTTTTTTTGTGTGGTTTTTTTTTTAGAAAAAAAACCTCTAATATTTTATTATTATAAAAGTCTAGCATACTCTGCCCAACATCCAAAAGTGACTGCATTTTAGTTCACATAAGTTCTTGGACATTTGGAATGCTGGTATCTTCTATATTTGCCAAGCTGTTGAAAAACATCCATGTACACAGAGTTTATATTTACCAAAGTATTTATCCCATTTACAAAATTCAGAAAGACAGCTTACTTATTAATATTCTTCTTTTCCAAGGCAAACAAGCAATGACTGTATATATAAACATATGACTGTATGTATAAATATATTATAATGAGTTTAATTTCCTGTTGTTGCTGCATATGGTAATTTCCTAATATGTAGCAAAATCCATCTAAGAAATCATGCTTGTTAGGCAATCACTTCTTCTGAGTAGTCACCCTGATGTATCTCTAAATTTACTAGGTTTTATTTTTATTAGAAGTCTCTCTCTTCAAGTGATTTGTTAATTGTCCGTACCATACTGTCTTGAAACAGTACTTTCAGCAAATTTCATGTTGCCCTGATATTTAGTATAGCATCTTCTGCTTGTAATTTAAATTGCGGTCTTTGCTTGGTAACCTAATAAATTACACGTAAATGTAAAAGTATTTTTGGAATATCAAATGTGCGTATTCAAGTACCTTCCCTTTAATCACATTGGATTAGAGCATCAAGAAACTTAAACACCTTTGAGCAATCAAATATTCCTTTAAAATGAACCTTATATTCTAAAATGTATATTCAGTCATAGCAGTGGTGAATGTTGGAATCTCTGTAATTAATATCACTGATATATTAAGGAGCCTGTGTATATAGGTATGTAAGTACAATGCATGTAGATTACACACATATAATAATGACTGCTGATAATGACTGTAACCTGAATGTGAATGATTTTGACTGAAACGCATAGTAGGAACTTTTTTTTTAATGATGCTCAAAGGAAAACCTCAAGCTATGAATTAACCTATCTGCCCAAATACAGGGACACTGTTAGAAGACAGCTTATAATATTTCCTGTCTACTGACTAAGACTGTTAAGTTAATAAGAACTATCTTTTGACTTGGTTAGGAGGATATGCACCTGTGAATAATGAAGCAACACAAAAATGAAGTTATAAACATACAGAGCTTCACGACATACATGATAGATTAGAACATTGTCTTTCTGATGTAGCATGTGAAAGGCACATCCAGAAACTCAGTGTGTGTAGGAAAAAACCTAAGGTACTATATCATATATTTTCTCTTGCACTTCTCAAAAAAAAAATTTCTTGAACTCTTACGTTATGCCAATAGAACTGTGTTAATGAATACCTGATATTCCAAAACAAATCCTTCTTAATGGGAATAACGCAACAGGCTGTAGTATATACATTTCATAAGATGCTAAGTTATTATTACTACTGTAGTTAATAATACTATTAATATTCTATACTTCATAATTTACATCACTTTGTAAAATGCCATAAAACTCAAACCAACAAAATTCTATATTGTTATGTATTAATGTAATGAATAATAGCTTGCTTTGGTGAGGTAACTGGTTAAAATATGACGAACGAAAAGCAGTTTTAAATTTAATTCCAAGTGTCCCTTAAATGTTCTCAGTGAATTATGTCCAGGAACTGGTAAACCAGGGTTACAAGTGGTCATTGCAAAAAATGTGTAGCAATCCTCACAGAGATAATTAACCTTAGAACAGCAGCCAAACTTACAGTACAGTAAACAGCTACCTCCCTATTAAATATATTTTCTTGAAACCACCCTTTGCTGCTTCTCACTATTCTTAAATCTTGTGTTGTCTGTAACTAATTTCTAATGCAGGCAGGTGTGATTTAAGGGCACCTGTGCTTTGTTCCAGCACCATAGTAATTGTGAGACTTGATCAGTCAATGCTTGCAAAACCCATTGAGATACTTGGCTGAAAGTTGGTGTTGCTATAGAAATTTGTATTGTTTGTTCTTATTCTCATATAATGCAGGTAGAAGAACAAAGAAATCCAGCAATGAAACAAGAAAGTACCTGACAGTGTCATTACTGTAAAATTTTGTAGCATTCTAGTAGCTTTATTCCTTCTAGCTTAGTTATTTTTCCATAGTAATTGGAATTCAAGTGTACAGTGAATTAATTATCCTGAGTTTACTTAGCAGGATTTGTGTTCACAGTCACATACGGTATTTTGCATTAAAAGGATAATGACAAAAGTCATATGTTATCTAGAGTTTTGAATTTTGCACATAATAGAGTGGAACAAATCCCATTACTCAAGCAACATCTGCCCTTGGTCCCTTACATCAAAATCTCCCATATCATTCCCTTCCTGTAAATCTTCAAAGCACAACAGCTTGTGACTGTTCTGGAGGAATAAAGTATTTCCCTCAGGCAACCAGATAATTTGAGGCCCCTTCATAATCAATTAATTGTCAAATACCTTCTGGTTTGCTGTATGTATCTCTCCTGATTCAAGAAGCTACATAAGGGTTCTCAAGTAGTAAGAGGTCACCAAAGCAGAAAGAAAGTAATCCAAAATGAAATGGTGTAACAACAAGGGTGGACAAGGGAAAAGCTATGGATGTCATCTATCTGGATTTTTGTAAAGCCTTTGACACGGTCCCCCACAACATCCTCCTCTCTAAATTGGAGAGCCATGGATTTGATGGGTGGACTGATCAATGGATAAGGAATTGGTTGGATGGTCGCAGCCAAAGAGTAGTGGTCAACGGCTCAATGTCCAGATGGAGACCAGTGACGAGTGGAGTCCCTCAGGGGTCCGTACTGGGACCGGTGCTGTTCAATATATTTATCAATGACATGGACAGCGACATCAAGTGTACCCTC
>Ga0065711_1048512_pt1 | contig 11773 bp, 9 predicted proteins | sample Hoacrofraction12_FD_59098 | JGI IMG/M metagenome (GOLD analysis project Ga0065711, IMG submission 59098) | Hoatzin crop microbial communities from Cojedes, Venezuela - Epithelial fraction 12 v2 (version 2) | ecosystem: Host-associated > Birds > Digestive system > Esophagus > Crop | place... | reverse complement strand
GGGCTTAGAGAGCTTTCTGGGTCGGGCTGCGTCTTCGAGAGTTGGGACAGAGGAAAGCTGAAGACGGGGAAAACTTCTCGGGGTTGTAGGGAGTGCTGGGGGCCGTGGGGCTGGGCAGGGAGGGTCTCCGCTGGGTGCCAGCCCGGGTCGGGTGGGGGGGGGCTGGGGACAGGGACACCCCGCAGGGTCACACTTTGCTGCTGCTGCGGGACCGTCCCAGGGGAGCGAGGTGCGCAGAAGCGCGGAGGGACGGTTTTACGAGGGCAGGGACTGGGGGGAGGACTTTGTTCTTCCGAAGGCGCTGATCGTAGCGGAGGGGACAGAGGGGGAAGGGTCGGTCCGGGCTGGCCCTTCCCCGGCTCCCCTTCTCCTGCCCGGCGCAGCCCGCCTCGGCTCTTCGCCGAACCCACGGCCGCCCTGGGGCTGGGTCCGTCTTCTTTGGTGTTCGCACTTGCCAGAGCAAGCATCGCAACGGCAGAAAACTTACTGGTGCGCTCTTTGTACTTTTCTTGATTAGTATAACTTCTCATTATTTCCCCGTCTATGTTTCTGTGCTATGGAACAACAGCCGCTTTCCCGCTTTTTCCATCCCAGTCCATCACTTGCCCTTTCTTGTGCTCTTTTCTGGTCCCCAGTTTGCCAGTTGTCCCTCTCCCTCCTCAGATCTATCCATTTCAGAATTTCTGGTCTCTGCTTTTTCACTTTCTATTGTCACTCCTTCTCCTTCCTTGTCCCTTTCCACCCACTCTTCTACACGAATGCTTGCTTGCATTTCCCATGAAAAGCCCCTTTTGCCGAGATCTTTCTTTTCATGTGTGCATAGGTACGCTCAGTTTTCTCCTGATGTGAAGCAAACACAAAAGCGTCTTCTCGGTCCTGCTTCTAAAATTATTCTTCTGTGGTCGGCCCTACATGCATGTTACTCAGTTACACAGACAGAGCTTCTAGCAAAGATTCTTGTGCATCCACCAGTATCCACCTTCTTTCTTCTTGTCTTTACCTCTGTGCACATGGATCTTCCAGTCTCTGAAAGCTTCTTCTAGTTCCTCTCCCTTGTCCTTGGTGTGGAAGCTTGTTCTCTCCTCTTTCCCCTTCCCCCCACTCCAGCTTGGCAGCTCCGATGCTGTTCTTCACATCTTTATTCCCTCCCATGCAGAGTACTCAAACTTTTCACTCCGTTCTTCATATTCCCCTTCCCAACCTCAGCAAAAAATTGCTGTTGGTACTTGTGAAGGAGCAGAACAGCAGGAGTACCGGCGTACACAGGCAGAGGTTTGGCTGCTTTGACTTGCTCCTCACTGGGCCAAGTATCATCGTTGGTGCTCGTTAGAATCGGAGAATCATAGCCCAAGCCCCGGCTGCAGTAGCACGTCTGCTGGTGGAGGTGCTGTGGGAGGACACCGAGCCAGGGCTGACAGAGGAGGAAAGCTCACCATTAAGGTCTCTCCTCCACCATCCTGGTGTATTTCCTTCAAAAGGGTTGACGAGTTTTATTTTTGCTCCTTGGGGCTTTTTTATTGACTTATTCTTTTCATGAGTTTTGAAATACCTGCCACGGCAGTTGAAGAACCTTTACATTTCCTTCCTATCCTGTCACTACAGTGCTTTCTCTAATGCAAGACTCTACAATGTGTAAAGAAACATGAAAGCCTTGCTCTTAAAGCATTGAAAGTTCAAGGGCAACTGCATCCAGCTCTATTCCTCTGTTGTACTCCAGCCTGATGATGTTTTTAAAGTGAAATGCCGTCACTAGGTTTTAAACTCGGGATATGTCTAAATCTGTGAAGAAAGAAGTGTTTGAAATTGTTCACAAGAATGTAACTTTATATTTGTGTGTCAGTCCTTGAGTGCTGCGGTAGGGTTACTGTGCTGAACTAACACTTCTTCCTCTTGTCTGAACAGGTCAAAACATGGTTGTCAGGAAAACGGGATGGTCGCCAAAACCTCGGTCTGTGACGGGTGCCATATTGCATTCTTCTTTGAGTGGTGGAATACAGCTTCGGATTCTTCAGGGGCGGTTAGCGTGGTGCAAACCGTACTGTGCAGCTGTTGGAAGTCTTAACCGTTTGGATTCCTACATAACTGAGTGGACTCCTGGAAGAAGCGGAAGAGCCTCTCACCAAAACTTGAGGATAGTGCGGAAAATGCCACGGAGACCCATTTGGATTACATCTCTGTCTGACACCAAGGTCCTGCAGCTGATGCAAGGTATGCTGCTCCCCCGCTGCCAAAATACAGTGTCTTGTTCACCAAAATACTGAGCACATTGTCTTCATTTTGAACGAACAAACTTTGTAACGTGGTGGTTTTTTTTTTTTTTTTGTCTTTGCCTTGCTGCAGATGCCTACCAGTAGTTTTGAGCAGTGTAATTAGACAGAAATGCCTTACTAATAGTTTGGCAATGTTTATATCTTAAATGTAGATGGAAAAACTGAACAAGACAGTATTTTTGTTTTCGGAGTTAACTGATATTTTCAAGGTAATGACTTCATTTGGTCTAGGAGTGCTTAGCAGCTCTAGAAAATCAGAGTAGTTAACTTTTAAGAAAAGTAAGTTAAAAACAATTTAAACAAAGCATTTTCCACAATTATGGTCTTCCAAATAGCCAGCTGTGTTCAAAGACATGTTAGTATTTGGAGTTGAACTCAAGAAAACAGCCTTCTATTGTTTAACCTCTAAAAAATAGCAGCAAAAACCTTATGGGTGGGTTTTATGGAGAAGAGAGCAAATAGAAGTATTTAGCTTAAAAATTCAAGAAATTCTTTTGTTTCATAGATTTTTAAAGTTTTGATTGAAGGCTTCTTGCAGAGCATGTTTGCATCCTGAATGTTGTAGTACCGTGAAAGTCAATTGAATGCAGACAGTGCTCTGTTTTCTTGTTATCGTAGATAACCGATGTACAAAAATGAAATGAAAAATAGGGGAGAAAACAAGCTGTTAAAGAGTTATTAATGAATAACAAATTGTTCTTGAATCTAGATTAAGAGTTAATCCTATGGTGAGGAGATCCCTGTGGCCCTTAGTGAACTACGAAAATTGCAAAGAAATTTTTAAAACTATTTAAAATTGGATCCTTTTGTACCTGTTTTGTACACTTTTTATTTATAGCTGAGAGTGAATGACATGAAAATGCTTGGTTTGGCTGCATATTTCGGCTCATCTGATGGGATCTAGCCTATACCATATGTAGGGCAGACAAGTATTCATAGTCTTAAGAAAAGTGCTGAGCTGGCTGGCCTACTTTAGAGCAAATAGAAATCTGAACGAATAATCACTTGTTATCCTTTCCAGTTGTAAACAGATACAAGACGCAATACAGACCTAATGTCCTGGTTCTGATGGTGTTTTAGTAAACACCTACTCTTAGTTTTCTTGATTATTGAGGATAAGATTTTTGTTACATACTGAACGCAATTAACGTACATTTAGATTTTCATTCTTAATATTGTTCTGCATTTATTCTATTTTTGAGCTTTGCGTGATGAAATTAGCCATATGAAAGTCTTTATTTTGAAGTCTCAAAAAAGGAAAGTCAGGCTATTTGTGGAAAGAGGGGAAAAAGAGAATAATAAATAGATTGTGTGGGATAAAAATATTTAGAGGTGCTACCCAGTGTCATGTCATTATGTTTCTGCATTTAAAGGAAACCAGAACTGTGGTCCTTTTTTCTTTCTGTGCAGATTTTCTTCTTGTTCAGTTTCTTCTCAGGCACTTGGCGTTCTTTAGGAAAACTAAACTGGACAGAAAAGTTACACTTCATTTATCTGCATGAAAGCCATCCGTTTTCATCAACACTGGAAACTATAGTGAATTTTTACTTAAAATTGACGTAAATAGAGTCAACTCCTTGTCTTAGCTTAACCTGAGAGCTTGTGTAGATCAAATTGCATCATTGCCATAGGATTGAGAATATGTTATGCAAATTATTAGGTATATTTGGATTTGTTTATACCTGGAACATTTCAAACATCAATAATTTGGTGATAAAACTGTTAAGATTTAAAGAGGGGAAATACAGTTTATCTGTCTTCAAGTTTCTTTGGACTATTTCCAATAAAATGAAAAGACGCATTCTTGTACTTGGATATAAGATCTGCAGAGAGAGGAAAAGTAGGGCCAGTGAGGAAACGCTCAGCGCGTTGTTTTGCAGCTGGTAGGTGTGCTGTGTCGGTGGGAGGCGAGACCCTCACCAGGTTTGCACAGAGATGGGGAAAATACTTTTTGCAGGCCCTAAGTGAAGCATCCCCCGTACCTTTCTCCAGGGAGCAACCCCACCAAAGGCAGATGGGGCAGGGCTTGGGTGGAGGCTGAGTGCTGAGGGGAAGGGGCAGCACCTGGGCCCTGGGAGGGGGGAGATAGGCAGCACCTGCCTTAACTGGGGCAGGAGGTTTCCCTGGTGCCTTCTGTGGGGCTGGCTGTCAGGAGACTGGGGGCTGTGGGTGGAGGGCATGGTTTCAGGTATGTGAGTCCTCACACCGTAGCTCTAAACTGTGAAAAGTGCTGTTTCTGTTGTTTGTCTCTCCTTGCAATTGGGGCTTTGTTTGCGACTCTCCTGGAAGGTGACGGATGTCCTTGCAGGTTTCTTGGGCAGCGTGGGCTTGGGGGTGAGCTCTGAAGTCTCCTTGCAAACCTACCCTGGCATGTGTGGTTGTTAAGCTGGTAGCAGAACTGACACCTAAACCGAATTAAACCAAATCCAGGCAGTGCGAGCAGTGGTTCCTCCTTTGAACTGTGCTCTCAGTTAAGAAGGTCTTCTAGCCAAAGTGCTTGGTGGCATGAGAATGTGTCTCGCTCTGCTTAACTGAGGTGAGAGTAACCACGGGGGTGCCTCAGGCCGGTGGAGCACAAGTGCAGAAGAGATTTAACAGGCTCAGAGAAGTCCTTTCACAGTGTGTTGTGGGTAGGTGAATTGCAGTGTTGGAGTTGTGTGTTGAGAGGAATGGGCAGGTTTTCTAACTTCTGGATTTTTCAGGTAGCAGGTGGAGGAGGTGGTATATGGAGTAATTTCCTACCAAAGAACATCTAGGAAAATAGAAAGAAAAATGTGATAAAGATTTTATTTTATTTCTTTGATTGTTCCTTTCCTTTAGTTGGAAAGTTCTTTTGGGGGTATGAACTCCAGAACTCTCAAGAGATGTAGAACTTTCTGTAGACAGGGCATATTTCTGGAACAGAGCTGGCTTTGTAGCTTTAATCCCATAGAAAATGATATAGGTAATGGTGTCTGGGTCTCTAATCTTTGTTTTGCTCAATGCTGGTTGAATAGCTTCATACAGTAGAAATCATAATTGTGAATATGGTGTTTTCTTTTTTTATTTCTCTACTTTTACTTGTTTGCCACCTGCTCAGGTAACTTGAGGTACAACGATCTTGCAGAACCAGTGCAAGCGTTGGAGTATGGTCTGTTTCTTTGCAGCTTATGTGAGCAAACTTCCTGAGAGAGGCAGGAGAAAGTTGCCTGAGGCTGGAAGGAGAAAGTTGCCACTCGAAATCTGGGGGTGGGGGGTGGGGATTCTGTTACAGCTAGAATTCAGAAATACTTGCATGAAAACTTAGAATGACAAGGAAGCGTCCAACACGTGAGCTGCTTTCTGTAGAATGCTGTCAGTTATGTTCAGTTATGTCAGGGCAGAGGCGTACGGCGTCTGGAGTAGTTTTATTTCTCTTGATTGGAGTTGTTTTATGCAGCAAGAAACACTCCAACTCGCTAACGGATTTCATTTTCATTCTTTTTTTCACTTGCATTGTTATAACATGAGATTTGTCACAAACTGTTGTTTGTGAAAGCTGATGTAGGGTGCTGCTGTGCTTGATACCTTGGCCTTTCCTTGATTACAATGCATAGACGAGTTTGGGTTTGGTAGGGGGAAATGGATAAGCTAGGGGTATCAAGAATATTCTAACACAAAATTAATTGTGGTTTTCGTGTGAGGACAGGGATGGTAATTCCCCTGAAAGGTTACGAGACCGCTGCAGGTGTGGATTCTGTATTTGTATCTGTGAATATCGTAGATTAGTGAGAATGTACTGCACTTCATTCTGTAAAAAGAAGAAAGAGAAAAATGCTCATACCTGATCTAAATGTGCATGCTGCTGCTAAAAATAGCGAAGTGATTTCATCTTCTTTACACTTAAAAGCTAAGAAGCAGCTACACTTCTATTTCAGAACAATGTTGCCACCTTAGGGATTATACTGCATTTGGATACACTGTAGATGTTTCAGTATCCATTTTCTGTTACTTATGTTACTTTTTTGCTGTTTTTTTGTTTTGTTTTTTATTTTTTAAACTGTTCCTAAAGCATTCTGTACATGAGATGAGTTGCCTTCCGTCCTGCACGGGGAGATGAGCGCGGTGTGGCTGTGGATGTCAGCATTGCAGAGACGAGGGAGGGCGGCAATGGAGAACCACGGACGCGGGCGTGGGAGGGGAAGGCTCCCTGTTGTCATGAAACTTAATAAGCGGGTGATGGGAGAGGGTGTTGTGGGCCGATAAGGATGGAGTTGGACTTTGTTGTGAGCCAGCGATGATGGGTGAGGAAGGGAGGTGGTGAGGCATCCTGAAAAGGAGGACGAGTCGCTAGGGACTGATGTGATAGAGAAAGGAGAGGTGGATTTTGTGGGGATGGATGAGAAGCTGTTTGTCATAATTTGTGTGTCGAGAGCTGTGCGCCATCAGAGCGTTTCTAATGGAAAAATGTAGTGAAACCTTTAAATGGCCATAGCATGGGTTATAAATATCTCGGGGATCAGTAGGATTGGCTTCTTTCTGGTGTGTGATGAAATTGTTTCTGCTTAATGCTGTACAAGGAAACAAAGTTAACTTTGGCTTTGCATGTTTTGAATTAAATTTACTCCCAAAATAACTGCAGTCTTCAGTTGAGGATAAAAGTTAGCTTCTTCTGTTTGGCTTTGCAATACTGTGCAAGGAAAAAATTCATTTTGGTAAGTGGCTCAGGAACCGCATATGCAGTCTTGAGATTATCTCAGAGGTGAGACTTTGTGTGGCTGCTTGTTGAGTTATCTTTCAGAATTTGCAAATGGGCTGTTGGTTGGCATCAGTGTTGCTGTGTGCATATGATCTGAAAATATTAAAAGTTGGGATGGCTGCAGAATACCTAAGAAAGTACCCTAGATTGTGCAGCAGACACTGAGGTGTGTATCTAAGCAAACTCGCCGCTGTTGTGCAGGCTGGTGTAGTGCCATGCAGGGCATTCATTTAGGTCTGTAAGCCAATTTAACTGTATAATGGTGCTACTGGCCTTGATCTGTTAATTATTCTTCTCGGCTGAGCTTGCACATGATGTGGCTTCAGCTCTGCAGGTGCTGGCGCTGACCTGAGCTGGTGATAGCTCTGGGGGCTCTTCCCTGGGCTCCCTTGGGGGGTGTGAATGTAGACTCAGTTGTGCTTTGCAGAGAGGCTGTTTAAAGGCTTTGGGCTCCAAGTGTTGGAAGAGACGCTGTTCCTCTTACAGAAGAAGTGTAGTCTTATTGGCAAAAAAAAGAAGATAAGACATATGATGAAAGATGTGTGATCTCTGGGGCTGAAGTTTGCCACGTTCAAAATTTTGTGATGCAATACAGTCAGTAGCTTTATTCATTCAATCTCCTGGACTGGACCTGTGGAGCGCATTTAGGTGTGGGTCCTTACTGAAAAACAGGCTTTGGAAGGAAGGGTGGTTCTGGTTCAAAACTTCACATTTTCAGTGCCTTGCATTTTTTGTTTATTGAAATTCATTACACTAGCAAAAGAAGGAATGAAAGAAATGTAATTCTAAACCCAAAAGCTTCTTCTTTATCATGCAGACACCTTTCATCTTCAGGATTTGTATACATTATTTATACCGTCTTCAGTCTATAAGTTATGTGGCTTTATCAGTTTAAAGCTTTCCTTTTGTGTATGGTTAAAAACTGTGTCCTAGATTATGTACTAGTTTATCAGAGTTGGATTAACTGCCATTTCTTCTTTTCAAATAGCTTTTTTTCCATGATATTAATGCCTGATATTTGAATATTATCATCCATCTTCAGGAGACTTTGATACATGAGCATTTCTAACCTAATTTAATTGATGATTTGAATGTATTGTAAAAATACTTGTTTAAACTGAGAGAAAAGTTGAGTGATTATTGCTTTTAAAGCATAAATGGGAGCACAGCTTGCAAAAACAAATTAGTTGTCCCTGTAAAAATCTGTATTTTCAACTTAGTTTTTCTCTTTACATCACCTACGGGAGTTAGCTAGAGAGGGTTTGATGCATAGCTCCTGCAGGAATTCCAGCAGCTGGGCAGTGGAGGCAGGGGGTTATAACCTCGTATATGTTCATGACAGCAGTTTGTCTAGTAATAGGACTGAAAAGGAAGTTTTAAAGGCAACAAGAAGAGACATTTGCTCCCTCTCCTCAGATAAATGAATGGTCCATTTGCTTAATATCTGTTGAGGCTGGCTTTGGACCACACAATGCATCTAGATGCAGGAGTAATTAGATACTAGTTTCTTTTAAGTGTCTTATTTAAACTCATACTTAACACCTTCCTTGTATGCATTTTAGTGTATAGTATCTTAAAACCAATACCTGAAATATTTTCATCAGCCAATTTGAGTTACCCAGTGCACTTTTTTCCCTGTGTAGCCACCAACATTTGAGCTGCTGTGTCTAGATTCAGTCATCTAGGGTAATTTTCAGTAGAGCAAAATAATAGCTGCTGTTGACTTCAGCGGTGTTTTGTAAAAGCGAGTCAGACACCAGAGCCTCTCTGTGTGTGTATATACATACAATAAATGCTTATATTTTAGATGTAAATACATGTACACAATATGTACATATACAGACATGGACTGTACAGTGTGCATGTGTACAAAACCAAAGGTGTGGTGCCTGAGGCAGCTTCGTGAAGGAGATGGGTGGTTTCCCCCCTCTATTTGAAGCAGTGTCTAATGCATTCCCAAACTTGGCTTCTGTCATCTTGTGTCGATGGTCATCTATGCTGTGATCTGGTTTTTAGCTACTCAAAATGAAACACATGCCCTGTTTCTATTTACCGGTCTGTTTCTTAAAATACATCCTGTGTGTAAATTCCGATCGGTCAAAATACATATAGTGGAGAAGTGTCAACTGAATTAGTAGTGATGAGGTGTATACTGAAAGAATTCCCTGTCATCAGCTGTTAAACACTTTATCTCGATCTCAGGCATATTGCTCACTCCTTCCCCCCCTCCACCCCCAAAAGACACCACTGAAAAGCAGCAAGGCATATCTGAAGTGGAGCTATGACAAGCACTGAAAAAAATTACTTTTTTCAACTGACAATCAGTCTAACTTAACCTTTTCATGTGTGTATGTATCACGTATATATGTACGTACACACCTGTATGTGTTGGTTTGATGGAACTGAGTGCTTTGAGTTATGCACAGTGTAATACTTGAAGTGGCTAGAGGAGATTTTTCTTTCTATCTTGTTTTAACATCTTCCGTAAGAATTGTTGTGCGTGTCGTCCAAACTATGTGTGGAATGTTATTTGCTGGACTTCACGCAGGGTAGATGTATTGGTGGTGTTCTGCTTGGGACAAGTGAAAGGAGGTTTGCAAAGGAAGTTCAGAACCACTCCCAGACTGATTTCCTTGCATTTGCAAATGCAAAGAAATCAATCTACTGCTTTGACCTTGGATTGCATGTGGCAGTTGAAATAGTTTCTTACCCTGAACACTGTTGCAAAAGGCAGGCAGTTAAGATATGACAGATCAGAGTGAGAATGGGACAGAAAAGAAACAGAATAAGAATTCTTTTGTAGACTTGTATGTTCGTGGCCCAGGGTTATGCATCTTGAGCCTTTCCTTAGAGTTGAGCCCTGTGAAGCGTAATTGGGCTATCTGATAACTGTGTAGGAGAGCATGTTCTAGACATTGAAAAATGTCTAGAGCATTACTAAAAATAAGGATTTGCAGACACACTTAGTCTGGTAGATAGTTTCTGAATACTAAGGGGAGGGGAGTTCTCTTTTTTCTTTTTTTTTTTTTCTTCTGTACTGTGTCAGAAATGGTGTATCCAAGCGATGGTTGTTGAATTAAAGCAATATATTTTCTAGGCTTCTGGTTGCTTAGTGTGATTGATGCTGTGCAAATGGCCCAAGAATTGCCAGGAGCGTATAAAATTTCCCCTTTTATTTTTCTACTGCGGGCAGTGGTTTATGGCCACTGTTTGTGTAAGAGAAGTAGGGTGTCTATATTCTTATTTCTTTTACTCAGAATCCTTCCAGGCCGAAGAAACCTATGAAGTAGACCCTGTTATTTCAGGTCAGTGCCTGGATTAACTTCTTGGCAAAAATTTGTTATGGGTCATATACTGCCATCACTGCAAACCACAATAAGTGAAATAGGGTAGCTCTAGTTCTGCTTAGGTGAGACCAGTTTCTGCTGTGAAAACCAAAAAGAGAATCTCTGTGGAGAGGCGGGGGTTGAATGGAGTGTAATACCCACTTGCCAGACAGATACTTGGTAGTAGCTGGTTTTTTGAGGGAGGTGCAGCCATTTAGTGTGTCTCTCTAAAGAGAACCAGGATGCGCTCATTGGAAGAAAACTGGCATTTCTGTCGGACAACAAATGTAGTCGCATATATTTTTTGTGAATTTTGACTTAATCTGCTTCTTGCCTCAGTGTTTAAAGTTGAGAAATGCAGACTCTGAGGAATATTGCCGTGAACAGTTGGTGTCTGCATTTGGGCATGGGGCCATAATTGCTGTACAGCAGAGCTGGCAATATCTATAGGCTTTACTGGCTGTTTTATTTTTGTTTTCCCAAGTGGGAAGGGGAGCAAACAATTCATTAAGCATAATAGAATATTTAGTTTCTCTTCTAATTTTTGTATGGTTCTTGTCCTGTCTTGGTTCTCTAATTCTTGGACTTAGAATTGCTATGCTAGCTGCGCATGCCTTATTATTTTATGTTGAAAAGTAGAAATAGTGTTTGAAAAAAATCAGCATAAGAGCTCTGAATCAGTTAATATTAATTTTAAAACTAAATCTCATACCTCTAGGACCAAAGTCTTTCATTTGGGGAAAATTCTCTAGTATAGAAGCTCTCTGTATCTTTAACTGAAATGGTCTCTAATTTATGTTCGATTCTTCTGCCAGGTTAATGTTAATTAGTTTAACATATCACTCATAAAAGATGTCGTAGTTGAGTCATTGTGTAGGTAACAAATCTTGTACTGGCTAGCAATGAAGAAATATTACCTCTATTAAAACCCACACGTAAACTGCGGAGTCGGTAAGGACTCGTGACATTTCGCAGTCATCCAGTCTAATGCATTTTAATGCCTTTGGTGTGAGGTTTTTTTCGGGGGCGGGGGGAGGGGGGTGTGCACGTGTGTGTGGCATAAGCAAGTGAGGTAGAGCTTTCAGATTATGCCATATAGTGCAGCCTGTGCGAGAAACCTGGTAGAAACGCTGGCTCAGGATGGAGTTAGGGCTGGATACTGTAACGCCGATTTAACCGTAAAAAAAGGCTGTCCAGTATTGAGTTATCCAAAGAAAGTGTACATGAACGGTGATAAAAAAGCTCAGATCTGCTTATATTCAGAACCCAAGTAATTTGATATTAACAACACAGCTAAACACTTACAAGTATGCATGCTTGCAATTAGCTAACCAGTTTCATCCATCTCTGCCCTGAGAGAAACATTAGAAGTGGGCCTATAATGGAAGGCAAATTTCAGTTGTAATTGTGGAATGGTTAGTGTGGCTCCATAACTCTTTTTTTTTTTTTTTTTTTTTTTT
>Ga0065711_1048510_pt1 | contig 11773 bp, 8 predicted proteins | sample Hoacrofraction12_FD_59098 | JGI IMG/M metagenome (GOLD analysis project Ga0065711, IMG submission 59098) | Hoatzin crop microbial communities from Cojedes, Venezuela - Epithelial fraction 12 v2 (version 2) | ecosystem: Host-associated > Birds > Digestive system > Esophagus > Crop | place... | reverse complement strand
CCAGCCTTTCCTCCCAGCAGAGGGGTTCCAGCCCGAGGGAATCATTGCTGGGGCCTCCTCTGGCCCCGCTCCCACAGCTCCAGCTCTGTCCTGTGCTGAGGGCTCCAGAGCTGGACACAGGACTCCCAGGGGGGTCTCAGCAGAGCGGGGCAGAGGGGCAGAATCCCCTCCCTCGCCCTGCTGCCCACGCTGCTGGGGATGCAGCCCAGGGCACGGTTGGCCTTCTGGGCTGTGAGTACACATTGGTGGCTCATGTCCAGCTTTTCATCCCCCAGCACCCCCAAGTCCCTCTCGGCAGGGCTGCTCTCCATCCCTTCAGCCCCCAGCCTGGGTTGGTAGTGGGGGTTGTCCCGACCCAGGTGCAGGACCCTGCACTTGGCCTCATTGAACCTCATGAGTTTCACACAGGCCCATTTCTAGAGCTTGTCCAGGTCCCTCTGGATGGCATCCCATCTTTCTGGTGTGTCAACTGCACCTCTCAGCTTGGTGTCGTCTGCAGACTTGCTGAGGGTGCGCTTGATCTCGCTGTCTAAGTCATTGATGAAAATCTTAAACAGCACCGGTCCCAGTACGGACCCCTGCGGGACACCACTCGTCACCGGCATCCACTTGGAGACTGAGCCATCATAGAAGCCCAGTGACCCCTGTAATTCAGAAGTCAAAACTGCAGTAGTCTTTTGTGGTTTTAGTTTCTGCGAATGACAGTGAGATGAGTAAGTTCCTGGTTTCGCTGAGATTTGGTCAGGAAATGAAAATCAGTGTGAATCCTGTCACTTGGTACCCTGGCATTGACTTGGAGAGGTATTTCCCCGGTTTGCCGTGGCAGAAGGACCTTCCACTTTGGTTTGGGAGTTGTCTTTCCTGCCTCACACACAATACGAAAATATAAAAACGAAGCTTACCATTACAGCTATGTCCGAGCTGCAGGTATTTGCTTGTGTCAGCAGCCAGGAGGATATGAGAATTTGGAGGTATATCTACTCATTTGATGTCAATGAGCTCTCAAAAGAGAAAAGTAAACTAGTTGACATGGTAAGCGTTAGTATTGAAACATAAGTAGACTAGTTAACGTAAGGAAATGGTCTAAATCTGGATAGATCCTCATCTAGCTGACAAAAAAGTGATGGTGCAGCTGATCATCTCAGCAGGGCAGATCTCAGCAAGGAAAGCAAGAAGAGGAAAGGGCAAGCCGAGAGCAGGCTGCATTGCCCAGCCACGCTGGGCGGCTCTGGAACCCCAGAGGGGCACGAACTTCAGCAGAGGCTTGCGTTGTGCTGAGTCACCGCGACCACTGGTGTTCACTGTTGCAACCAGGAAAAAGTGTTTCTGGAATCGCAATGTGAAGGTGAGCAAGAGCACAGTCAGGAAAGGGAAGAAGCAAAAACTGAGGATTACTCAGCAGCAGCATTTTCAAAAGCACACAGGTAATTTAGGAGCCTGAGCTCCCACGAGAAGCATTTAGGATCATCTTTCTCACAGGTGATTTTAAAGTGTTGCCACCCTTCTGTTCAAAAAATTGGCTTTCGTTCAACATGGGTGCTCTCAGGAAGCCCACTGTAGCATCCACCTCCTTCCACTGAAAAATTGGACATGAAGAAGAGGGCCTACAGTGTTTTGAAATGCAAGCAGGCTTCCAGTTTATCAATATAAAATCTGGGAGTAACAGCTGCATTATCTGAGCCAAAAAATACTCGGTGGAGTGTTACACCAGTAATCTGGGGCTGTAGTTAGTGTGCACCACAGCAAGCGTTAAATGAACTGGAAAGCTCAGAAAGAAGCTCATACCGGGCAGTTTTTGTTTATGCTGAAATGTTCCCATATGTTTCAGTTGCAGAACATAATTGGGTCTGCCTTGGGATGGAGATGTTTTTCTTACGCGATTTATCCATTAATCGGGTGTCGGGGAGAGTCCACCTCGCCAGGAATGGCTGCCTTTCCATTTTAGCCAAAAAGCCTCAGTTCCAAATCTCCTCCCTTCTCTCTTCCCCTCAGTGCGCTCGTTCTCCTCTCAAAATACGTTCTGCTTTTCTGCAGTGAAATAACCTGGTGGAACAATTTCAAACATGAGGTAAAATAGTCCTGCCCTAAATTAGCTTCCAGTTAATGTGTTTCCTGGCTCAATCTGACGAGCAGCTCACATTGCACATGGATGTTCCTAAATTAGAAAACCGTACATATAAAAGTTTTCCTGTGTTTTTGTGTGTGTGTTGCTTCAAAGTCAGGATTTCTGGTTTTGATTTTAGTACCTCAAAGTAACAGGAATGAATTGTGCTTGACATTAATTACATCCTTCTGCTGCTTTATTATTATTAGAATAAACAAGCTACTGATTTGAGGGAGAGAAAAGTCCACAAGGTGTTTGAGGTCTTTATTTCCTTTTCCTTTGGTAAACTTCCAGTAATTTAGCTTGCCTAATTTGCCGCTGGAAACCTGCTGCTGGGAGTACTCGTACCTGAGAGAGAATAAAATTAGTGAACTGCAAGGAAAATTTCAGTAATGAGATGAGAAGCGGGGAAAAACGGGCTTTGTCTGCTTGTTTGCTTTTTGTGCGTGAAGGTGCACAGAAAGCAGGAGGAATATCGATGGTCTGAAAGCCAGACAGCGAGCGGTGCGTGAAACGGGATGCTCGGTGACGTCGAATGGGTCTGCTGGGCCTTACGCGGTGTTCCAGCACCAGGTGGATGGTCCGGCACGCCCACCTTCCGTTGGACTCGCAGCGGTGTCATCGGTCACGGGATTGCCGTCTCGGCAGCGGGGAACACTGCTGCGTCCTGGAGCCGTTATTGTGGCTCCTCAGTGTTAATTTAAGGGAATTGGAGTGGGTTTCTCTACAGGCTGCCACTTAGCCCCTGGTGCTTTATTGGCCCACAGGAGCCCCTGACAGCCCGTAAACTTAAGCCAACTTTTGTACCATTGCCATTTACTAGGCGCAAGGCAGATCGGGGATCGGTGGCATTCAGCAGCTGCCTCTGGCCCTTGCTTAACCTGTACTACACACTTCTTGGTTGTAGCAGCGAATGTGCTGCAGTGCTTGGAGGCAGAGCAGGCTGGTGATCCGTTGTGTTTCACAGTGTGCTAATGCTTTATACCAAATGACAGTCCCATGAGGAGTTGTGTTCCTTGACTTTTGGAACCAGTGGGTTGTCAGGGTATCGAGACTGGTGCCACTTGGGAGCGAAAGCCCCTGTTAGATTCGGAGAGAGATTCATTTGCTTCGCTGGAGTCCAGCCGGAGAAGCAGCTGCCGTGGAAGAGGCTCTCCGAGTTCCCCCGTGTGCGTGCACACTCCTACCCGTGCACACGGGTGAACAGATAGGTTGGTGCAAAGCTGAGCTGTTCACATGGGACCAGTTCGGTAACTTTAGTTGACATTTCGAAACAATGGAGTCTAGTTGGTCCAGTGGTTTTGGAAAGCTTCCTTTCCTGCTGCACGAACTCCCTTTCCGGACGCCTGTTCTTAGTTCCACATCTTATTTGTAGTTAGCATTCGCTTACATTTGAAAATATCTATAAATGAGATTAGCAGACGTGTGGGTCCACTGAGATTGCAGGTAAAACTTCTTAAGTTGGCCCCACAAATGCAGCCTGGTATTTGATCATCAAGCCGTGCTGTCTTAAGCATCATTCCTTATCGTGCAGATTCTGTAAGCCAGGGTATTTCCCTTATTTCACATGTGGAAGCTCTCCAAGTTCACCGGTTTGATCTTTGCACCACCCTGTGGCTAAGCAAGTGCCGCTTGGGACAGAACTTAGTTATCAAGCTTAATTGACAATAGTTCTAATTATGACACAAAAGACAAAGTTGAGTTCAACTGCCGTGCCTGTCGTTATGGTGACTGTACTGCAAACGGTTGTAAAAACGTACTAAAAATACCTCAAGTCAGCAGACACAACACTGAATAGGCTTGGGGAGAGAATCCTTCTGGTACTGAACTGCTGCATTCCACCGCCCGCTCTCAGGGGAGAGCTGCACTGCAGGCAGGACAGATCCCACCGAGCCCCTCTGCCGGGGTGCTCCTGCCTGGGTGTCTGCGCGTTTTGTCTCTTGCTGTTTACTGTTCCTTTTCCTTTCAATTAGCACAATTCCCTCTTGCCCAGCAGTCCCAATTGCTTAAATCTTTCCCTGTCACTTTGTAGTTTGGTCCACTGCACCCATGTGCTTACAGCCCCTTAGGGTCATCCAAAATTTATATCATAGGAAAGACACTGCCAGCGAAGAGAGAGAGAAGTGTAACTGTGCAGGAGGCAGAGTGATAAATGAGATTCTAGGAGGAGGGAGGGAGAGGGTATTAGTTTCTTACAGCTCCTAGAAATCCGAAAATAGACCAGAACTGGGCCACAACTAACAGAAATCATGACTGCTTGCTGATGTACAGCGGCACCACTGCTGTGAGAGAGGGAGGTTTGGCAGAGGACATCTCCTGCAGCTTTTGTGTAGTTACTAGAGCGAATGACTTGGAGCTGGGGGGACCCTGGGCTCCACTGTGAGAGTCCTTGGAGTTCAGCAGAATGAGGTCAGCTTAATGGGGTGGAATTTTTCAGCTGGTCCGGTGGTTTTCCAGCGGCCTGAGTCAAATTTTCTGAATGCATGAATCTGGCAATTCATAAATCTTTTGGCTTTTATGACCATCAGCCACAAATAGTATCAAACCGCTTTGCATGTACATGCGGACAGGAGGGAATTTAGGGTCAGTTGATGCCACATGAATGGACTGAGAGACTGGTGTTTTCATGGCTGAACTAAGAGGCCTCAGCTTTCTACTAAGGTTTTTAGTTTCTACCTTTTAGCTTCTTAGTGATTGAGCAAGTCTTTAGTCTTCTGGGCTGCTGTTGAGCAGCTGGGAGTTCCCAGTGCTTCTGCTGAAGGCGGTGAGATCAGCAGAGTCCCACGTGACAAACTGGGCACAGAAGGTTGACATTGTGATAATGGCAAACAAGACACATAATTCTGAGTAGAAAACGGTATTTGGCTCCCTAAACAAGGCTTGGCGATCACTGTTTTCACAAATTGTCCTCCCAAAGGATGTGGGTCACTCTGCTTCTGTCTAAGGTATGGGATATGTGTGTTTTGAGGCAATCCCTTATACTCTGATCCCTCTCCCGTGCTAACAAGGTACCTGCCTGGAGCAGCCCACCAGTCTCCTGCAGCCCTTCAAAACCACAGTGTGGGGTGGCTGGGGCACGCCTGGACGTCAGGACAAACTGGTTATCCCACCCGTATAAGAGTTCCTGGATCTGATGGTGTAGACATAGCCCAAGAGAGCTGGTGGGGGCACAGAAAGCAAAGTAGCTCCAGCTGATGGTTTTCAGAAGCTCTTTCTTTGAACACGGATTGGGAAGGGTTCGCATGTCCTCAATAAAACATATCTGCCCTTTTTGCAGGAAGGTGATACCACCATTGGGGTCCTGCTTGTCCCTTTCTGAGAAAGGCCCAGCATGGAAACAACATGGAGATACAAGTTCCTACTTTACCCAGAGATTATTCTTCTAAATTAGTGTTTGGGCACAAATGGCAGGATGATATGTAATTGTTTTAATGTGTAATGGTGTAATCGCTTCTGTCTGCCCCTCTTCCACAGTTCTCACTGGTTTTCTCTTCTGCTCTGCTCTTCTCACTGTAGCTGCTCCAGCATGAGTCCCAGCAGCCTGCAGTCCCTCGGGAGAGTCCCTGCCCTGGCGTGGGTCCTCCGTGGGTCACAATCCCTCAGGGGTGTCCCTCCTTCCAAGAGCGTGCCTCCAGCCCTGTGTTCTCAGCAGTCTATCCCTCCTCATCTCTCCTCAAGCTTCTCCCCACATGTTTCCTCACGTGTCCTCCCCTGGCAGTTGTCCCTCCTAAGAGAGCTCACACGCAGCGTTTGCTTTGTCTTCAAGGAAAGCATTTGGCAGGCAGGCAGGTGAAGTACGATCCAAAACCCCTAGGAGCCAGTGCAGATCTTGCCTTTGAGTTCAGTGAGCTTTGGATCGTGCCATTATGGAATGAATATTTGGCAGAAGGGTGTGTGGAGTAGTTGTGGCTTAAGAGTCAGGCAAAAAGATTTCAGCAAACCAACGGTGACTGGAACAGTTTAAGATGAGTGCAACAAGCCAAGCACGGGAAGGCAAACAGGACTGGAGAGGTCAGCACTGGTGGCCAGGAAAACATCTGTAATGACAGCAATTCTCCATCAGAGTACAGGCGTGGTCGGCGTATTAACAGTGGCAAGTGACCTCTGAGGTGTTCAGCTTTCAGCCTGCATCAGGGCCAGGTTTGTTTGTAATTCATCTGTGTTAATGGTCATCATTTGAAAAGTTCCTGTTTCTCATTTTGGACTGAATGCACTTTTTAAAGTAAGACCTGTGAAAACCTTATCCACATAAAGAAAAACAAAAGGTAGGGTTATAGTAGACATGGGTCTAAAAGTAAACCTTTTGGATGATGACGTGTGCAGCTAATCTCACCCCAGATATTCACCAAAAAGAGAATTAATCGTGTCATTAACAGCCAGAACATCCCCTCCTGCACAAACTTGTTTTAAAAGAGAAAATGTCTAATATTTTTTATTTTACCTGTTCAGAAGGGAAGCCCGTTGTTTTACAACCAGATTGACCTGATGGTGAACTCAAGGCTGAAACGTTCAATACTCTAAGTAATTTTGCAAATTTAATCTAACAAATTTAATCAAATTCAAACTTAACAAATTTAATCACAACTCATCTGAAGCTCCTCTTTTCTTGTCTTCCTTCCAGCTCCTCTTTTCTTGTCTTCCTTCCTTGTCCTCCCTGTCCTGTCATCTGGATCATTCTGAGTTTTTCTCCCAGAATATTTCGCTGCTCCTTAAGGCTTAGACAGATGAGAACCTGTGTTTAAAGAAATCCATGTATTCACTGGGGAGGAATAAAAGTGCAGATGGAGCTATCTGTTGTCAAGGATAACTGGTAACTTTCTGATTAGAGAAAGGGTAGTAAAAGGGATTGGAGGTTCTTTGGGTTAAAAAATCGAAGTGTGATTCATAAATCTGCCATCTGCCATCTTCAGTACCCAATCTCAAGACACACAGCAGCCTTCACAGGCTCCTAGATGGATGAGAACGATACAAGGCACGTCTCTCTTTGGAAGGGGCTTTTGGCACCCGATTTCCATAAGTGCCATCAGAAGCCTCCTCCACAGAATTCTGTTCGTGGTATTAACGGGCATTTTGCACTTAGATGTAAATAATCTCCCTTTTCTCTGAGACTGAGTACTCTGGAAAGACCCACTCACAATTTCATGTGAATTCCTCACAAAACAGAATCCGATTGTTTTCCAGGTCACGTGTCCAGCACATGTATTGCATGAAACATGTTGGATTTTGCTGTAAGTAACTTCAGCTCTGGCTGAATTCCAGGTCCCGTTCAGGAAAGCTGTCTCATACTGTAATGGGCTTAAGCATGTAGGTTTTTGACCGTTGGAGCAGTGTTAAGGATTGTCATGCAAATATGGCAATAAGGGGAATCCTCCTATGTATTTGAAACACTGTATAATGTATGTAATACGTGTTCCCATATATAACGAGAAAAAATGTAGCATCAGAGTGAGGAACTGAGACTGCATTTAATTCTGATTATGAGAAGGAGACATGGCCAGAGTCACGCGTCTAGAGTTGAGTTACTAGCAAAGAACTTTAGAATTGGAAGTTGACGTTGAGTGTTTTCTGACCAGTGCAATTTCCCATCCTCTTCCCTATTTTTCCCTATATTTTCTTTTCAAAGTCAGGTTGGATGGTTGGATAGAGCTCTGAGCAACCTGGTCTAGTGGAAGATGTCCCTTGGAACCAGATGATCTTTAAGGTCCCTTCCAACCCAAACCATTCTATGATTCTATGATTCTTCTTGCTTTTGGTTACAGTTACAGTATTTCTGACTAATCCTGTCGCTATGTCCTTGTTCACTGGAGAAATGGCTGATGCGCCATGGAAGAGCGTCTTTCTCCAGCCCCTGCAGGTGCTCTCACCTCCGTACCCTCAGCTGTGAGGTACTGCCAGGCTAGTGCTCAAACAGGGAACATCCTGAAACCTGATTTTGATACCTGAATTATTCTTGGCTTTGAAGTTTTTGTCAGTGGATGTCAGCTGCCTTCTGTGGCTTTTAAAGCAAAATAGATCTCACCAATCCTTCAGTAATGAAGGAGAAATGCAGCTGAGTGGGACGGTTCACTGGTGGTGTAGCTACATCTCTGGTGACTTCGTTCAAATGCACGGGGCTGGCTTGGTTAGGAGACACAGCCAGTGGAGACTCTTCCTGCTCCTGTGCTTATCATCAGGGCTTCCCTGGCAGGGCGGGAGGAGACCGGGCGCTTCAGTCACATTTCCAGACAGCGAGGAAATAACGCTCATGTGGCACAAATAGCCGGAGTCTAAATCTGCTGGTTTCAGGCTGAGTTACAGCTCTTCAGGAATGCTGCAGCTTCCCAGAGGCATGGAGGGAGAGCAGATGCTTCCACAATGCAGAGCTCTCTGCCATGGATCATAACTAACTCACAAGAGTAAAATCCTGAAATCAGTCCTGAAAATGTCTGCCTGGCAGTTGAGACACGCGTGTAGCTGTCTGTCTGAAAGGTCAGCTCTGTCCTTTCATGCTCCAGGCATTTGATTATGGGGAGCTGTGCAGGAAGGACACGAAAGACTCCAACTGTCAGAATTATTTAAAAGATCCCTTGAGAAGGAAGGTCTTTATCCAGAGCAGGTGAGCTTTGCTGTGCAGGATGGAGGAGACCAAAACCAGGCATAGCATACAGAGAGAGAGAAAGACTGCAGAAGGTCAGATACGCATCGGCCCCAACAATAAGCAGAAATTCCCAGTTACTGTTAATGAAGTCTCTTCCTGTCCAGTCACAGGGAAATAGGTCCCATGGCAACAGCGGAAAGGAATTCAGTCAGTGCCTCCGCTGTTAGTTCAGTGCTCTCCTGGGACAGACGGAGAATATTGTTGTGCATCCGCCCTGTGACAGGCTTCGTCCCACGGAGAGGTTCTGGCTCTTCCCAGCACCTCCACAAGTGCCCTGGAGCCTCGTCCTGCGGCCCGAGGCCCTGGAGCATCCCCGGAGCAGAGAGGCCAGCCCTGTCAGGAGACTGGGACGGTCTGGGGAGAACGGGAGCTGGGAGAAGCGTCTGCTCAGCCCCAGCTGGTACCTGCTGCCAAGCAGCTGTCAAACAGTGACGGAAAAACCGCGCGGCATCCGTTTTCCAGAGAGCCGTGCCGGTGAGCTGCAGCGCACAAGGGCTAAGATCTCTGGGTGACACCGTGCGTTGCAAGAAATGAGCAAAACCTCGAGTAAGCATTTTACACAGAGGTGAGCATCTGCTGACTGCTGATATACACAGGCAAAATGCGTCTCCATGTGAAAATGGCCTCACCTTGCCCTTGCCTGCCGCTTTTTATACAGCGGAACGACTGACTCTTCAGCAAGGCAGAAGGCTCCACTACTTATGTTTCCACGGTGCGTTTTCTCTCCCAAACAATGTTTGCTGCCCCAAGAGCCCAATTATCACCTAAGAGATGTTAACAGCCAGATCATTGCAACTTCCAAAAGGTTGTGATCAAATACAAGCAAGGTGTAGTTTGTATTTTGCTGCCCTGTCTTCCAGGAGCAGCTGGTCTCCTGAGGTACTAAAGTGTGGACTAAGTTAATGAATTTAAATATGCTTCTGTTAGATCTTTTAATCGTGGATGTAATTGCATCTGGTAGTCTTTTTAAATTTTAAATAGAGAGTATGTGATTGGGTTTCTTTTTTTTTCATTTTCAAATCTGTCGCTGCTGTTCCTCCCTTCAGGGAATTCTCTAGTAGGAAGACCTTGTCTTCCCAGAGTGAGCATGGTGAATCTTTACTGATCATTTCAATATTAATTTTCTGCATTAGCAATCCCCTTTTTGTCCCTCACTACGGCTGCTTCTGCCTTTGTTATGTCTGGCGTAAGGAGGATACACGTGTAGTAACAGGTACACCAAGCCCCAGCGTGGAGTGGGAGGAATTTACCTTTGGTTTTCTCTGTCTCCGATTCATGCCTTTCGTGCCAGCTCTGGCACTTCCTTCCAGGCTGACTGGAATAACAGGATACACGACAAGCATTGGCCCAGCTCCTCAGAACGACTAACAAGGGGAGTTTGAACCCAAATCCCTGCATCCCCCAGTCGACTGAGAGATGCAGCTTTTCTGCGTTTGAGCTAACTGGTGATAGAAAACGTCACCAGGCTAAATGGAGCAAACAAAGGAAGCGGTGCTGGCAGTTCCTGTGATGCTAAATGCTTTCCAGATCTTTTGCTTTTATACACACCCTCTCTTTGGGATGAAAAACCGAAATATGCCAAGCTGAGATCCCACGGAGTATTCAGAGAAATGGATTGCAATGACCCTGCTACCCTCCAGCTCCCATTGGCAAAATACTCAAAGAAAAGATGAATTCTAATGTGAAGAGGCAGTCAGGGGACTGAATGACTCAGGGCTGTGGGATACGGAGCCTCATATAACAAGATCGCCAGCTCCCAGCCATCCCAGGTTGGCAGTGACTGAAAGCCTCGCCAGGCTCAGCAGTTTGCCAGGGTATCTGAAAGAGCTAATGGCCTCCAGCCCAGCAGATCCCAGTGGGCAGAGACTTACCACAGCGTACTTTAGGGATGTAGATTGCCACATTCTTATTTCAAAATTTACCAAACACAAGAAACTTTTTCTCTGTGATAATTGTTTTGACAGAGAGACTAAGCACATGCCTGCATTCGAAATGTGATTATTTCAGTAGAGCTGTGCTGATAAACCCTTTTTGGAAGAGAACTCATGCTGGCAAGCGTTCCTCTGCCTCTAGAACTTAACCCATTTCCCTGGACAGAATAACCTATACCCACAACTGCACGCATAGCTACCCACAGTTTTTGCTGGCATTGCTGTTTGGCTGACAATATTCTTTTATTATTTACTTCTCGCAGTACAGCTATGCCAGCAAAACTTTTCCATGTAACCTAAGCCTATGAGGGAGAAAGCTCCTGTATGAATTTTTTGGAGGTGATGTTTCGTAGTCAACCCTGAGGCAGAGACTTGAAGCAAAAAGGCTCTGGCGATACAGAATTGTAATCTCTCAAGACAAGACCCAGTGCTCCACACTTACGCGTGCAGCATCACCTGCGGGCCCGGGGGCACTTGGTAGGCAATGTTTGTGTAAGCAGCAAATATATGCTGTCAAATTGGAAATGTAAATACCAGCGGCGAGTACTGTAAGTCGCTCTGGAAGGGAAGCTGCGTGTGCAGAGAATGGCCTTGGGAGGATGTGCTTGTGCCGACCGCCCGCACGTGGCTGTGCCACCCATCAGAGGCAGCGGTTGGTACCCAGTCGCACGGGGACCTCAGCGCAGCCTGGGCTGCTGCCAGGTGGGTGGCACGCTGGCATCGCTGCCTCCGGCCCGCTTCAGTGGAATGGCACTCGTGGCCTTAATATGTAAGACAGAACAAATGCCATGAGAAGGGAAGAAAAATACTGCCCTAAGCAGAGCTCCCCCTCTCAGCTGGGTCTTGGGGAGAGCTGGATTCTCCCGTCGCGCTGGGGTGTTGGGGTATTCCCAGGCTGCAACAGAAGCAGCAGGAATAGTCCCGCTGTGCACTTCTTTGGAGAGATGCAAAGGGGGTTTGTGAGTTGAAAACAGTGCTTCGGGGAATTGCAGCTTACACTTTTAAGCACATAATTAGATTTATCTGCAATGGAGCTTTCGGAGCTAAAAGGTAGCCTTTCAGCCAGCTAGGACACCTCCAGAGACCTTCAAATGGAAGGCG
>Ga0065711_1011588_pt1 | contig 11773 bp, 9 predicted proteins | sample Hoacrofraction12_FD_59098 | JGI IMG/M metagenome (GOLD analysis project Ga0065711, IMG submission 59098) | Hoatzin crop microbial communities from Cojedes, Venezuela - Epithelial fraction 12 v2 (version 2) | ecosystem: Host-associated > Birds > Digestive system > Esophagus > Crop | place... | reverse complement strand
GGGGGGGGGGGGGGGAACCCACAACTTTCAGGTCTTAAATACCATGTTGAGTTTTTCAGGATTTGCAAATTATCAATGTCTTCTTGTTACAAATCCTTCTTCTTTCTCTAGAGCACTCCTGTCCCAAAAGATGCTCGACTTATTGTTAGGTACACAGGGATGCTTGTACTGTTTCTGAGTGCATTCTCAGAATGGAGATCTGTTCAATATCTCCTGATATGAGGAAGATAAGCAGATCATATTCTCTGGACAATTCGCTGCTGGGTGTTGACTAAATCTCTACTCATCTTTGATAAAATATGAGCTTAACTAGCTGTGGTACAGGCTACCTCGTCGTCTGGAAGGGCAATAATGAGCACCCTAGATACAGAAAACAGAGATTGCATCATTGCATATTAACTTTACTCTGCTGAGGTGCCTTAAGACACATACTAAAAGGCTTTTTCTTAAATTTTATTCTAATTCACTAATAGGGAAGGGCTTGTTTGTAATACAGTAAGAATACCCAAAGTCTAAAGTAAGCACTCTGCATAAATCCTTCCCTTTGTAGAGAAACAAGATGTCCTAGATACGTTAAGCCTTTGCCTATTTTTTTCTTGATGGTCACTGAGATCTTCTGAGGCATCACTAGCACAAAACTCAACCAGCTCTGTCCTTTAGCTAAATAAGATACCATCTCTTCTTTCTTGAGAAGAACAAAGTTTTCCTGTTATTTCATCTAAGGAAAAAACCCCTGCTGTTTAACTCCTCAAAGGTACAAGATAAATGATTGCCTAGAATAACACTTCAAAGCCTGAGGCATGAGAAGGCAAAGATGCTGACCTGATGGCTGCTTCTGCCTCTTGTCCAAGATCAAGCAAACACATTCAAGACTTCTAGGTCACTGTGCCACAGGGTCCAGCTCTATTTCATCCCCAGGTAGATACCACACAGGATTCCTGAATCCCTGTAACTAGAGTAGACATACTACACATCCAGTATTTCAGGCATTCTGCAGACCTCAGTTAGATGCAGAAAAATCACGATGGTTTTGTTCCTTTTTCTGTGACAACAGGACTCTGCTTAAGGACAAAGAATTAACAAATCCCATCTGCCAAGGACTGTTACCTCCCTTATTGCCCACTATCTGTTGCTGCTCCTCCGAGGGGCAGGTTAACGCGTGTGTACTCCTGCACCTCTGCTCAGAAGGGTAAGAAGGGCATTTGCAGTCACTGGTGCTCCAGGATAATGACTCCAGATGAATAGCCAGGAGATTAATATGGAATAAAGCTAGAACTCATTCATACTTCATTCCCTTTGCTTTTGAAGCTTTCCCAGAAGACACGCTTTCCTCGGAACAGCTTCTTCCTTCCCTCCTACTCTGCCTTTTCTAAACAGCATACCATAGCAGATGCCAGGGGTTCTGCTAAAGAGTGGAAGCCTCATTGTAACAAGTCTTTTGCTATCAGACATCAAGATTCAGGATGCTGTGGGGACAGTATGCCAGTCACCAAGTGGGAAAGGGAAACCTTTTTGCCCCAGACCCACTTCTTGTGTTGAGGGTCTCCACTTTCCTTCCCCACGTGTAAGGAGGCATGGAGCCCAGGCTCAGCCCTAGAGCTTGTGTTTGATGCAGAAGGTCTGAAGGCCCCTGTCCTTGGAGGAGTGCTGCCACCGAAGAGGGTTTCAGGTAGATGTGGATGTTGCAATTGGGAAAGTGTATGGATGAAGGAAGCCCCGGCACCACGCTGTAAGGATCCTGGCTGCGAAGTCCCCAGCTGGGGCGAGAGGAGCTCTGTCCTTTTGGTTGCTCCATCAGCTCATCTCTGGAGCTCAGTTTGGACTGGGGTGAGGCTGCTGTGCCTGGGGGATGAGGACCTAGGAGGGATGCTGCATTTGCACATGTACTTGTCTTCTGTGCTGCACGTAAAGCATCCCTAAGTTGTCTGGCAGGGGACTCTGTTGGTGACACCAGCCAAAGCTTTGCCTCCACAGTGGTAGCAATCAGGAAAGCCTCCCCCCCCTTAAGGCCATCAGCAGCGTTCAGAGCCACTGCGTGGTGTATGGGGATCCAGCAGCTAAGTAAGAAGAGCACTACATTTCCCGGTTCCCAACTGGGATCTCACATCTCACATCTGGGGCTCCACAACCGGCCTTCAAAACCCCAGAGCTTTTTCTGATGAATGAGTGGTCTGCGGCAGCTATCAAGCAATGCCCTTTGCTACTGCTGCGTTAGACACCTGATTGAAACCAGCACTGGTGCAGTCTTTACATACAGACCCTTTATTTGCAAGAGCTCTTACAGACAGAGCAGGACTGAAGTGACAGTATGAAGTCAGGTTTTACATTCCAGCTTCCCAAGACAATTAGGGTCATAGCTTTCCAGTGACCACTGTACTAGACCACACGGCTGGAGAATACAAATGAGTAAATGACAACGTTGCAAGCCTTTACAGCCTCTGCCCTGGTTAATAAACACAGAGCAGATTTTGGGCTTAAACGTATTTCTCTGCCATTCCTTCTGGTTCTTGAGATCTTCAGGAGTCCTACAGCCTGCCCTCAACCTCTTCTTGCCTTTCAGTTTCTTGTACACTTGGTCTTTCACGTTCAGGTTGTCTTCTGTCTTATCCTCTATTTTCTCTTCCCAATAACCCTAAGAATGTTCTTTCAGAGTACGCACAATTAGCCTGATTTCTGCCAACCAGGCTACCAGCTCGACCAGCCCAATTAATTTATTGGGATTTTTTTATACACACCAGATTAAATTCTTCACAGGCCTCCCACAGTTCCTTAATTACATCTTGTTCTCCACATATCCTTATTCCTTAACTGGCCCCAAATTAAAGTCAGGTTAAGAAAAATATTTAATCGCATTCTTTTCTTACTTGTGGTTGTCTAACATCCATATAAAACAAAAGAGGCCTTATAATAGCCTTGTATATTTGAAGCTTGGAACTGAAAATTATCTGTGAAGATAATAACAGTCAACCCTGCTGTGTTCCTGGTCTTAATTTAATAGAATAATGGCAATGCAGGCCTGGTAAGGACCTCCTGGGATCACATAGTTCTTTCTTCTCTCTGAAGGATAGGGCTATTATACCTAAACCATGTCTAATAATTTGTCTAGTTTGATCTCAAAAGCCTTTCATAAACAGTCCTTCTCTGTGCAGCATATTTAGGCACTGCACCACAGATACTTCCTAACACCACATGCCAAAGTATCTCCAGTGCAAATTCATGGAGTTCATCATAGCCTATTTGCAAGGGTCTTTGAGAACAAATTACCGCCTTTCTGTTTAACGGGCCATTGAATACTGGATTATTACCACATCTTATCTCGAGCCTTCTCTTTTCTATACCAAAGTCATTTCCTTCAACCTTTTCTCAAAAGTCATGTCTTTGGGTCTTTTTTTCTGCTCCTATTTTCTTACCTCCTACCTTATTGATTTCCCTCCTCTGGATTCCTCCGAGTTTGGCAACACTTTTGAAAGTGTGGCACCCAAAACTGTTCCGTGCCAGTGTTGGCTTCCCAAGGCCAAGCAGGGAAGGATAATTACCTTGCATATGTTACCTACAGCACTTCTGTCAGCACCGCACAGCAGGAGATTTGCTAGTTTTGTAACAGAATCATATTATGATAATTTCATTTGTCATAGCTCTATTTGATGGCTCCATTAGAGCAATCACATCTCTTCATTCCCTATTTTATAATTTATTTTTTAATTTCCCTTTCCCAAGGGTAAGTGTTTGTATTTGAATACTGAACTTTTCCTTGCTGGTTTTGAGCCTTTTGTGCTGTTTCTCAATCTGGTTCTGAATTTTGATCCTATATCTCAAAAAGCTTGTAAGCTCTCTGAGCCTCGTGTTGTTTGAAAACCTGTGTGTTTCATGATTCAAGTTGTTGATGAAAATCCTGAGTAGAAATACGATTTCTGCAAAGCCCTGCTTTTCATGCCTTCCCAGTTTAACATCAAACCACATGAGTGTGTGCTTACTGTATCATGATGCTGGATAGGTACATGTTTCTTTTATTTCCTTAAGAGCATGTTAGGCACGACCATGTAAAAAGCCTTAGTAGAGTCAAGATGTATCTGCTGTTACCCCTTTACTCACAAGAACAATTATCCTGTCAAAGAAAGAATAAAGGTTAGTTTGACATGATTTATTCTCGGCAAATCTACTCCAGCTGTTATTATTACCTGATTGTTCTCTAGGTACTTATACATTGACTCTTTAATAGTTTAGTCTTGTGTATCTTTCAGGATAACACAGATAGACTTGTTATCTCCTTGAACCTTCCTTTGCCTTTTTTTGAAGGATGGCTTCTGTGGGTTTACTTCTAGTTCCTAGAGAACCTTCTTGTCTTTTGTTACCAATGAGTGTCAATGGTTCAGATACTGCTTCAGTTTCTTAGATATTCCAGGGTAAATTCCACCAGGCCACTCTAATTTTAATATACATAACATTAAATATTCTCTAACCTCTTCTTTCCTTACTTAGACTCGTGCATCTGTGTGCTTGTAAACAACCTAATAGCTTCAGGCATTTGCTCACAATTTATGTCATGCCTGAAGCCAAGATGTCATTGAAAATCTTGGCATTCTCATCACTGTCTATTATTTGCAATCCTCCCCTATTCAGGAATGGGCCTGAATTTTACTTTGCCTTTTTCTGCTCTTGTAGTGTTCATACAATCTTTTTGCATTAATTTTTATCACCCCCAATAGTACTAAGTCGTTGTGTATTAGGCTCAACGATACACTCTTGGTCTACTTTTCTTCTACTCAGCTTTAGCCAGATGTCCTTGTTCCTAATTTGTAAATAAATCCTTTTTTTTAATATCCAAGACTTTAAAGAGCTTCTGCTGCAGCTATTCCTTCTTTTTATGCTGATTCCTTTCTCCTTCATAACAAAATAATTTGTTGTTGTGTCTTAAACACAGCTTCTTTCAGTAATTGCTCTCTCTCCTGCACTTCTTTATCCTTAAATTATCTTCCCAAGAGAATTTACTTACAAATTCCCTGAGTTTATCAATGTCTTCTTTACCAAAGCCCATTATCTCTATTCTGCTTCCCTCATGCTATCCTTTTCTTAAAATAGTGAACTATGATCAATAGCTTGGCAACCATTTCCTCCCCCTGAGTCCTTGGAATCTATCGTTTTTACAGAAGTTGGGCCAGTGTGTTAAGAAACCCGTGTGTCTGAAAGCTGCTGTAGTTTCTGGCCAAATAAAAGATACAAAAACGCCTGTGAAGCACATCCTGCTTAAGCTGGATGCAACAATACTTGTACTACTTGATAATGGTCAGCATTAATCCAGAAATGTGCAAAGGTGATCTGCTTAATTCTGACGTGATGTGACAACTGAATTGCAACACACAGAGAGAAGCAATGTACTTATAGGACCTCTAAAACAGTAAATATAGATTTTCTAAGATGTTAGCAATTGCCACTCACACTATTTGAGCCTAAAAACTTCTGTCCTCTATGACTTCTTAGCATCTTCATAACTGCAGAGGGATATTCATCTCAGTATCCTTCAGCCTTATGGTGAACTGCATGCAGTCCAACAGTGATGGAGGGACTATACAACGACTAAGTCACTCCTCTATTCTGTGACCCAAAATGCTCTTCAAAGCTAGAACATCTGAGGAAAAAAGGGGAGCACACCCCACATAAATTTCTTACCTGTTCAGGTTAGGAAAAATCTCAATATTAGTAGCCGCTTTTATGTCAGACTGACAGATTTTCAGCGTCTTCCAGGAGGGCACCACTTCCATATGTCAGCTGTCTTATCATGACTGTTAGACCTGGAGGCTCAGTGCTGGATGACAGAAATAGTTGTGCGGTTAAACACCAGGAGTGAGCTACGGAAATGAAAACACATGTCGGGAAACTATCTGAACAGGGAATTCACTTCAGACAGAAATGTCCCTTCAAGCCATAAAATGGAAAGTTGCCTAGATCCATCCTTTTCTAACTTTACTCTCTTTTATCTGTCAGTCCCGTGATTTGGCTTGTAGTTCCCCTAGCAGAATTTTAAGCAGGTTTAGATGCCTGTTCTCCATCCCCATGTAAACACCACATGTGTGGAACTGTTAATGATAATTAGACTTTAAAAGCCTGCTTTAGGAAATCTCCCCCAGAAGCTCAGTGAATCTGACAACCATCTCCCTTGCCAATATACCTCCCTCAACAGGAAGTTTATAAAGGTGAAAAAAAGCCCTGTGCTCTCCTAATCACTGGCTACTAGAAGCTGTAAATGAATAAGAAGCAGCTCTTTCATGTCCCCTGAGATGACTGTACTTCCCAGAGGCACAGCACTACGAGCATCTTGGTTTCCTGGCTCACAACCACCACATTATAGCATTTTTTTCCAAGATGTTTATTGAGATCTTTCTGAAAAGCCTCACTGAAAGGCTGCTTCAAAACCTTCCTCCTCTGATTGTTAAGCCCTTTTTTCTTTTTAGCCGGAATTTCATCATGGACAACATATAACCATTCTGTTCAGTTGCAGGTATGGTCCTTAATCATTCTGTCTCCTCCCTAGTACAGATACAGATCTATATTTAGATCTCTCTCATACTTATGAACAGAAACTATACACCATTTCAGCCTTCATTCTGCTAAAAAAGCCAGAGTGATCTAGGCTTTCCTCGTGAAACGAACTCTCCATTCCCATTCTATGCCTCTGCTCCAATTTTAATGCATCTTTTTTGAGCATGACTGACCAACTCTACTGCAGGCAGAGTTATATGACCTTGGACTGTGGTCAATACACCGTTATCCCTGTTGAAACCACCAACCTCACATTCCTCGCTGCCCATTTCTATCACTTCAGTCTTCTATGACAACATTCTGATCATTCTCTTCAAAATTAACTGGGGTATTTTTTTTCTTGTTTTCTCTAAGACCATTGTAAATACAGATGTCCATTACGACTAGTCCCAAATCCACTCCTCTGTTACCTTACCATCAACTCTATTACTTTTCCTCTAGCCCCATGCGTCCTCTTTGACAACAGCACATTTTTGCCTCCCCTTCTGCTAGATCCTTGCTTATTGCATGATAATTGTATTAATCTGCTCTTGGGCTACACGGGAAATTACCAGTTATGCTACTGCAGCGGTACAAATGAGTGACGGCTACTATTCATCTTTTAGCTACAGACCTGCTTGTCTTATCAAAGAACAGTAGTAGTGACTTTCTCCAGTGTGAGCTATGTATTACAGACCCATGTTATATTTTTTTCCACTTCCATTTATCTCCATCTCTCCTACTTATCCTTTCTTCAATATTTGTTCTAAATCTTTGCATTCTACTGAGATCATACTAATGGTTGGTAATGGAAGGCTTCATTATTTCTCTATTCATTAACTGCATCTGATCTGGGCTATTCTCCAACCACACAGTATTGCCTAATTTGGTAACTGCACAAATAAACAACACTATGGGAATTGCAGTTTTATTTGCCAACTGCTACGATCTCAGTCAAACCCAGTATTAAGTAATTTAAGTTTTGCTTCAACCAAGACCCAGAATGTGTTAATCTGTTCGCCTTCACTTGTTCCCATTACCCTGTTTCACTGTCACGTTCTGTAACTGCCGTGTTACTGAAAACTGAGCCAAAATATTCATTTTGCTTTTCACTAGGCCTAGACCACTCTTAATCTCCTCAGTACCTTTTAATCTTCCCCTTACCTCATTAAAAAAACCAAAACAAAACATCTTTTTCTTTGCTCTTTGTTACTTATATAGCTAAAGGGACTTTCCCGTTGTTGCAGCAGTAGTTGATTTCTTCTGCAAGATCCTCTGTCTTTTTTCTTCATACTTTCTGACAAAACAGGGCTTTTTTTAGAGATGCAAGTAAGAACTTGNAGACAGNTTACANGAAGAATTCAAAAGATAAGATCATCCAGCTATACGGGTTTTTGAACACAGAATGGGTTTTTGATTAGCATGAACCTGATACATTTCAGTTACTCACAAAAAAAATGGAGCTGCCTCTTTTTTCTCTCTCTCTCTCTCTTCCCAACCTCAAGATGCAGAGGACCAAAAGCAGCAGATGAGACAGCTCCTGCTTCCATGATGAAGATTGGGGCATGGGCCCCACAGCGAGGGATGAAAAGGGCACTGCCTGGTGCTCTCCACAGCATCAGGGAGTGCGCAGAATGTTTCCACCAAAAAATTTTGTATTTCTAGTAAAATACGTGAGCAGTAGACATGATAAGGACACAATCCCACTGAGTACTGAATGCTCCAGTAACATCTTAGTAAATTGGTTTCTGATCTAGTCTTCTGAAAATTTTATGCTCATCAGAAAAGCTCTCCACGGCTTGCAGGAACACGTCCATAACATACAGCAGAAAATGAGACTTTCTACGCTTCTGCAAACGCTGCAGTCCCAAGGGCTCTCAGAGCAATTAGTGGTAATCAGCTGAGATAGATGCACAAGTAGGTTTGGCTCTTCTTTCACCTTAGATGCCCTTCTGATACAGGTTTCCAGTGAAATGCATGACCCGCCAGCCTGTTTACTGCTGGTGGCAAGCCAGGTATCTCCAGGGCCCTGCTGGGAGGTAGGTGCAGATATCAAAGGGAGTTGTAGCGCGGTATATGGACAAGCCAAAAGCTATCAAACGCACAGCAGCCAAGTGATCCAAAATATCGTGCTACAAAGACCGGGAGCAGAGGGGAGAGAGCAGGGTGTTGTTCAGCCATTGGGCCCGTTTCACTCCTTGCACCACAACCCAGAGACCCACACCGCACTGAGGTAGTTGTACCTGTGCGAGGTCTGATTTATTAGCAAGGCTGCAGAGGTGTCAATCGCAGCGTACGCTCTTCTCCACGTGGTCTGAAACTGCAGCAAAGGACTTCCAGGCTGGACACAGGGAGCAGTTTGCTCTTGGGAACAGCAGCAGAGATGGCTGCCCGCGGCGGCGACTTCTTGGTGGTGGTTTTTAAAATCTGGTCAGGCAAACGTGTCGGGAACATCTCTGACCTCTTGCAGCTAGAAGGTGGGTGAGAAGCTTGTTTGCCCTGCCTCTTGGCCCAGTGACTACACACAGTGACAGGTGGGCAGATGGTACAGCCTCTGTCAGCAACTTTCACCTCTGCTCATCCTGCTCCTTGCCTTTGGGAGGGTTACATTTGCTTTCTACTATCTGAACTTTTCTTTCCCTGGGCTTACAAACCTGGTCAGGGTTGGAAATGGCTCCTTTGAAAATTCAGCACTGAACTGATGATTATGAAGGGTGCATTTTAATAACAGTGAGCTGGTTCCATTTTCATCATAGACAGTGAAGACCTGTAAGAACATTTACAGGCATCTTTGCATGATTCCATTATCAGCCGTATTCCTTGGGATGTGCAAATCAAAAACCACTGGGATTAAAGGGATCAGGAAGGGAAATGTCTGATTATGACAAAATCCATTCTTTAAAAACAGGCGCAAGTGCAACAACTACTGCTCAGGCTTATCATTTATTAGTGTGCACTCATCAAAACAGAAGCGCAACAGACTTGAGGGCACTGATTTTCCTGTTACAAGACCAAAGGTGAGAACAGAAAGTAAGAAGAGAACTATATTAAATGGAGTTATTAGTAAAACATTTTTTTGGTGGCTGAGTAGCGCAGTGTCTTATCAGATTCACAGAAATCTCCAGTGGTCCTGGCCCAGAAAGTAACATACTTTATTTTGCCATTTAAAAATCTATCACTAGTCCCATCAGGAACACAGTGCCAGACATCGCAGGATGTAGAGGATTAGAGGCAAGGAAAGGCCAGAAGTAAAAGAGAGGGGTTTATGAATTCCTCCTGTGTAAAGAATGATGAGCCCAATGATCTGTTAAGCAAAAATGTTTGTGATTTACATGAAGACCGGTATCTAAGCAGGAATCCGGCCTTGGTGAAACGTTCGTTGCGATGTCACCTATATCACAGAAAGGGAAAGGACAGCTTTCAGCTAGACCAGCTTGCTGCAGGGCTGCACGTTTGCCAGCGCTGCAGAGGGCAGGTTACAGGAGCGCGTAGCGGGAAGGAAGGATGAGGGCTCACTGCTTTCGGTAGCATTTAGAGGTGTTCTGGATGAAAGCACCCATGAAATCATTATTTCAGTAGGCAAGGCCTCCTGCCCTGTACTGCTACAGAAGAGAGACGTGAACTGATTCTTACTTTAAACTTACTTAAAGGTTGTCACCTCCCTCAGCCCAACCTTTTTCCTCCTCTTTTATCCGTGATTCCTGGTCAGGCTGTGGGAACTCTGTGTATGTCAAAGGTGAAGGAGCAAAACGAAAGCCTAAAAGTCTTTTGAACTATATCCCACCTGCTAAGAGCAGAAGACGACCTTGTATGCTTGAGACAAATGTGATGAAGAACAGTGAACGTGAAGAGAGGTGCCTGAGAAACGGGTGTTTAACAGGGCGTTAAATGCAGCGGCGTGCAGATAGCTGAAGGGTGCAGTGAGGCAACGGGCAGGAGATGCAAACCCACCACACCAGAGGAAGAGAAGAACCCACCCCTGCAAGGTGCCGGGGAGCACCTCCGCTCCCCATCTGTAGGCCTTCAGCGTGTACCAGCAGGTATGATGTTGCTTTTATAACCCCACCATTTTGACCGAGGAGAGTAGAAGGTGTAAGGAAACAGGAGCCACACACATTTGTACTAAAGGCCTACAGGAAGGATGGAGAGGGACTTTTCACAAAGGTGTGTAGTGATAGGACAAGGGGGAATGGCTGTAAACTAAAAGAGGGCAGATTTAGGTGAGATATTAGGAAGAAATTCTTCCCCATGAGGGTGCTGAGGCACTGGCCCAGGCTGCCCAGAGAAGCTGTGGCTGCCCCCTCCCTGGCAGTGTTCAAGGCCAGGCTGCATGGAGCTCTGAGCACCCTGGTCTGGTGGAAGATGTCCCTGCTCATGGCAGGGGGGTTGGAACCGGATGATCTTTAAGGTCCCTTCCAACCCAAACCATTCTGTGATTCTGTGATTATGGGGATGTGGTTACTTGCACTGACGCAGCTGGTCTTCGCAGAGGGAAGGAAGCCGCTGAGATGAAAACTTGTTCTTTGTATAGCAAAATGTCTACACAAAGACATGACATTGTTTTTTAAAAAAGGTTCTGCATTTACCCTTTCAGGCTCCGCACAAGAGACTTCCCCATTAATGAGGAAATAAGGCATCAAGTGATTTTTTTAATATAGTTACAGAACAGGATATTTTACAGATGACTGTGTCATTTTTGGGCGGATGGTTATCTTCACTTCCAGACCAAACACGAGGTACCTCTTGTCGGAGGAGCTGTTTGGAATTTCTGTGTTGTCATCAGTTTGATTTCTAAATATAAATGAGAAAAAATTGCCTAAAATTTATATCCTGCCGCAAGAAAGCGGCCACGTCCCATTTATTCCCATTTATTCACATTCATTCTCATGTGTATTGCTGCAGGCAACCGAAACCTGAAGCCAGTGCCAGGAGAAGCATCACCCTATATTTCACCTTACGTACTGAGTTAAGTATTTTGACGACAACAAAATTACCCAGCGCAGAAACCCGAGGATCGATCAGCCTGCACGGTCTCCAGGTCTCGAATTAACCGTTCACAGCCTGGCTGACTTACAATCATAAGTGAAAAAAAAACAAAAACAAACAAAAAAAACAACAACAACAAAAAAAACCCAACCAAAAAACCCTGACGGCGTGGCTGGGAGTAAACATTTAACGGGGCGGCGAGGCCCCTAACGCTGCGGGCACTGCGGCCCGAGGGCGGGACGGGGCAGCCGGTCCCCCCCCGCCCCCCCCG
>Ga0065711_1009017_pt1 | contig 11774 bp, 7 predicted proteins | sample Hoacrofraction12_FD_59098 | JGI IMG/M metagenome (GOLD analysis project Ga0065711, IMG submission 59098) | Hoatzin crop microbial communities from Cojedes, Venezuela - Epithelial fraction 12 v2 (version 2) | ecosystem: Host-associated > Birds > Digestive system > Esophagus > Crop | place... | reverse complement strand
AGGGGAAGAGTGCTGTTTTTATGCTGATCACACCGGAGTAGTCAGAGATACCATGGCCAAACTTAGAGAAGGTCTAGAAAAAAGAAAAAGAGACAAAGAAGCCCAACAAGGGTGGTTTGAATCGTGGTTTAACCATTCGCCATGGTTAACCACTCTGATATCCACCTTGATAGGGCCGATCGCGATGATCGTAATGACATTGATTTTTTGACCCTTTATACTGAACAGAATTGTGTCGTTCGTCAAGAGTCGGCTAGAGAAAGTTAACATTATGTTCGTAGAACACCATCAACTGTCTTAAAAACGTACCTACCCAGTGTTATCCTCAATTGTCCCTAAAAGTTACCTCAACTTCTACCCGTTTACTGTGCCTTATATTTTTATTCAGGTTTATGACATATACTTTTTGAGACTATTATAAAATATAGAATAAATGTAGAATAAGAATAAGAATAGCGATAGAATTTTTAAGATTGTTGTATTTTAGCTAATTTACAAATGCATTTGTTTAAGGTACCTTATATTTATTATCGTGAGATTTTAATATTTATATTTTTTAAATTGAAGTTAAGATTAATTAAGGTTAAGTTTTATAGTTGTATCTTAGAGATAAATCTCACTGCTAAATATTAAGCTTAAGTCTTAAGGTTAAGTATTAAAATTTTTATATTACATTAGCCTATTTACTTAAACATAAGGAGGGGGGAAATGTGGATAGTTAGGGCTTGGTGGTCGGAAGATGTCGCGCTGTACGGAAAGGTAGGCCCCCTCCCTCCTCTCCTGACAGTCAATAGCGTTTAGCCCGTGACGTAAGCAGACGGAAGTGACGCTGTAAACCTAAGCTATATAATGATGTACTATTTATCAATAAACGCCATTTTTGCTCTCCACCGCATTGGTGTCTGCGAGCTGATAGCCCGAGTGGCCTGGGGGTGGTTGCCATGCCGTTCCTGAACCAGGTCGCCACGCCAACAAAGGCAACAGCCTCGGAGACAGCACTTGTGACTAGCCACCAGCTGGATTTAACTCCATTCACTACCACTCTCTGCGCTCGGCCATTCAGCCAGTTCTTTATGAAGCGAAGAGTACACCCATCCAAAAAATGGACAGCTAGTTTCTCCAAGATGAAGTTTCCTGTTCCATGTATTCACTACAGCAAAGTTGTGCCTCTAGACATGGGACTATCTCTTGTGTATGAAACAGGACACTCTGTGGTGGCCCTGTGTCTCAGAGAACTCCTCCAAGGAGGCTGGGGGTTGTTTGTTAGTTGCAGAGGCCACCTCCAATTATGAGTCCTCTCATGCTGTTTGTAGGTCCAATGCCTACCCTGCCTCATTTCTTCCTCATGGCCCCATCTATACTCCTTCTCCCTGAAACAGTCTGTTAGCATGGGTGTCTGGGTAAATACTATTCTAGGGACAACAGATCATTGTAGTCTGTGCCACCACTGTCTGTCAGGAGAGACATCAGTCCATAAACATTCTCACTAAAGTCGAACCTGGGTGTTTCAGAACTCAGTTCCGTAGGGACAGAATGTGATTGCATTCGAAACACAAAATGTCACTTCACCTCCTGTGGGCAATTTTAAGCATTAATGAATATGGAAAAGCAGTGAAATTAGCCTTTCAAATTAAAACCTTGAGTTTGAGTACGTTTTCTGATAAAATATGTTGAAATTAAAAGAAAATAAAACTCAGGAAGTTGTCACTTATGACCTTTGTCTGCCCTTTCAAAAAGTGATAAAGTAAGTGCGTGTATTTGAATTCCTCCTAATAATACACAGACCTCTGCCATGTGAACAATTGAATGATTTTTGTGGGTATAAATTGCTAACATGTGTGCTCACATACTCCACTATGTCTAATGAAAAGCACTATGTGATAAATATAAACACTTTTAAAGCTACTGATGTGTAAATTTATATATATACGCAGTCAGTATTAGGCTGCATGATAACGAACCGTTGATTTGACAAATTGTTTGGAATAGACATTCAGAAAACCATTGTCTAATGAATTTCTGTGGGTTGAGCCACATGTCTCCTTTTTACTCAACTTGTTTCTATTAACTTATGTCTTTGGACTACGAATTCTGTACTTGGTTCATATCACTGAGAGGAGTCTCACTGTTGAACTAAAAAGGAAACAGCAGGTCCAGGTTTTGCAGCCTTTTTTCTGCTAAATACCACAGTTATTTTAAAGGCGTTTGCCAAACCACTTATGAAAATTTCCATATAGGAAAAAAGGAATCCAGTAAAGTTGTAAATCACCAGGCAAATATTCTTCATTTGACAGCTTTGGTCTTCTTGTGGTCTGTAGGAGAGTGATGAGTGGCAGAAAGAAGGCATGATGATTTGACTTTTCATTGTTTGAATCAGTCCACTGGCAGCCATATACTTACAGGAAGCCAACACTGATACATGTACAAGTTCTCTTCAATTGTAGGGAAAACTGTCAATTCGAGAACTTAACCATGGCTTCTCCAGGTCTAACAAACTCCAAATCAATTACAGCATCATCATAAATGGTCACTTCTTGGCAATAGGTTATGTTTCTCACTTTGCCTACTAGCTGGTGAATGAATTTGGTCCACTAGAGATGACTTTGAAGTAAACATGTGAAATAAAAAAAGTAGGTAATAGAGCAGAATGGTGAAAAGAAATTACATCAGCAGATTAAATCAGCTAGTGGTAGCCTTTAATTTCCACAGATAACTATGTTTACTTTTTTAACCCACCAGTGATCTCTGTCTTCAATGAGACATTTGGAGCACATCAGAAATCTTCTAGAGTACAGCACTACTCTTCAAGAATAAACTTCCAGTATTCACTGACATACTTTGTTTCAGATGATAACATTCTGATATAACCTGAAGATGACCATAATTTTCCTCAGAAAAGACAACCTTGCTATCAAACCTCCATCTAGCAAATTCCTCATCAGAAAGTTCCCTTATCAAGATTTTACGCAAGAGACAGAGCTATTTTGAAAGTCAATAGTTTTTCAAAAGCTCTACTTGCTGTGTGTTTTTTAGATGGAAGGTTCAGACTGTCAGAGTTTTGTTATTGTTGATAAAGCTGGCCAGGGATTGATGCCTGGAGGGGGGTCTGAGTTTAAATTATGAGGAAAAGCCTGAATTTCATTCTCTTGATAAGAAAAGAAAAGACAGGAGAGGATACAACCCTGTTGCCATCATACTAATGGCTAATTTATGATGCTTACTGGTTGCTAAATACCTTCATTTTCTAATTTAAAAGACATACTTATGCTCCAGTTTTCAACAGAACTCCAGTTTTCAGCAGATATTTATACCTTTATTAGCATTTTTCATTTAGAAAAGTGACTGTCAAATACAGAAGGCATAACACCTAAATACCCTATAATACCCTACTGTACTATGAGTAGAAATGGCTTCAAGTGACTGTTACATCACTTTCAATAATTATAAAAAAATTAACATTAATATTTGTGACAAAGTCTCTATTTATGCCTCTGTAAAGTGGGTCTACTAGATTCCCATTTCAAACTCACCACTGTAGAGGTTGTAAAAAAAATATCCTTGTCTGTTAGTCTTCTAAATTGCTAGGAGTACAAGAGAGACACCCTAAAAAGGTCAGCATAAATAAACTATGCCTTGATATTTCAACAGAAAAAAATCTACAGAAACATACTTTATTTTTAGGAAATGTGTATCCCTAACTTACTTCAGTGTGTCAACACATACACAGTGTAAGACAAGAAGGCAGTCATTTTTATTCCAAATTTGTTGCATTCAAACTATAGCGGATATTAGCACATACTGACATTCCAAATTACTCCCCGCCATAAATGCACCTCAGAAACAGAACCACTTGCAAAGTTTTGCATCAAATGTTGTAGTTCACTGTGGTCTTTTCACAAGATTGTAATAATATTGTGGTATCTCTTCTGGGGGCATGACACAAGTTCAAATACTATGACCTCACTGTACAACTTGATGTGAGTTTTCTTTTCTCAGTTTATTTTCCTTCCACACCACAAAGGACTGTGAGTACTGAGTGAAGGTTTCTGGCAAAACTCTACTATTGAAATGCCATCTTTTCCATTATTTTCAACCTCCCATTAAAGCATAACATTCCAGGCCAACTTACCCTTTACGAGTTCCACCCACATACAGAGGTAGGCAGAGCACTAAGAAAATCCCTTGTGTTTCTTCTGCTGTCATTGAGAACAGATGTGACATTACTGAGGGAGAAGGGGAAGGAAGAAAGATTTTTGCCGTCATGCTAGCAGAGCCCAGTTTGGCATGTATACGTGAGCTAAGAGCAGCCATACAGCACCCCAATCTGTTTTGAGAGATCAAAAGTAATTAGCACTCTTGGACATATCCAAGAGGAATCCCTTCCCCAAAGTAGGATCCATCCCCAATGTCTCCTGTGTTAGTCTGACTTCAGCCAAAGCAAAGCTTTTGTGACTGGCATAACACTCAGTGACTCTACTCTTACAGATCATGCTTCTGTTGTTTTTGGTACTGTATAAATGTATATATAAATTGCTACACATAAATAATTTATATACAAAATAGAAAAGTCTGTAGAACAGAGGGCCTATGTAGGACAGAGTTTGTGCAAAATATTCTCTGTTTCTTAAAGCTATGAAAAGCTTATGTTTTGGGGCAATAGCTCCACACCTTCGAAAGCAGGGAAGGGCCAAACTCATTAATGCAAGCAGCTAATAGTAACAAAGTGAAATTAAATAAACTGCATAACTTTTTTTTCTACCTTACTGGACACTGTCATCTCAGTCTTACTGTTCAGTCAGTTTACCACACAGACTAATTTGTCCTTGGAATTCATGTGAGATTTAAGTTTTTGAGGACTGAAAGTCGAGCCATGAGAGACACCAACAAGAGCTAATACAACCCAGTTTGGCACTTACAAGTGAGGTGAGAGCAGCCATGCGATATCCCAGCCCATTCTGACAGAGCCCAGTTCAGTGACTGGCACTTGTAGATGATGGATGGTAGTGTTAAACAGGGATCCGGAGCCCGCGGCCATGGGTGAGGCTGATCAGGGCCATGCAGGCCTACTGGTGCAATCAGGGACCCAACAAGCCAACCTTTCGTATTCTTCACACTGTAAACTAAAGAATTACTTACTTTCCTCCAAATACTCAAACACATAGAACCCAAGATGGCAAAAATCTAGCTAACAGTAACTTTTCAGTGGTTGACTTAATTCATGACACACATAAATTAAAGATGCTAATCTAAACCACTGGATAGGAATTTTTCCTTCGTGTGTATAAATAATAATTGTATACACTTGATTTGTTTTAATCCATACTAATTATGATGAATTTTATGTCATTTTCAAGAGCGATAAATTTTATCTAAATCTAATGGCTGAATCTCGAATAGAAGTACAAACTCCAATATATTTTAAAAATCAAATAAAATAAAAGCCTGCTATCCATTACTGTAGGATTTAATGTCACTGTTTCACTGGAACAGAGCTTGCACACTCAGCCAAAGATAACTGGGTGGAAATGATTTTCAAAATGTATACAGAAAAAGCTTGGTTTGTGGTACAGTTTTTGTTAATTTGGCTGTGACATGTTTATCTGTGTTTTTTCTACAAGGACTTAGAAAGATATAGGAAAAAGAAATAGAAAGTACTTTTTTTAGTCATTTCTAATCTCTTCTTCCTTTTCTGTACAGGAACAAGCTCTGTCACTAGGGTGGGACTGAATGCTAAGCATGGTTGTGTTGTGACTATCCGTTATTAGGGAAACATTTCTTAATTTTAAGATAGGCTTAAAGCACAGAAGAAGATTTATGACACACTGAGATATGCTACAAGTTTAAAATAGTTCTACAAAACTATACGTAAGTTATTAAGTAAAGTTGGATTAAGATATACTGAAATTATAAAGAAGAAATATTTAATCAGGAATAAAATCCTTAATAGTTATGCTGTCTCTATAATCCAGAACTCTAGCTATCTCAACTGCCTTTCAGCTGCACATCCCTATTTATGATAAGGAATTATTGTCTCCTGTAGAGTACAGAATAACATACTCATGTAATTCATTTAATAAATAAGAACATTTGTTAATTTCTGTCATATTCACGTGTGACACTGCGTTCAAAATGAAGCATGTACTCTTTCACTTCCTTAACCTTAATTTATTAGAATTAATAAATTGGTAGGCACTAGCAAATGGCATTTGTGACAGATTTTTAAAAGACTACGTATTCCAACTAACTGTTGGGAAATCAGAAGGCAAATTCTGTGTTGACTGGGCATATACACGGTGGGAATGGAAAAGAAGTTAAATCTTTTATCAAAATACAAAATAAACTTTGTTATATCCCTTGTTACTGTCTGATAGCTAACTTTTTTTCTCATTTATTGGATGTTTTTGTAATGTACTTTCTATTACTTAATAGCGTCAGTAAAAGCAAACATTTTGTCATGATTTTACCTATGGTACTCTAAAATATACTACCATGAAGTCATAACCCATGGTATACAATGAAAAGTATAAAACTAAATATGGCATTAAAACACATCCGGAAATACTTTATATTATTGACTAGTTTTTATAGGCCTTCCTTGTTCTTACCATGAAACTTCAGTTGGTATCATCTTTTTTCAGTGCAGGCAGGACAGCCATGGTCCTTCTTCAGATTTCACTGAATGTAGCATTGAGACCTTTTAGCCACCAGTTCTGCAATGTTCATAAGCATACCTCATCCCTCACTTTGAAGTTTTGTAGGGTTGGTCCCATGTTCACATTAAGAAAATAATTCATAATGGAATAAGTGCTTTAAAATCAAACACTTTGTAGTGTCATATTAAAGCAATGATTGAAATTGCTGAAGCAGAGGGTCAGACAATTTAACTTTCACTACTACACCTAGTAAGCTTGTTACAGAAAGTGCAAATGGATTGCCTTGGGTGTTGATGGATGATGGCATCTGGAAAGTCTTTTGTTTGTGGCAGAAGGCAAAATATTTGCTTACATGTGAAGGCATCTGAACAACAGAACTCTAGTAAATTTATTTAATCACTACTGTTTATAATTCTTCTACCACATTACTACTAGGGTGAAAGAAGTACAGTTATAACAATGAATTAGTTTAACCTTTATCATATCTGACACCTTAACTAAATGCTTAGTGGCAGTACTGGAGGCTCTCAGAACAGAACAACTGAGATAAATGTGGAAGAAATAATTTCCTCACAGAATGTTTTTATTTACTGTTTCAGTAATCTCACTCACCATGTAGGCCACTTAGCAAGTTACATTCACAAAACAGTTCCTATTTTTAGAAACTCATTACCAGCATCTTGTAAATCAGTAGTAAGTAGTAAGTATCTTAACATCAGAAAGCATTCAAAAAAATGAAATTATGCAGATTGGTGTAAAAAGGAAACAAAAACATGAACTTTCAAACTGCAAATTGTGAAAAAGGGTTATCATGTTAAATAAACGGGACCTTTTTACAAAGAGCAGGAGTTGAGAATTGAAGTACAGAGAGGTATGAAGTTAAAGCAGAAAGTCTTGTAGAACTGAAAAACCTTTTCCTGTCCTTGTCTCTAACATATTTTTGTCCTTAAGCTGAGTTACATCCCATCATCATTGCTAGTTTGAAAAATGTGCTTTATTAAAGCTTAGGAAAGTTTTACCATCTAAAAGTAGCTTTACTGGAAGAATGATCTCAAAACTTCTCTAATGTCCTTAAGTGACAAATGGTTTAGTATGCATGAAGCAGTCTGTGCAAGGGCCATTACATTTTGGCTCTAATCATCTTCTTATAAACACTCTTGTTACACTATTCAAATGTTACTAACCATTATGTTTGTCGTCCCATTGTGATAAGGGCATTATTGCTGTACATATAATCATGCTTTTGTTTGCTTTAGGATTTTGAGGTTCCTCTTTAAGTAAAAGTATTTATGAAGGTTACAATTTAAAGCACTGTACTACTGTTTCTTCAAACAACAACAATCCGTACAAAGATTTAGCCCTAACACAGGAAGACAACATTTTTCCTGTGCAAATATTCAGCCATGTTTTAACCTTGGCAATGGATACAGCATAGTAACAAAGCTCGTGTATAAAACTTGAGATTTAAGACAACAAATATTTACTGTAGTTGCTTTAAATCTTTCTGTACACAACCGACAATTACAACTTTACTTTGATGTTTTACTAGTAGCATTTGAAACTTCATGCTTAGTTACTCTGAAATGGAAAGACTGGTTTGTGCAAGCTTATAGCAAACCATACAAGCGGTACAGTCTGTTGTGAAAACTGCTTGTGTCATTAGGATTCTTCATATTTCTTTGCATTCTGTAATTCTAATGAAATTTCACACTCTCTTTTTAGTAACATGGTCCTCAATCTAGCAAAGATCTTGAGTTAAGTATGTGCTTAGCTTTAGCTATGCATGTAGTACTTCAGAGGAACAACCTGCACTGTGGAAGTTAAACACGTGCTTAAAAGGCTTTGCTGGATCAGGGCCATAACTGCTATGCAACTCCAAGGCTAGTAGGTGTCATTGAAGCTTGAGGAATTTACTTTCTATTTACATCAATAGGTGTTTATTTTGTAATTATTAATGTACAAATACTGTACACACAAAAGTGAGGATGTAGTGTTTCTCTGTAGTATTCATACATGACTTATTCTCCCAAGATTAATGGGACCTCTACATATGCATGTAGACACGTGTTACGGGAAAAGTGGCAGTAATGTGTTAGCATTTTACATGTTTCTTTTTCTAATCAGTTTGCTCTTTGTATAAAGGATATTTTATACATGAAACATCTGTATTTTTCGTATGCTGTTCTGCTGTTCCTGGACATAGGCATTACTGGAGTACCCGAGTCATCTACTGTCAGCGTCCATAAGCAGTTTCCTGCAAGCAGTCAGTTCTGCAGTTACTTAAACAATGATCAAAATAGGTGTAGACTCCTGAATCAATTTTAACTAGTTAAAAAAATATCCCTAACAATTTTCAACAGTGCTTGAGTTCTTTCTGTATCACAGCAGGATAAGTGGAGCCATACATGGGTAAAACTTTACTGGAGAGGTAACTATAAACCAGACTATTCACTCGCAACAAAATTTCACCTTTATATTTTTACAAGATACACACTCAAGATGAAAGCCACTTTCCCAGAAATGTGTTCTGCTAGGGCTTGACCTATCAGCAAGCAGAAGCTCTTCACTGGTCTTAACTGGCACAAGGATATACTAAAATGTCTTCCCTAGAGATATCCTACGAGATCAATTTTAATGAGTTCTACAGAGAAGTAATTTCTTTCTTTAGGACTGGAGAAGATGGGAGTTGCGTGCTAAATTAGCAGTTTCTTTCCTTCTCTCTCCATTTGTAGGAAAAGTGCACACACACTTTTAACTACAGATATCTGTATAAAGGGGTTCAGTCAGCACGATGCTGAGTTCCTGTGGTCGTTGCTTAAGTTGGGTCAATGAGAATCACAGATTCTCCCTGGATCAAGCCCAAAGTGTAAGGAGGATTAATAGCAACTTTTTCCAGAAGAAAGATGAAACTGATTCTCCTCCACTCTGAATGTTTGAAAGATTTACAGTAATGACACATGCCAGGCCTAAAAATCTATTCAAGTACCAGTAAATTCAGGTCTTTTTTGTGTGCTTTAAGGGTATCATAATATCAATTTCTTTTGGCAAGAAATACCTAATGGTAATCTTTTCCTGCATTCCATGAGTGTTATTAGTCAAAGTAATAGTTTATTTTTCCACCAGAAAAATAAACCATAACGCACTCAGGACTGCAGTTCACTAAACCATAATTCTGCTTTGTTTGACTTAGAAAGTGCACTATATTTTGAAAAATTGTTCTGTAATGGATGAGGGATCTGTGAAAAGTTCTACCCCACATCAATTTACTAGCTCTGTTGGAATTGCCACTGAACGAGACCACCAAGAGTTATCTTCCAAGGCTGAGCTACTGATGAGACAGCATAATGTATAAAAGAATTTATGCTGAAAAAATCTTTAACAGCCCTGGTTAATCTTTGGTTACAATGTGAAAGCAATGTTGAGTTAAAAGTAAGTCTTCTATAGAAATTGTAGGACCCTGGTGAAAGGAAAGGGGTAATGTGATGTATAAGAAAGGGCTGTAACAGGTTAATAAAAAGAAAACAAATGTTAATAGAAGCTGTGTTTACAAAAGAAGATATGTAATGTATATGCTGTGTTACATAAAGTATATGGCATTCAAAACTTTCCTTGCTCTACGTGAATAATTATGGCATAGACATGAAATTAATTCAGTTTTTCTAACAGTTAAGTAATAAAAGCTCTAAGGAAAAGACAGATGTGTATGCACAACATGTAAGTATATAATGTACACCAAAAAGCATACATTCCAACCCCATATACGTTGCTCAGGAATTTAATAGCGTGTCCTTTTTTCATTTCTCTAAAGAAGAATTTATCATTTTTGTCCTCTTAAATGTTGGATCTCTGTATGAATATTTTTATTTGAAAAATTTAAGGAAATAATGTCTATGTATACTATATATATATATAAAAGTCTACAGAGTATAGAACTAAACAGTCTGGGTGTATCTCTTTAAATGACTCTTAATAAATCCATCCTTAAGAAAATTCATTGTTTCTTAGATAGAACAGACAAGATGTGGTTGGAAACATGGCAGTGGTGGATTTTTTTCCCTGAAATACAATGTTATTTTCTGAGGGCAATGTTGTGAAATTTAAGAGCATCCATGGCAAAACGCAGTAGAAATGCAATACTTTTTAGCATATCAGTCACAAAATAGCAAGACATCAACAATAATGAAAATAATAGGAATGTATATGCAGCTTTATAATCTATTTCATATGAAATATTTTCAATGATCCTTCCCACAAAACAGCAATACTATATGAGTAATGCTCTGAGAAGTATTTTGTTTTAATTTTTTTTTTTTTTTAATCTGGATTATTTTTCTACCCACTATAGTTTTTGTTTACACATGAAATTACCCTCACAATAGGAGTTTCTCAGGCACGGATAACAGCAGGGCTGAGCAGTGGGTGTTAAAACTGTTTTCTTACGTTTTGTTAAATTTTGTCATACGCATTTTTCTGTGTTAAATAGTTGCCGGTAAAAATGTTTCTGTCTTTGATCAGATGGCTGTGGTTTTTGAATCCTTATTTGCAGTATGTATTCAATGCTGTCCTGTTCATCATCGCTGGGAAAAAGATCAGGATGATAATTTTGCTCTACTGTACGATATCGACTTATGACATGATAACAACAATGTGCATGAAATTAGGCTTGTATTTGCATGCGGCTCTGCGGTCATTTCCGTACCTCGGATCCTATGTCTTAGAATTTATGAATAATCAAACCCAGTCTGTGGGGAAAACCGAAGGGGATACCTTCCCCCACTCTTTCGCCCCCCCCCTCTGTCCTTCAGGCCAGTCCTAAGGGCTTTTGCTAATTTTGAGTACCCGTGGGATGCTCAGGGCAGCACTCTCCTTTTGTTATGCCTCCTGAATGGGTTTTGGTTTTTGTTTAGGGTTAAGCAAGTTGTTAAGAACATCATGCAGAGACCTGCCCCGGGGCTGGGTAGCTGTGAGTGGCTGGGTGTGTGGGACAGCACGGGCAAGTACCTAGGGCAGTGGGCACCTCTGGTGTTTTTTAAACTCACCCCTGAGGAAGTACAGGATCCGGACAAACTAGTAAAGTATCTGCAAAAAGTGTGCTGCCACCCTGGGAACTCCAGAGAGACA
>Ga0065711_1048509_pt1 | contig 11775 bp, 5 predicted proteins | sample Hoacrofraction12_FD_59098 | JGI IMG/M metagenome (GOLD analysis project Ga0065711, IMG submission 59098) | Hoatzin crop microbial communities from Cojedes, Venezuela - Epithelial fraction 12 v2 (version 2) | ecosystem: Host-associated > Birds > Digestive system > Esophagus > Crop | place... | reverse complement strand
CTGTACGGTTCTGACATTTGCCAGGCGAGTACAACTCCAGGCATCGGGAGATTCAGGTGCGGTCAGGGAGCGCCTGACCGGCCCAACGCACTGCTCTTGCACAAAGCCAAGGAGAGTGCCAAGTCGTCCCGGTTCACCGCACACCAGCGAACTATTCCTGCAGTACAAGCAAGAGTAGAACCTTGGCTGGTCCTGGGGTTGCCTGGTGTGTGGGGGGCTGCACCACCACAGTCTGACTGCAGACCTAACTCCACTCAGTGATTTTCTTTGTTTTCTCAGGACGGTTTTGACAGGGCTTCTTGAAGAACAGCTGTTTTACAGAATGTTTTAGTACATTTTTTCTGTAGAGTAGCCTAAAATGAGGATATGCCACCTAGTGGCAGTTAAAACCACCTTGAGGGCTCTTCCTTCTTCCTTCTTGCTCCTCCTCACAGGCTCCAAATTACACTGTGTTTACTTCCCAGCACCAGTTTGAGAAGCTACAAGGATAAGGGGTCAAGGTTGTTAAAGAGCTTGTCCATGAAGTGGAGTTGATTTATGCATTACATTTCATCCGATGCTTTTTTACAGAGTAGCTTTGCCTACTTGCATTCAAGTGATGCTGGTACAGTGACTTGAGTTGCTTTTGCAAATGATTACATTTTAATTAAAACAGTGGCACAGCGTGGTTGGTGATCTTGTTTCCCTTTTAAGATAGCAGAATATGGTCTCAAATATTAATTTGTCAGTGACTATCAGTACAAGAGCAATGTGGGTTAGATTCTGAAATGAGAAAAGTTGCATCAAGGATTAACTGGACCCTGCTTTGTCTTTTCCAAATGCATATCGTGGCTTTTCTGTTTTCTTCTTGCATAATAAAACAACTGGTATTCCCTCTTAGGAGCACCCCTTACTTGGGCAGCCATTTTTTGTTCTGCACCCTTGCCGGACCAATGAATTCATGTCTTCTGTACTGAGCAGTTCACGGAAACACAGCAGGTGAGAAACAGCACTGTGCCTTGCACGGCTTTGTGCAGTGCAGGTAAGGTAGATCAGCTGGGTGGTGGAAATGGTCAAAACAACTTCCTCAGTCCAAATAAGATTCTGGATTGTCACCTAAGGGCTGAAAGTTAAAATACATTTGATATAGATGAAGTGAAGGAATAGCCCACTTCAAAGTTATTTTATGACTGTCAAGTGTGTCTGCAATTCAGAAAAGTTTGGGATAATATGTTTATGGTGCTTTTTTGTTGGTTTTTGTTTTTTTTTTCCCCCCTAGATACACAAATTACATTATATTGTGGCTCAGTACTGTGGGCCCAGTTGTGGGTCTAAACCTGCCCCTGAGTTATGCAAAACTAGCGCCTGAGCAGAATACAAATGCTGTTTCAGCTGAGAGGTAAGAGAAAATGAAATCACCTTTTTTCTCCCATCTTCCTATGAAATTAAAAAGATCAGATAGAAAACTGGCAAAACCATTGTCTTCTCCTTTGGAGCTCTTGGTTCAGTTCGTTTAGGACTCACCTTTTGATATTTTGCTTACATGGCTGCCGTATGGCCTTACTGACTTTGCACTGAGAGAGGTGTGCTTGGCACATTGCTGACAGCCTCCATGACTGTCAGAGGGTCCCTGGTGGCCTGGGGTCTTTCTCAGGTGTGGAAAAGCATTTTATGGTGGTCCCTCCAGCACATGATTGGTGGTCTGCTACAACGATTTTAATTTCATCTTTTTTCTGTTTGATGTCTCCACCTCAGACCTCTGAGCTGAAGGACAGATGATGGTTAGTTGTAGTAAAGCAGCTGCTGCAGACTTTCCTAAGGATGAAACCAAACACAGGAACCCTTCCTGACTGGTAAGCAATGCCATGTGGAAAGATGACTGTTCATGGCTCTTTCTCTGGCAAGAACTTGCCTGATTTCAGTGGAAGACTTGGCTGCAATTGTGACAACAACTCGCAAGCACCATCAAGACCTGAACTTCCTTGTGACTGCATTGACCCCTTGAAGTCACTTATATCCTACCTCTGTTTTACTGTGGTTATGGCCTTAGTAAGACTGCACACAAATGTACAAGTCTGTGGCTCCTTGATACAGAATTGAGATGCTGGGTTTGGATCTACTAAACTTATCTACTAAAAATCACGTCTCTAGAAAATCTGCACCATCTGTGAGGACACATACAACAAAATTCTTGTAGGATGTGGTTTAAGCTCATGGCAATCAGTGTATGGGCTGAGACTGCTTCACCGAGGGACGACTTTCTCCACCACAGCCTGATACATGGACCATCCTCATGTTCCACACCACACACAGAATATCCTAATCTGAGAACTGAATAATACTTTGCTGAGAATGTTTTCTGTAGATCATGCTTCAGGGAACAGACAGGATCAGGGTTGTAGACAGAGTACTTACACTCTACAACCGACTAAGGATATACAGTTCTAGAGTTCAAGGTGCCCCGTGCTACCCTGTGAGAACATCTGGCTTTTCTGTGCTTCACTGCCTCCAAAGGAAGCTTTGCCATTCCCTGTGAGAGTTACTGCTGTAGTCAATTAGTATTTCTCATTGTACTAGTAGTTGTTAGCAGGTTTGTCCCTATCCTGCAGTCTTTATGCAAGCCTCCTCTTGACAGCTGTTGAATTTTGGGCAGGTAGGAATTGCATAGTAGTGCAGTGAGTGAAAAACAGATTAGAAGTAACTTCCATACAAGTCGTCTTGGATTCTTTCTCAATCACATTTTATGTGCAGTATAAACCAGACCACAAGTCCTAAGCAGCTGAGATGGAATTACAGATTTTACTTTATGTGTTCAGCAATATGTCACTTGCATCCAGAGCCCAACGTAAGCCACATCAGAGCTGGAAATGTGAAATGCGTTGGATTTCAGATTCTGAGTTTTCAGATGTTTTGATTGGTTGCATATTTTTAACTTACATCATATGTTGTTGGAGGATTGAACTACAGTGCAGTCTTTAGAGTGTCATTGGTGTAGAATTCTTTTGCCAGTCATTTGGAATTAATAATGAAAGAACATAAATTGTCCCATTCTGGATCATAACAACTTGAAAAGCCATTTTTCCATGTAAGATTTATAAAGTACAGCTTCCCATTCATGTACCGTGACAGTAGCTACATTGTCTTTTTTAACACTTGTTGAAACATATGCTTGGTAATTGCATCCGTAGCCCATTTTCAAATTTAAGGGAGACTTACACAGGAGGAAAACAAAAAAAAAAATAGATAGCAGCAATTTTGAGAGCTGTTAAATGTTCATCCCTGCTCTATGATCTTCAATTGTGATAAAAAGGAACAGAGGATTAAAAGCAGTCAGCCCTCCGCAGCTGCCCTGCATTGCTAAGCAGCGCTCCATCAGCTTCTCCTGCCCCTGTCCAGCACATTGGCACACTCACACTGTGCTGGCTAGCCCTTGGCACCTTTATTCCCAGTATAACTTAGAACTGGTCTCGGGTAGCTTTATTTAAACCAAGGTCTGAATTAGCTCCTGCTGACCTTAGGATCAGGGGAGCAGAAAGGAGTGATGGAGTTGTTCCAAGACCTAGACTTATTAGGTCTACTTCCATACACATTCACCCCAACAACTGCTTTCTCCACATCCAGCCAATTAGGATTAATAATAGTCAAACCATCAGCACTGAAGCTGCATCAGCATAACTGAGGGTTGGTTACGCTCATTTTGCCAAAGCGTCAGAGCTGTTACCCGGTACTGCACTGAGGGCTGAATATACAGAGGAAATTCCACTTTTAAACAACAGGAGTCATAAAATGTGATTCTGAATACAGAGTGGCTTTTGGATAACTTACAGCCAACCGTACCCTGGGCTGCATCCCCAGCAGCGTGGGCACAGGGCGAGGGAGGGGGTTCTTCCCCTCTGCTCCGCTCTGCTGAGACTCCTCTGGGAGTCCTGTGTCCAGCGCTGGAGCCCTCAGCACAGGGCAGACCTGGAGCTGTTGGAGCGGGGCCAGAGGAGGCCCCAGCAATGATCCGAGGGCTGGAACCTCTCTGCTGGGAGGAAAGGTTTAGAGCAGCCTGCCAGTACTTACAGGGGGCCTGCAGGAATGGTGGGGAAAATCGTTTTAGCAGGGCCTGTTGTGACAGGACAGTGAGTAATGGTTTTAAACTAGGAGGGTAGACTTAGATTAGATATAAGGATGAAATTCTTCACTGTGAGGGTGGTGAGGCCCTGGCCCAGGTTGCCCAGAGAAGCTGTGGCTGCCCCCTCTCTGGAAGTATTGAAGGCCAGGTTGGACAGGGCTTGGAGCAACCTGGGCTGGTGGCAGGGGTCCCTGCCCATGGCAGGGGAGTTGGAACGAGATGTTCTTTAAGGTCCCTTCCAACACAAACCGTTCTGTGATTCTATGAAATGCTGGTTTTAGTGTTCTCATATACTGGACAAGAGCTGTTCCTTGATAAAAGAGAAGAGAGCCTGGAACAACCTTGAGTATTATTTTCAGTACTAGTTGTTAGACCTTGAGAAGATTCAACTGCTAAGATGCTGCTCTGCACAATTTATCAGCATAGTTTCATAGGCATTTCTTGGAGACCAGCTCTTCCCTTTTCTGTCTTGGAAGCAGAAACTGCAGTACAACAGTATGATTCATAATGGGATTTGGTCAGTTGGGTTTATTCCCTATAGGCAAGACTTCTTATTGCAACTCTGTGAAGTGTCATTGCTCTACTCAGAATGTCAGCATCTCATCCATGTGACACTGTACATCGGACAGTGTAGCTTACAGATTGTAATTACAGATGAAAGAAAACAAATATGAAATAAATCTGGGAGAATACACTCCAGTAACTTCCTGCACTCATCAGCCTTCCATTGCACCTTAATCTTATATTCTTTTTTTCAAGAATTACAAGAAAAGTGGAATTTGTATGTAGATAAGAAACAGACATTTTTCTTTTAGGTGGGGGAATTCTCAACACCCATTACTTTCTACCTTAATTTATCATTTGTAAACAAAACCGAGTATTATTTGGACAGGGCATTGCACATTGTACTAGACTTAATATTTCCTCTGTCAGAGACATCCCTAGGTGGTTGTCTAATAGATGGCTACACAGAGCGGGATGCTGTTTTGTCAGTGTCCTGACTGCCACATTCCTAGATGTCCTCTCCCAGAAAGCACTCTACCTTCTAGATATCTTCTAACCATACACTGACCTGGCTAGACGCTCAAGTTGTTCCCAGTTTCTGAAGCTGTCTCTGCCTTGCTTCCTTCCTGCTGATAAAGCCCCTCCAAATTCCTCTTCGATGCCTTCACCCTGTTCCCTCGGTAACTGAGACACGAGGAGAGTAACGGGGAGCATGAAGTGGGTAAGAGACTGACAGTTCCCCTGTCCTGCCACGATTCTTAACCATTTAACACTATAAACAACAAAGTAATAGAGCAGTGTCAGCATCAGTGTCACTGTTCCTCTGAAATGTGTGCAGAATACCACTAGACAACAATTCAGCTCAGTTAGTACACTAAGTTGAGATTGAGAACAAATATGGGATAGCATAAATGTTTGGGATCAAGGAGAGATATAATCCTGTTTAGACAGCTACTTTCTAATGGCTCGAGTGGGAGACAGGCGTCTAATTTCTTGTTTACATCTGTGCCTTAATGACTTATAGGCTTTTTTATACAGAATGTTTATGTACAAAAATCCTGGTTTATTTCAAAATCAAGTTAATTGCAGCACTATTTTGTAATTTTATTTAGTGAATCTGTTGAAGATCCTTAGGTCTGAACTTGGGGTTTGGCTATATACGTTATCTGAAACCTTGCAGCCTACCAAAAAGAAAATTTCCAGTTCCAAACAGTTTTGTAAATTTGCTCAGTCGTTCATCCTTGCTAATCTGGGGAGACATATTGAGGGCCATTGCTTCTGGGGTCTTCTTTTTAAAAGAACTGACTCATACCTGCCCTTGGTCACAAGAATCAGCAAGAAGAATGAATTTTGTGTGTTCAACTACGCCAAAAATATGCTTTTCTTTGGAATGCAGTTGCCACCTACATAATCCCTCATTTGTGTCAGCATGATCAGGTTAGAGTTTCACCCCCATCTGGTCTGCCAGAAGGTTTATAGTTGGTTGGTTTTGGTTACTAAAAGAAACATTCCATTGGTCAAATTGCATGCTTGTTTTCACAACAGTAAATGTTGGGCTAGTTAATTAGAGCTGAATGTAGTGAAGTAATCAATATCAAATCTTGTTGCAACTCCATGAATTTTGGCAAAACTTTTTCAATAACTTTTTTGTTTTCCCATTTGCTGTGGCTATGGTTTAATGAGCTGGTTTGAACGTCTATGTTTATATATTATTCAATGCCAGCACAAAGGAAAAATGATTGCTCTTTTATCTGAACTGTGAAGTTACAACTATTTCCTCCAAAATACTGTCTTCTAGAGAACAGTGTATATATGAATATCTGTGCGTATTTTTAGTAACACTTAGGCTTTTAAGAGTCTTTCAGAGAGTTTAGAGCATTTCTTAGCAAGAAGTTCTTACCATCTAGAATAAAAAAAAATGTATATCTAAAGTCCATAGCTGCAAAGCTGCCATGCCAGGTAGCTGCAGCTTTAATTCCTAAATTTAAAAAGCCAGGCTGATACAGAGGCATACTTGGAGAGGGTAACCATGTACTGCGTGCTCCAGAAGAATTAGGAAGGTGTCACACCTGTTACCTTTATGTCCTAGATTTAATTAGAGTCTTAAAAAAACACTGCACCACAAGGAAGCTTTCACTTCACCACTGGAGAGCTTGTTGCAACTGTCCCCTACCAAAGACGAATTTCAACATAAGACGAGAGAGGAGTTTACTGCTGTGTTTGGAAAGAGAATGGTTTTACAGAGCCTTGCCTTGAACACCTTTTTCCTCGAGCCTGTTAGAAAACAAGGTGTTTTCCTGTGTTATTTTTCAGTGATGTTGCTAGTACAGCGCACTGGAAGAGGTAGCCCTGTCCAAAGAGATTCAGCTGTGTGGTTTGCCCACCGCTGGGTTCAGCAGCAGAGGTCAGATGGAGTGAGGTCCTGTTCAGGTGCTTCCTTTCCCCACTTTTGTTGCTGTCCTGGATTAGGCTACAGATAAAGAATCCCAGTAAGGAGAATTTCACCAGCAGTCATCTGCATCACCAGGAACAATCCCCGATGTCTCTTTTGGAATGCATCACCTTAAAACGCAGAAGCCAGTCTTAATGCTTTTTGTTCCTGCTGAGCAAGTGCAGCAGCTGATGCCACCCCAGTCCCACGGGCAGGTAGAGCCCACAGCAGGGGAGAGCACAGCCTGAGCATAGATGGAAAAAGATTTGGCAAACTGTGGAAATCAACTAATCCTTCTTCCCTTTGCACCTGATACAAATGAAAATCCTGAGCTGAATGTTGGTTGATTCCAGCCAGGCTTCACTCTGCCAAGCACTGGTCGTTTCTCCAGGGTTTGTAAAGTTCATTCCCCTGCATCCAGCAGTCAGGTATTGTTAGCTTCATGTGATTAGCTAAGTCTTTTAACATCTACAGGTGTTTTGCTAGTGAGTTAGAAACACAGACTACTGTGACTATTGCACGATTTCACCTCTTCTCTGATCTCCGCAGATTCCCTTCGATGTGGAGGGCTTGGGTTGTGTAACACATAGTTTCAATGCTTCTTTATTAGGCTTAAAACCCCTGATCACCTAGTGATGAGGTTTGGCTTGGCTCATCTGGCTTTGACTTCTTTCTGCAGTGTACAGATCATACAAGTTATTCCCGGGCGCTGACAAAATGCAGAGACAGATTTGCTAGGAGAATCCTGGTGCCCAAGCATTGGCTAGATGTTACATACTAGACATGCTTATAATACAAATAATAAAATGCAACTCAGAATGTGCAGCTAGCTTAAATAACGTGCTTTACTTGTTCTGCTCCCAGTTGTCTGTGTTCTCCTACTCCTGGTAACTATTACTATCCCTTCACCTTAATAGCTGTCTCACTTTTGCTACATTGCAAGAAGTTTAAAAAAAACACGCACAAAACAAGCTCCTAATTCAACCAAATCTCTAAAATGTACATGTGCTTGATGGAGTAACAAGCACCTGTGTTCTTCTCTTCCATGTTTTTGATCTAACAAGATTTCATGTGAATTTACTCCATAAGTTCTATGCAGCATCTAGCCGCTGTTAAGGTAGACAGAGGCAACAGATTAGTAAGTGTCCTGTTTTCCTAACGGAACTCTCTGAGTCAGTTAAAGGCTAGGTTTCCCATTTTGCAGATTTCCTTTGTCACAGTCTGCATGAACAACTTCTTTGGCTGACACCTTTTACGGTTCTGCTTTCCCCCTCGTTGTACTGATAGCAACATCTAGTGGCAACATCTCCTCATGACGAAGCCCTGCTTTTGGAAACTGGTCTGGCTCCGTTTATCTCCGGGTAAATCTTCGTCTCCTCTGCCGCCAGACTGACTTTAGAATTTGGGAAGAATTTGAACGGCGAGGACTTCTGTCGCCATCTGCGCTGGCTGCAGCAAAATCCTTTTTTTCAAAGGAGTATCACTGGCAGCCCCACTAATAATTTTTGCTGCGTGAGAAAAGCAAATCAAAATAACAAAACCAGACAAACTCAATGTGCTGTAATAACAAAACCAAAGCTGCTGATTTTCTTAGCTGAAGTAATGTATTGCCTGTAGAAACTGAGCTGGAATCCTAACACCACAGTTGTGTAGGATAACATTTGCATACATAAGACCATGATTTCCAGATTAAACGAGCTGACTGGGATCTGTCTCTTCCACCAGGAACTGCTGTCAGATCTGCAAGCTGTGAGTCATGGCTCAGTGTTCAGGTTTGCTCATCCAGTAGCTTCCAGTTTTATTGTGATCATGGATCATCTGAAGAAAAATGGGTGACATTCTAGCTGTTCTTCTTGTAGTTATGTTCCTGATTTCCCTTGCGTACCTGCAGTCAGTTTGATGTGTATTAAATAAATATAAATACAGTAAATATACCTCTACTGATGGCAGCCACTGCTTTCAAACCTGTCTGTCTACTCACATTGTTCTGCTCTTGGATGAAGGCTGGATTTCGGAGGCTTTGTAGTAGAATATGTATGCATCGCTGCTGCGTGCTACCTCCCATTACTGCACATGTATTCCAAGTTTCGCAGAAGTGCTAGGCAGAGCGCAGCAGATGTGATAGGGACGTATCTGGGATGTCTGGGCATACAATAGCATGGTTGAAGTTGCTGTGCTTAAACAGTAGCTTTGATTCAGTGAAGCTGTAAGAAATACTGGGCAGAGGTAGAAGATCCTCAGAATCCATCCGCATAACATTTTGGGTGAAAAGAGAACACATCCAGAACACGCATATGGTTGCATGAAAGGAAAAAAAATTACAAGCAGTTAACCCTCCACTATCCAAGAAGACAGGAGGGCTAGGAAACCAGAAAGCACAGTAAAAAAAGTGGCGATATTGGGTACCTTGGGTGGCCATGGGGGTAGCTGGTGGCATGGTCCACTCAACCCCTTCACTTAGGCTTCGATGTGCTCAGTGACTGGAGCGCACTACAGGTACTGCGCATTTACACGGCGCCTGGGACCAGTGGGGGGTTAAGGCCTCACCCTGGGAATCTTGGAGGGCGTTTCAGTCGGGTTCCAACAGGGAGAGCCTGAATTCTGGAATTGCAGAGAGCGTCTTTTCCACAGTTCCCCTGCAATGCTGGGAAGGGGCTGCAGCGCAAGCGGTTTGCTTTATGACTGGGGCTGCTTCCTTTACAAGGGTAAGGGAGATCCAAGCTCAGCATTGCTTCTGCGCCTGAACAAGGATTTGAATCCGAATCTCACAAATTCCCAGATGACAGAGCTACAAAATACCCCTTAGTAGAGATTCTCAATCTGTTCTTGAATTTGACACCATTTTCATATGAATTAATGAATACTAAAATTGAAGTAGAGAGTTTTGAATGAACATACAGATGAACTGTGATTATAACGAGGGAATTCTTTACACTCTTAACTTCAGCCAGATAAATATTTTGAGGTTTTCTTGCGTTAAGATAGCTCTAACATGAAACAAAGAGCCCAGCACACCGCTGTAGGCTTTGTGCAAAATGTACTTTCGACGGGACGAATTCAAGGTGAAATATATGAGCGCAAGTATCAACAGAAGAGCTGGCAATGATTTAACTGCTGATACAGAGCGGCAAGTTGGGCTCTTGGCTGGTGTCCTGTTCTGTAATTCTGTGTTAGTTCTGGCATCCGCATTTTAAAGTGATATTGAAAAACTGGACAATACAGAGAGAAAAACAATTGAAGATATGAACTGATGAAATACTTTAGTTTTCAAATAGCCTGATTGTGGTGCAGACATCTTGGAAAAGTAAAAAAAAAAAAATCCATCTATTTAGTAGTTTTTTTAATCTAGCAAAAAGCCCTACTCAAGGACATGCTGGAGTCAGTAACACTGACTCCAGTAACACTCAGCAGTTAAATGAAAACAGCTGGAATGAACTAAAAGGAATGGGTGTCTTCAGATCAGGCGGGATGCTCAAGTCCAGCTAGTTAGACTTCATTTGCACTTCACATGAAATGAGCTGGGTGAAGTTCTAGGGGCTGAGCAGGAGGGAGATGAGATGAGATAAATGGTTTAATAATCCCTTCAGGACCTAAACCTGATGAATTGCGTGTCAGGTGCCATTGCCTGTTTTCACACTGGAAACTAGAACTGCTGACATCATTTGAAGACCATGAATAAATACCATTTTTGATATTTACAGTGAGCATTTTCGATTTGAGGAAGGCTGTTTTCCAAAATATATGTTAAAATTCATGCCATTTCTCCTCCCAACTTGCTTGAGGAGATATTTTGATTCCTGATGAATTTAATAGTCCCAGAGAAACATTAGGGTTTTTTTTTTTGGCCAGAGCTAGCAGTAAGAAATTTCATTTCAGTTCCTATGTGAAGAGTTTTATGACTGATGACTGAAGATAAAATTCCAGCTACATGAGACAGCAGTCTGTTTCTTCTAAAAAAGATTGAGCCTGTAATTAAGTTCTGGATTGTGTAGTATTTACTGCAGTTAATACAAACACCTCTCAAACCATCTACGCTCAGCCCCTGATGAGATAGGCAAAACCAAGGGAGTGACATGTAATACTTCAGGCTTCGGAAAAAAAAACTCAGCTGAACAACCAACCACCTTTACACAGTTATGTGATAGTTGAACTATTTAGTGGTGTCCAGAGAAAGGATACAGTTATCCTGTGCTCCTGAAAAGCAGTTGATCTTTCTTTGTAGAGCACAGTGATATTCTATAGAACTGGAATTACCTCTCTTTAAAAACAAATATTAAATGACTAGCAAAAGGTCACAGTAGATCTAGAAGAGACGTAAGATCCAGTCTTGCTGTCTGACAAATCTTTCCATCCTAACAGTTATATTCCCCCTGCGAGTGCTGTCCTAACATCCAGTGAGAATTACCCACTTCAGACGACAGAGAACAAGGAGCTGGGCTTATTTAGTCTGGAAAAGGCTGAGAGGGGACCTTATAAATACCTTAAGGGTGGGTGTCAGGAGGATGGAGCCAAGCTCTTTTCAGTGGTGCTCAGAGACAGGACAAGGGGCAATAGGCACAAACTGAAGCACAGGAAGTTCCGTCTGAACATGAGGAAGAACTTCTTCCCTCTGAGGGTGACGGAGCACTGGAAGAGACTGCCCAGGGAGGTTGTGGAGTCTCCTTCTCTGGAGATATTCAAGACCTGCCTGGACGTGGTCCTGTGCAGCCTGCTGTAGGTGACCCTGCTTCGGCAGGGGGGTTGG
>Ga0065711_1048508_pt1 | contig 11776 bp, 9 predicted proteins | sample Hoacrofraction12_FD_59098 | JGI IMG/M metagenome (GOLD analysis project Ga0065711, IMG submission 59098) | Hoatzin crop microbial communities from Cojedes, Venezuela - Epithelial fraction 12 v2 (version 2) | ecosystem: Host-associated > Birds > Digestive system > Esophagus > Crop | place... | reverse complement strand
CCCGCCTGGACAAGGTCCTGTGCAGTCTGCTGTAGGTGACCCTGCTTCGGCAGGAGGGTTGGACTAGATGACCCACAGAGGGCCCTTCCAACCCCTAACATTCTGTAATTCTGTGTAAAGGCTGCTGAAGTGAGAATATTCCTAAAAAGAAAGAACAAAAATTGAAGCTGTACAGAAGATGCACATTCTAAGATTTTAAAGGTAAACTTAAGGTAAGCTTTAGTGGCGACACAGTGCAGCCCTTTCCCTTGCAAAGCCTACCGCACATTGACGAGGATAAATTAGAGCCTCTGCAAGTTAACGAGCCCAAAGGCTGCTGCTGAGCTGCTCACCACAGGACCAGCTCAGGACTGCTCATCAGTGGAGCTGGCTGGACTTGCAGCAAGTGCATTCTGCACGACTTGGCGGGAAGGCAAGAATTTTATTCTCTCTGAAGAGCAAACTCAAGACATTAAACGCAGGTTTTTTCCCTTGGTGTTCTTTCCTAGCACTTCACACCTGTCCCATAACGTATTAAAGGACAGTTTTAATCCAGACCCACACAAGGTAGCATTTGAATTCAAAATCATTACAATGCTAAAAAATACCTACAAATGATGACAATGGTACACAACAGTATATTCCTGGGCTTGGTTCCTCGTGTACTAAAGGTGTGCCTAGCTCTGCTCTAAAAGCACATATGTGCCTTTGAATGGATAAAAATTACAGTCAGAGATTAGGGGAAAAAGCATGCTTTTAAGTTACCAGTTTTTGCAGGCTTTCTGTTTAGTCACCACCTTTTTTGGGGGGCTTAGACATTTAAGTCCTTCTATTCTTACATGCTATAAAGAGGAATTCCTCTAATCCACAAGAATTTTGACTTACCTGTTTGTAGAAGTCCTTTCAACCAGCAGTATCTTACAACTGTTTCATTTTAAAAGCAGGCAGGCTCCAGTGAATTACAACCCCTAAAAAAATTCCCCCACTTCCCACAGGAGATCTTTACAGACTAACTTCAAAAGATATGTATCTCCTCCTTCTGCTTCATACAGTTTGCTCTTTTCTCATTTTGTACAATCAGGGATAATGCTGCTCAAATATATCATAGCTAGAAATAACATCACCAAGTTAGAAAACCAGAGGTTGAGTGGAAACATCTTTCACCTTCCACGGCAGCGTAGAGTTACGGCACAATTTTTTAACTTGAAGTTCAATATTGGACTATGAGGAGACAAAGCAGTGAAGCAGCAGATGTGAAATAAATATTCTAGTGATTCTAAGTGGCAAACGAAGGACCGATCATACTTACTTAAAAGGAATCCGTGAAACCGCGTTGAGATTGGTGGGAGAAGTCACCGCCTGCAGAACATTTTCCAGGGCAGTCAGTCCTCCTGCAGCCCGAAATGCTATTTGATCTGCTGTGTTCTAGACAAACAGAGAACCAACAGAAATTAAAGAAATTCCTATGTAAAATATATGCCCGATAGAAAATTGTCCTGAGTTTCATCAATGTAGAAAATCCTTAATACATATATTCATCATGATTAACACCTTTGAAAAAGAGCATTTCACTGCCAGTGCACCGGGAACAGCATTCTTTAGAGCAGGAGTTGAAATTCCCAGGTGCGATTTTTCCTGAAGATCGTATACACATATCAAATACTACACAGGTACTACAGCTGAAGATCGTATTTTCTGTACTGACATACTGTTATAGGGGTTTTAATAAACCTAATCTTTACCTGTTGCTGTTACCTCTGCAGCTATACTTCATTGCTTTGTATATGATTTACTGAATATAGACAACCTCTAGACGGGTACTTGTTTTTTACAGACTTCTCCAGAACGAGACAACTTCCAGGCTTGTTCCCTCGTGTGTTCATTGGATGCACAAAACAGCTTAGGCAGATGACTTCAAAACGTGACTACCACCATTATGGTGATGATCCCTGGTTACACATTCACAGAACGTGGACCCCGTAAGCTCAGTTGCGGATCTGGAAGAAAGCCTGACAGTGCCACCACTCAGCTGGCTTATTTTAGCCTTCATCTCAGGAAGACAGAAACGTTGCCTGACAGACGCTGTTGAGTGTACAACTTGGTCAGCTGTTCTGTCTTCTCAAATTAATCGCTTGGAGTTTAAGAATCAGGTTAAAAATCTAGATGTGATTTTTGGTAGTGCTTCAGTTATGGGAAGCTACAGGGGTGAAGTCTGAAGATGTCACCTGGACAACTGGTGCAGTTCATCTCTTTGGCAGCTCCTACTTACTACCTGCCCTAGGTCCTTTGCTTGCAGCTTACTCAAAACGTAGCAGAATGAATAAATATTTTTAGCTTTGAGGTACGACATTTGCATCCAGCTTGTTTTGCATTTGTTATGCTATGCTGTTGGTTATAAATGGAAAGATTAAATTTAACTAGTCTGGTACGTGTTCCTAGCTGTCTAGATTAGCTTTCCTTTCTTCTAAGCGGCCTCTTTGAACTTCCACTTAGCAGAATTTAACACTTAAATACAATTTTACCATCATTCTTACAGCTTGCAAATGTCTGAGTTTTTGCTGGAGCAGGTCCCAGATTTTAGAACTGACCCACGCCCTCTGCCTTTCCTGCAAAATTGGTTTTATCTCCTACTGTTTAAAATAAAGCAAGCAAGACCTTTTTCTTCTGTAACTTTGTATTTCATCATCTTAATTTTGTCCATGATGAGGATATTCTAGTTTATAAGAAATATTTTTTTCCCCCATTGCTGCAAGCATTTGGCTTGCGAGAAGAAATGGGAAGCTCTATAAATACAATCATTATTAGTCCGTAAAAAATGTATCATACTATAATGGAAAAATACATATACACACTGTGCAACAGGAAAAGATCCTAGTGACTCTGGCAATAAAATCTTTCTCTGAACAATTAGAACTGTAATTGATTAGAAGGGAAATATTTTCCCTGTGAGAATTTGACATTAATATGTAAACACAAAAGTACCTATCTTACTCTTTTTTTAAACTCATGCAACTTTCTCTCCATTAAGTTTCTTTCAAGCAAACAGTTATATCTATTTAAATGAGTTGTTCAAAGCTCCAGAAAACCTGTTCAAACAGGGAAGTCAGACATTGAAAAAGAAACCGTTTTCCCCAATTCATACGACCTGCATGTAGATTTTTAGGCAGCCAAAAGGTTTACCTTTGAAGGCATAACTAGCCTCAAGTGAACAGGAATCTGTGTGCCAACTCACCAAGCAGTTAAGGCAATCAGCCACTGATTTCCTACAGGCCAACTGATCAATGTAATGCCTAGCAGTCGATTTTAGTCCAGTTAGCCCACTACGCATGCCTTAACTGCAGAGTTATTTTTGAGTTCACTCCTGTATTCCTCCTTTAGCTCCTCTCCCTCCCTGTCAACTCAGCCAGACACCAGGCTACCCCAGCAGCAGCCTCCTGAAGCAACCCTCGGCTGGGGACCCCGACGGCACACAGCACAGCAGCTGCCCACCCAGCCCGCGCGGGGTGAAGCCGCAGCAAGCACCGCTCCCTGCAGCGCTGTTCCAGGAGGAGAGACAACCGAACAGCAGAGGAACAGCCCTGCCACAAATCGCCTCGTATCATCGGGGCACCTCGGCTAACGGCCGCAGTTCCCAAACCTTCTCCCCACTGCCCTGGTGCTACAGAGCGGGTCAGCACACCCCAGCGCCCGGGACCCTTCTAACGGGTCCCTTCTCCCTTCACCTTAAACTTCACAAGTGTAAAGAGAGATTTCGTTATTTCAAGCAGGCGCTTTCCTCGGTAGTCGATGTACACATGCAGCCAGTGTAGCTAACTGCGCACGAGGATTTCTGCAGACAACTGGCACATCGGCGTCACAGCACACAGACTAGACAGACATTTCCGTGACGCTGCTGATTTCTTTGCTACGGCCTTATTTGTTAGCGCTACTCCAGTTTTAAACATGCCAAGCACTTCCCACTTCTCACTCTCCCTGTTTCTCATGGGAGATTATGCCACAACCTATTAACTCTCACAGCGAAGAAGTCTTTCCTGTCATTTAGACCAAATATGCCCTTTCTCTATTTCATCCCATTACTCTGAGTTATATCCTGTTTTATTGCCCTCGTTTTGTTTCTCCCCTTAGTGATTACTTCATTCTTGAAAACGTACACTGTCACATTTTCCTACTTCGGCTTGTTTCTCAACTCTGTATATTCATTCATGCTAAAGCCATCCTCCTCTTTTATTTTTTTCATGTAAACTTCTCTCATCTGTGATTTTTTTCCAGAACTCCTCTTTTCTCCATAAATACCTCGTAATGAAGTGTGTGGAAAGGAACATCTTCCCCCCCCGCCAAATCAGTCACCAGAGCCACACTGAAAGTAGCTACAATATTTCTGCAAAGAGATCCTCATGTATCTGTTTAAAAAGAATATTAATCTTTTGAAGCTATTTGATTTCCTACATGTTCTCCTTCCACTTCAATCTGGAGCATCACTTCTTTTCAGCATCACTTCTGTAAAGTCAGACTTTTTTCAAAGAGCCTGTTTCATTTTTGTCTAATACTTTGCTAAAATAGAAGTATACTTTGCAAAATACAAATTTACATTTTAAAGAACTTCCTTTACTGATACATGTTCTATCAAACAAAAGTGAGTTTGTAATTTCTCCAGTTTTATATGATTTAGCTTTATGTCCTATTATTCTCCTCTCTAGATTACTCATAAAAACTAATCATCATTTCACAGAATCCCAGCATGGTGGGGGTTGGCAGGGACCTCTGTGGGTCACCCAGCCCAACCCCCTGCCGAAGCAGGGTCACCCAGAGCAGGCTGCACAGGACTGCGTCCAGGTGGTTCTTCAATATATCCAGAGAAGGAGACTCCACAACATCCCTGGGCAGCCTGGTCCAGGGCTCCATCACCCTCAGAGTGAAGAAGTTCTTCCTCATCTTCAGCTGGAACTTCCTCTGCTTTAGTTTGTGCCCGTTGCCCCTTGTCCTGTCGCTGGGCACCACTGAAAAGACTCTGGCCCCACCCTCCTGACACCCACCCTGCAGATATTTAGACGCATTTCGAAGGTCCCCTCTCAGCCTTCTCTTCTTCAGGCTGAACAAGCCCAGCTCCCTCAGCCTTTCCTCGTAGGAGAGATGCTCCAGTCCCCTCATCATCCTCGGAGCCCTCCACTGGACTCTCTCCAGTAGCTCATCATCTTTCTTGAACTGGGGAGCCCAGAAATGGACAGAGTACTGCAGATGGGGCCTCACTAGGGCAGAGTAGAGGGGAAGGAGAACCTCCCTCGACTTGCTGGCCACACTTCTCTTGATGCACCCCAGGATCCCACTGGCCTTCTTGGCAGCCAGGGCACACTGCTGGCTCATGGTCAACCTGTCACCCATCAGCACACCCAGGTCCCTCTCCACAGAGCTGCTCTCCAGCAGGTCCGTCCCAGCCTGTACTGGTGCATGGGGTTGTTCCTCCCCAGGTGCAGGACCTTGCACTAGCCCTTGTTGTATTTCAACAGCAACGACACGGCAGAGCTTCCCACCCAACCTCATCAGCTTGGCCCACAGAAGCATCCCTGGCAGACTCAGCTTCCTGCCCAACCTGGCCGGGCTATAATGGAGTTTGCTTTAAGAGCGCAACAGATCTTGCTGGTCACCGAATCCAGCTCCCTGCCACCCGTAAGCCTGCCAAGTTTCAATCTGAATACACATAAAAGAACTCAACAGCTGGGTGTTTAATTACAGGGACTAGAAATCAGGCTCCGCAGAGTTGTATCAGGTTATTCCAGCTCCCTCGAGCTGGCTTCGGAGCGTGCCAGGGCCGGACCCCCTGGGAGGCTGGTGTTTCCAGCTCTGCCCAAAATGGTGGAGGCTGGAGGAAACACAAACCATGCCCAACACCCAAAGGCAGAGCTCAGAGGAGCAGGGCAGGCACTTCGCAGCACAGCCCTCTCCAAAACGTGTCTGCAGGGGGTTTGCACCACCGAGAGCAAGGGCAAAGCCCTGTTATTTGTGCTTGGCCAGAGGAAAAGGCAAGACGCCGCTAAAATCCATGGCATCCACACAGCTCCTACAAGAAACAGAGGGACAGGAGACACCATCAACCTGACTGGGGTGCATCAAGAGAAGTGTGCCAGGGCACACTGCTGGCTCATGGTCAGCTTGTTGTCCACCAGCACACCCAGGTCCCTCTCTGCAGAGCTGCTCTCCAGCAGATCGCTGCATTTTGCTGTGGCAAAGCACTTCCAAATAGCCACAGCTGGCTTTCCCCAGGCTCTGGCAGTGGCTGGAGACTGCGGAACTCTTTTCTTTGGGTAGACAAGCACTTCCCTCTGCCGAGGGTCTCAGCATTGCCGGAGCATCCCGTGTGCTGCCAGGGATGCTTCGCTCTGCCATGCCCCGAGCAGCGTCCCTGCTCCTTCCTGGCCAAGCCGACAGCAAATGCTGAGCGGAGCCACCGGCAGCAGCCCCGATCAGGCTCCGGCAGTAGGTCCTGCCCTGTCCTAGCACCATCAGCAGCCCAGCCGCTTCTTCAGCCAGGCCTGGGACTGATCCTCACTGCTCCACCTCAGACAAACCCAAGGCAAAGGCGTCTCGCCCGCCATCACTGTTCCCTGCTGCCAGACTCCTGAGGAGCGCTGCCTGCCACCCTCTCAACACGCGCTTCGGCAGCCTGAGCTGTTATTTCCCAGGCTGTTGAATCATTCCTCGCACAGGCATCGCCGCACGCCTCTGACTCCCCACGTAACGTCTCAGCAGCCCCCCAGCATCTCCACCCAGCCAGGGGCACAAGCCAGTCAGTCTCGTGGTTTGGCAGAGGGGTGCCTACAAAGCCTTTGATTTAGCCCTGGCTTACAAAACCACGAGGACACAAATAGAAGAAGGCAGCCTGGTAAAGCAGGCAGCCTTGGCAACACCGACCACCAGCACCCATCCCCAGTGCCACCAGGGCAAGCGCTGGCACCCCTGGGAGCACTTTGCCCCACAGCAGCAGCTCACTCAGCATGCAGCCACGCCAAGCGAGCAATAATTCTTCCTCTGCACTGACCAAAGGCTGTATCACAGCCCACAAGCCCCCGGGGGGAGTCAAAATAAGGACCAACATCAGGTTGGAGGCGTCTCCCGCTCACAGCCACGTGCGCGTCTGCCTCTCCCAAGAGCTTGGAAATGCAGTCGCAAGCACAGCCCCAAAAAATGCTCTAAAGCATGCGGACGAGGAGGGAGGAAAACCCCACGGTCATCCTGGCAGGCTGCAAGGTCTGAGGATGAGGCTCAGAGATGCTCAGACTGAGCTTTCCCTCCCCTTTTGCTCACCTGCCCATGGGTGCCGGTGCCTGGTGGCCAGAGACCATGGGGATACGTCTGAAGGAGACCCAGAGCCCCCTCTCCCCCTCCCCAAAACGCCATGTTTGTCTCAAAGCCACCCCACTGTGGGTGCCAGGGAGCCCACGCCCTTACAAGTGAAGGTTTAAAGTTTTAACCAAAGTGATTCGCTGCTTTGTCTGGGAGAGCTGCTGGGAGAAACAGCAGCTCAATTTTTATTGACAAAAGCCTCTTTTCTCTAAAAACATGGGACCGGTTCTCCCCATGACAGCACAACGTGGGCAATGCAGAGCCTCACATCACAAAGTCCAACTCTCCCTACATTTCCGCTGGGCCACGAGGTAAAAACCCACATCCGATGACGGTTGCAAAGAGAGTCGTCATGAAATCCTCAGAGAACAGCAGGTTTCCAGCCTCTCCCACCAGCTCAGAGCCCACTGGAGCATGCCGTCAGTCATCATACGGGGCATCTGCACGGTGCTTTGCTTTGCTCTCTGTTCTTTCGCATCCCAAAGCAAGCATCCGCCGGGTTGTCAGCAGCCCCCCGCGAGCTCCAGGAGAGCAGCCGCAGTAGACCTCTGCCAAGGTGCTCCCATCGACTACGGGGGGGAAAAAGCAATCAGGGAGCAGACAACGAACACATGATTTTCCCGTCGTGGAGGGACTGCTGGGACTTTCTGGAAGGCGTCCAATTAGTTAACGAGCACTCCAGAGCAGAGTCTGGTCTGGAATCGGTAATGAATTGCCACAAGACGAGCGAGAGCAAATATATTGGAGGAACCTGCACCCGTCCCGGGGCTGGTCGTAGGAGAAGAGGGACTACCCAGCCAAAGCCATATTGAAGTGGAGAGGAGAAACTGGCAACAAGCAAGCAGGATGATCCGGATCCCGAAAAGACGTGTGTTCCCCCGTGCAACACCAGAAGCAAACACCAAAACCGGCTCCCATCCCAAGTGTCCTGTAGCGGGAGTTGGCACAGCCGTGTGCCCCCAGGCCTGGGGCCGGTCCTCCACGTCGACAGCCGCCCATCGCAGGCTGCACGCACGCTGTGGGCACGCAGCCGGTGAAAGCTTTGCTTCTCATGAGCAGCGCTGTAGTAATTAAGCGAAGGGGACATGTCAGCCTGGTTGGGCACCTCTCGCTTCCACCGTCCGCAAACACCTGGAGTCATTTCTTCAAGTCTGTTTTCCTCATTAGTCTCCTGCTCTGGGTTCCTGAGCATCCTCCAGCGCAGGAGGACACGTCAGCTCCCAGGTCACCAGCATCACCAGCTCTCCTGGATGCAAGCAACCTCCTGCCAGGTTCTCCCAGTTGAAAATCAACAGCTGAGCTCCAGGAAGGAGGAGAAGACCCTCCTCCTGAGACATCCACTCCCAGCCCTCACAGCTCCCCGGCACCGTCCGCCTCTCCGGAGTGTGTCTCCATGCAGCGGGAGCTGCGGAGCACCTCTGCATCCAGCCCCTGTGATAAATTAGCCAGAGATTCAGGCATTTCACGCAGCTGCCTCATCCTCTGCTGGCATGACAATGTGATTAATTTTGGGTGCAGATGAAGCTCATTTATCGGAGGCACGTAACGGCCACGCAGGCTGCCAGGGAGGGAGCCCCAGGGCACGGGGGACAGTGGGAGCAGAGGCAAAGGCAGGAGGCTGGGAGGGAAAGCAAGGAGCCCAGCCCGGGGGGTCTCCCAGGAAGGCCGTTTGCCACGTTGGCTCGCGATTAAGCACACTGGGCAAGAAGAGCCCTGCATGGGAAGAGAGCTTTTATCTCTTCTAACACACACGGCCGCGTCTGGGGAGAGACGTGCAGCAGGAGGGGTGTAAGAGGATCGGGGAGAAGAAGCCGTGAGCCAATTACCGTGCCTCAGGAGAGGCAATTCTACCACTGCCGCCACTTCTCTCCCCACTGCCCTCTCCTCCAGGCCATTTTCCACCTTCTCCTCTTGTCCGGGGACCTGCAGGTTCTGTCCTGCCCGTCCCTGCTCTGCAGCCAGAGATGCTTGCTCCTCGCTGCTGGAAGGAGTGAGGCCAGAGCTAGCTGCTCCTGCAGGGATTGCCTGGGGAGGCAGAGCTGGACATAACACGGCCCTGACATGGAAAATCAGCTGGTTGGCTCATCCGTCCCTTGACTGGAGCTTCTCCATGCACTAGAGCAGCACCCAACGCAGCAACGCTGCTTGCATGACACAGAGCAGCTCTCCCGAGGGCCAAGGCTGCCAACACCACAAGCAAAGCATCAACAGATCAGGAGTCTCTGCACAGTTTTGGGGTGAGGAGGAGTTTTTGCGGTGAGACACACTCCGGTGAGATGAACGCGCAGGGAGGGCACCGGGGCGGTCCCTCGGGCACAGGGATTTGTGGCCACCCATGCTGCCAGCACCAGCTGGGGAGGGGACAAGGCAGGTGATACGCCGCTGGCACAGCAGCTCGCATCACAGAACCACAGACTGTTAGAGGTTGGAAGGGACCTCTGTGGGTCACCCAGTCCAACCCCACTGCCGAAGCAGGGTCACCCAGAGCAGGCTGCACAGGACCGTGTCCAGGCGGATCTGGAATATCTCCAGAGAAGGAGACTCCACAACCCCTCTGGGCAGCCTGTGCCAGGGCTCCGTCACCCTCAGGGTAAAGAAGTTCTTCCTCGTGTTCAGCTGGAACTTCCTCTGCTTCAGTTTGTCCCCGTTGCCCCTTGTCCTGTCACTGGGCACCACTGGAAAGAGTCTGGCCCCACCCTCCTGACACCCACCCTGCAGATATTTAGAGGCATTTCTAAGGTCCCCTCGCAGCCTTCTCTTCTCCAGGCTGAACAAGCCCAGCATCCCAACGCTCCTGCACGGACAACAGCCTGGGAACCTGTCAGATAACACAGCTGGGAAACCGTGGGGATGGACTGGACCGTGCGCAGTTGGCGATGGCAAGAAGCAACCATCCTTATAGGGAACTGTTTGCCCCGCGCTGTGGTCAGGTACACCCCAAGCAGTGGTGTCCCCATCCCAGAGCAGGTCTGTCCCAGAATAAGGTGATGCCGGCGGCATCTGAAACCCTGAGACCACAATAACCCCCTTCCCTCTGACATTTTTAGTCTCCAACCAACAAAACATTTTCTGCTAAAGAAAAGAAAAATCCTCGAGTTCAATGGGGCCACGTGAGCTGGGACGATGGCAACAAACCCTTGGGCACATGGCTGGTGTCAACACCTTCGGCGGGACTCAATTATCAACCCAATAGGGAGCGTCAAACCGAGAAGCTGCTTCTTTGGCAAATACATATTTTTTTCAAGCAACCATGTCAAGAGGCCAAAGGCGAAGGCAACACAAAATGTGGCAGCCCCGCTGCTTGCAAGACCGTCCTGCTAATTCATCCCAGCACAGAAGCAGCACCCTTTCTGCTGGGTTAAGCGTGTGGTTAGGAAACCCGTGGGGACTCTGGAACTGTAAAAACATCAAACACAGCGGTGTAGGGACCACTGAGGGAAAACAGCAGTGAGGAACGGGGAAATTTTTGGCTTTTCCCCGCTGGGTCCTGGGGAGGATTTCCCCCCAGTAGAAAGCAAGCAGGGTGGCTGGTGGCAGAGCGGGTGGCCTGAGAGAAGCCCATCGCTGGAAAGGTTGCAGGTGACAATGCTAGCTTGCGGCCAGGATCGCTACCTCTGACTTTCACGTTTCTTCCAGGTCCAAAACGCTCCTCTAAACCTGGCTCCTCTGCAAGGTCCCCGGGGAAGTTTTGCTCCGCTCCCGCCCATTACTTCACCTCCTCCTCATCTTTCCAAAGGTCCCCCAGCTCCCATCCCAAAGCCGCTGTGGCGGTGGTGGCGTCATCCTGATTTTTATTGCAATCATCACACCAATTAGTCAACTCAAGTTTTCAGCTTCCATGCATTGAAGTTTACCCAGGAAGGGCTCTTACCCCTGCCCGGGGTGCCCAGCCCCACTGCTCCTCCAGCCCACGTGACGCTTTAGCCCCGGCACGCTCAGCGAGGAGAAAACGCTATTGCACTTACCAGAGCTGCAATCTTGCAAGGACCCGCTGGCGAGGCAAGGAACCTGGAAAGGACAGAGAGATGTGGCTCAGTGGGCTGGCTGTTGGCAGCAGCGGGCGTTTGAAGAGGCTGACAGAGGAGGTGTTGGTGCTGCACCAGCCCCGCACAGGTGGGACGGGACATGTTCACAAAACCACAGAATCACAGAATGTTCAGGGTTGGAAGGGACCTCTGTGGGTCACCCAGTCCAACCCCCTGCCGAAGCAGGGTCACCCAGACCAGGCTGCACAGGACCGTGTCCAGGCGGGTCTGAAATATCTCCAGAGAAGGAGACTCCACAACCTCCCTGGGCAGCCTGGGCCAGGGCTCCGTCACCCTCAGAGTAAAGAAGTTCTTCCTCATCTTCAGCTGGAACTTCCTCTGCTTCAGTTTGTGCCCGTTGCCCCTTGTCCTGTCGCTGGGCACCACTGAAAAGAGTCTGGCCCCGTCCTCCTGACACCCACCCTGCAGATATT
>Ga0065711_1048507_pt1 | contig 11776 bp, 7 predicted proteins | sample Hoacrofraction12_FD_59098 | JGI IMG/M metagenome (GOLD analysis project Ga0065711, IMG submission 59098) | Hoatzin crop microbial communities from Cojedes, Venezuela - Epithelial fraction 12 v2 (version 2) | ecosystem: Host-associated > Birds > Digestive system > Esophagus > Crop | place... | reverse complement strand
CCCCCCCCCGAACTGCAGTGGTGGACAATTTAAAAGATACACATTTAAAATCCATGAAAAGCTTTCCTAATAGAACTATATTGGGTAGGGACACTGAGAGTTCACAAACTAGCAAACAGATAAATGGACAGCACTGTGCACTTTCACACATTGAGTTAGGAATAGGAGTTACAGAGAGAAAGGAAGGGAATAAACCTGCTCCAGGTAGCACTTGCATAAATAACATTTAGGGAGTAAGCTGCTGTAAGCAACATCAGAGTGCTCAAAGCAACAGAGACATTAAAAGAAGGTGATAAAATTGACAAGAAGCTTCTTCAACGTTTCACTTGGAAAAAGCAAGGAATTATGTTTTTTGGATCTGATGCTTTGTTTCAGTACCGCTGCTTCGTGGCACTTGAGCAAGGAAAGACAGGGACCTAAATCACAGACATACATTTCCAAGGGACAATACACATACTGTAAGGGGGCAATCAAGATCCAACTGATCAGGGCCACTGCTTTACCTTCAAGTTCAGTAGGCAGAGGAGGGCCAGAAGGACAGTATTCCATATCTAGATAAGAAGTCTTGTTAGACTGGTAAGCTTCTGCAAGCTTAGTTCCTTTGGGGGTTGCTGGAAGGAGGGGACAGTTGCTAAAAACAATGTACGTCCAACCATACATGTCCAGGTTCCTCCAAGTGCCATTTGCCTCTAGCAAGAATATAAGGCTTATAGTTACCCCTCCACCAAATCCTGACCGCGTGAAACTCCTACATGTTCTCTGACTACAAATCCGAAAGTGATTAAAATTTCCTGTGGGAAATTACAAATGCCTTTAATTTAAGGAAATTGACAACTTTTGTTTAGAAATTATCACTTTGATTTGTACTTTTAATAGAATGGAATACTGCAAATGGATTTACATATTAGATTATAATTATGAAAGTAAAATTAATTACATTTAATACCATCTGTGTAGACACTTAATGAAGAAACTAGAAATTCAAATTTGTCAATTGAAACTCAGTAATTTTTTTAAAATATGTCCTGTACCTGGAATTATTGAGTTGAGTGCAAATGTATCTTGATCATCTGGCTCATTGACTTCTGTGCCATTGCATTTGATTTCTGAAGGACTGTATTTTGGAATGCTAGGGGGTCCTAAGTGCCACACCATCTTCCTTGTCTATATAGCTGCCACATCCTCTCTGTAACAGCCAGGTTTTCCTGTACCCAGAAAGCTAAACTTAATAACCTCAGACACATAATACTTTATATATTTCTGACAAAAGGAAAGGATCTTCACAGCACGAAAGACTTTGAAATCTGTCTCCAGCTGAAGAAGGAATGGGAGCTCAATTCCATTAACAATCCAGTCATATAAATCTTGGCTAGCACACATACTGGATTTAGCTTTTGTTTTACTATTGTAACTGAAAAACTGCAATACAATTCCCTGTGGGATGTTAAAAACTGGGTAGTATAGGTCATTCAGAAAATTCAAATGCCTAATTCTCACCCAGGAGCAAACTTATATGACAGTGTTTTAAAGCTTCTGAAAAACAGTTGGTTGCAGTGATTGAAGCTGAAGTGACACTCGCATCCATTTTCTAATGCTTTAAAAATAACAACATGAATAATGGCCCTTACACAATAGAGTTTTAAAAAATTAGAGGTTTCGCCAAAAGAGTTATTTAGATGAGAAAATTATAGCTGCACGTTTGCACATCTGCACCTTGACAATCATATCCATGAGACTGTTGTAATTGCCATGAATTATGCAAAATGCTAATTAAGAACTCTAATTCACTAATCATCTCACAGGGTCATAACTAGAGCTGAATTTTATTAAGGACATACAATTCTACAAAATGAATTTCTGCACTATACATCTCTTTCCAGAGGAAAGAAGGGAGAGCATGCAGTCTTTGTGGTTTAGTTGGAAGGAAGGAATTAAAGAGTAAGATGTCTGGGCAGCCCAGCCACTGGCAACCTTTATGACTTCTGATGAACATCTTTGTTCCTCAGTTTCCCTTTGTATAAAACCAGGAGATTACCTTCCTACTCTCCCCAGGGATGTGTAAGGCTTAGTATGTTCATGTTTATAAAATGTCACCTATGTAATGCTGCATAACTCTTCAAAAAGCTACCTAAACTTTTCCAAGCTTGCTGATGTCCTTGTTATAAAAACAATAAAGAAGAATTTGCTGCTAGTATGCAACTGGTACCTCTTATGAAAGTTTGAGGCAGAGAAAAAAAAAAAAGGCAGTGACTACCTGCAGCCAGGAAAAAAGGAAGAAACACACTGTAGTTCAGGTTACTATTTTGCTGATGAACAGGGATTATCACATGGCAAGACTACTCTAATTTGATACGGTAGATTTGCAAACCGTTACTGACCCAGAGATGACAGAGCTAACCTACAGAGATTCTCCTGAGGCAATGTTTAACAATATGAAACTACAAGACTGCATCAGCTTAAGGAAATTGCACCCATGTGGATGGACACAGTCAGGCAAATCCTCAGAGGAAAATGCAGCAATTCTAAAAGAGATCTCACTTCCTCATCCCCATTAAAGTTGTTAGAGGTGGAAGCTTTCGGATCCATTAGCTGGTGCTAAAGATCTCAGTTACGGAGGTTGGATATCACATCTTGGAAATACTGCAGGCAGGCAGGCAGATGATAGATACAGACACAGACAATAAAATCAACTACCCTCTACAGTCCTTGTGCTATCGAGTTTCTCAGCTGTCCTGCAGTTACACATTGTGCATACATGCTGAGAATTATGGGACTGCTAATACAATTATATCTATGTCTGTCTGCACCAATCTTTCTAGCAGAGACAGATCTTTCTCTGCAGCACTGATCAAGGCTTCCAAACACACATTGACCTAACAAGAAATTCACACCAAAGTGTTATGGCAGACTACAGAAATACACTTCAGATTAAAAATGGCATACAGTATTAACTGTAAAGCAGGCTGCTTTATGTCATCCATCTAGTGGATAAAGCAGATGTGGAGGTCTACATTTGCCGAGAGAACACATCAGCCCTGCTACACCAACAACAGAAACTGACACCAATTTCACCGCTAGCAGGGGAGATTTCCAAACTGGTGAGTCAAACATCAATTTCCCCCTTTTTGAGGTCTGTCTGCTTCCATACCTTATGTTCTATATTCTGGTAAATTTACAAGTGGGATGCAAGAGGAGGAAAAAGTCTCAGGACTGATCACAATTTTATCATCCAAGAGCATGTTAGCACCAAGGGAGACCCAGCTGGATGGACCACTTTTTGCACTGAGGCTAGGCACATGAAGGCAAGCACAGCACCTAGGGCTGCTTTTCACCAGCTCAGCATTCTCTTCCCACTTACCAGGGGGAAGCACAAGGAGAAGGAGATCTCAGGAAGGAACATCAGGACACCAAGAGAAAATGTAAATGCATATAGGCCACCCTTTCCATTTTCTATGTGCACCCAGAAGCAGAAGCAGAAAGCTGGAAGACAGGGTGAGGCAACACCAGGGTTTCCTGCCACGCATCCCTCCCGAACTCAACCCTGCCCGCAGAGTGCCTGCAGGTGAACTGTCAGGGCGAGAGTCAGAAATGCTTGCAGGGAAATGTTTCCTCACCAGGACTCAGCTACCAATGCTCTCTAGCTACAGCTTGGCAAACCATTCCTGAGAATCAGAGGCTCACAAAAATATGCTGCTATTTGGTAACACAAAGTGGGTTATGTGGTTATAGGCCAGATCCTGACCTGGTGTAAAGCAAACTCCACTAATAAGAGAGGATCTAGCTTGATATTTTCTGGAATGAATGCGTCTACATTTCATCAGTGGGCAAAGAGGAAGGAAATACATGACTAAGCACAAAAATGAATCCAATTAGAAAAAGATAGCTAATTTTTATTTTCATATTTTCTAATTTATATCTCTTCATTAGAAAAATTAAATTAAATAAAACTAATTTCAAAATATAATCAAATCCAAAGAGCAGTCTTGCAGTATCCAGTGGCAAAACAGATAGAGGATGTTCCATGAAGATGGCAGAACGAGTAATTTTTCCTTGAACTGACTGCTCTGGTATTACTGTCTATTAACAGGAAGACAGCTGGGGAACTCAACACTGGCAGCATTGCAAACACAGCCCGTAACATTTTGTAATTCTGCTGGCTTGGTTAAAATTGTTAGTCTTCATTCCAACTCCTGTGCTGACAGGTGTGGCCAGGTGAGCTTGTGGGTCATAATATGAGACTGACGACCAAGAAATGTACATTCATTGTATGGATCTGCCATGGATCTTCTGTGGGAGCCAAGGGTAAGTCATTTAATCAGGCTGTGAATCTAGGATATCATCTGTGGGGTTTTTTCCACCTCTGCTCTCTAGTTTGTTGAGCTGCAAGCAGTGTGACTGACAAGCTCCCACTGTGTGTCTGTATTCCACCTAACACAAAGAGTCTCCAACCTATGAAAAATCCTCTAAGACAGCAGGAGACCCTCAGAAGATAAAAACTCATTATCGTCTTCATTTTACATCCAAAACATGAGCATTTGGCATTCTTGGAAAGGTGTCGTTACTGTCAGTTGCTGTATACTTCCACTGTGTATTCAGTTTAGCATTATGATTATTGTCAGTCATAGGAGAAGCATGGATATACGGTAACACACAACAGAGATAAACTGCATAGATACAAACTGGAAAATAAGCACCTCACATTAGAGACAGGGTACGACCTAAAATGTTCTTCAAGATATGTTGCCAACATTGGTATGGCAACAGCAGAAAAGGACTCTCCAGCTGCTGGAAAATGTGGCTGGATTACATGTCTTGCCTAAAGCAGATACCCATTTGGACTCTCCTTCCACTGGCTGGAGTTCCCCGGGCAGCTCTAACCCAGTGTGCTGCACACACCAACAATTAGTGACGAGACAGTTGAACACAAGATCTATTGGGTAAAGCACAGGGATTCTCTGCATTCTAATCAGAGAAACAGGGAACAGCTTAATTTTTTAAAAGTCGTGAACAGCACAAAAACAGGGCTGGGAAAAGGGACTCTCTCTAGGGAGGAGACGTGCCTGCTGACCCTTAGGGTGACCACAAATATCTTCAGGCGCCCATCAGTTCAAGAAATGGTGCCCTCGTCTCAAAAGTGTGGGAAGGGCATTGCTGAGCCAGGTCTTCCCCTGGTGGGAAAGTATAATATTAAAAGAGTTCCATTCCTGCACCATTTGCAGTGGAGCTGAATGAAGGAAGCAATCAGTTTGTTCTTTAGGAGGAATAATCACAAAGCAACAAATGGCTGGAAGTCAATATTTATTAAACTGCAAGCCAGTTGCATTTTATGAGCGCCAAAAGTGAGAACATTATTATAAGATCTGATAAATCAAAGCACCGAGAGTAAACACACTGTGTAAGCTACAATTATATGCCTCTGCAAGATCAATAATTCAAGAGGTTTCATCCACATTATGCATGATGGCCTATGGGAAGTTGGCCTCTTGAGAGTGCTTGCTTGGACTGAGAACAGATGCAGGGGCTTTTGAAGAATTCCTGTCTCCAAATTTGAAGCAGTTGACTATCATACTTTCAGAGATGCAGGAGAAATACAATTATCTATAGTGGGTGAGAGGGCAGCTCTTTCTTCTGTTCTAATAGCAGGTGCAGAAGGCTCTATGGGGACTGTTCACACGTGCACAACCACAAGCTTTGCAGGAAGCACTTACCTCCTCAGGGAATGCTGCACAGTTAGGATCTGCTTGGTGCTAATTAAAAGCAAACTTGATGTGTTAAGGACCACCATTCTATACTGACGTACCCACTCCAGCAAAAGGAGCTTAGGAGAAGTGCTGCCTTCACTCTTCCAGTGGACTGCTCTCAGCATAGCATCTGATCAATGTAAACTTTAAGCAAAGGAACAGGCTGGTTTCTCTGTCACTGAATACATACAGACTGAGTATTTTAGCATGGAGCAGAGGGGGAAGGGAAACAATTGCCCTGCTTTCTCTTCTGGGTAACACCAGCTACAGAGGTAATGGCACTCCAAGTCATCTCTAGCCAGCCAGCCCCACTGAGGACTGCAGTGAGTTGTAGGGGAGAACCAATGTTGTGATTGCCTTCCAGTTCTCCCACTGTTCAATGAAACTGACTCACTTCTCATGTTAGCAGCAAAGCTCCCAGGATTTTGTTTTAGGCAGGTTATTCTAGTGTCCATCTGTTGACTTAAATTCCCCTAAAAAGCCCTACAAACTACTTTCTTGCACTGGGCATAATTAATATAATTCCTTCTTGTCCTCCCCAAGATAACACTTGTACTTTTCTGAAGAATGCTCTCAAACACAAAGACTGCTTGGCCTTTACTGCATATCCAGGGCCTGTTTCTTAGCCTTCTTGTTTAGAAGGGTACCTGCCTTGCTGTGACTCACTTACAGTCTGCTCAAGTAGCCGTCATGATAGTCTACTGATTAGCCAAAGATTCATTTATCAGCAGATGAGGATATAAGGTTGTCTTAGCTACACTCCCCAGCAACCTTCTTGATACTGATTTCATTTGCAGTAATAGTACCATAAAGTAAACAGCCTTGCCTTTGTTATTTGCTTTAAAGTAATCAATGCAGTGTGCAACTCATTCACTCTGAGGCTTAATCAAATTAACTATATTTGTTTCCCACTTATTGCTATGGATTTCAGTCCTAATAAGCTCCTAATCCACGAAGCTGTTTTCTTCCTGGGATACTACAGAAAAAGCTGTTCCCACCCCCTCCCTTCTCCCTCTCACATGGGGTTATGTCAACTAGCAAGCTGTTTCCTTAAAAGAAGATGCAGTTACTTCTGCTATCAAGTTGCCAAAACTCAAAGCTATCTAGCTTCTAATTAAAAATGCAGATAATCTGAAAAGGGCTAAATAAATAACTCCAGAAGGGTAGTCAGTTAGCCGAGCTCATCAGAAATATGTTGGCATATACCAACTCAGAATCTCATTTTCTAAAGATATCTTAGTTTTTCGGCAAACTTCAGCAAAGTGTTTGTAGAACCAGATTGCTGTAAGAGGCAGTAATTCTCTCTAGTGGGGAACACTGTTCTTTCCTAAAGAAACTGGAGGCATTCCCTCTTTGTTTCTGTCTACTAATCCTCCACCAAAACCTCAGAATTTTTTGATCCAGCTAAATTACATTTGGCAGAAAGATGGACATCTCAAATGTACTGTTTTCCTGCAGTTGTTTGAAACGGCTGGACAGGGAGGCGAGAGACCCAAGTTAGTGCTCAGAGAGGAAGAAGCTGTATATGTATGAGTTTAAACACATGCTTAGTAAACAAGAGAAAATCTACAGCTGACAGAGCTGTAAAGAGTCATTCCTTACAAGGATCCACCACTCTGCCGTACTCTTTCTGCTACTGGCTCAAAAGTAATCTGCTTATCGCAGACCCCTCCAAGTCTACTGTTGCAGTGGGTGCTACCTGCAGCCTCAGCCCTGCGAAGAGCTGGGCTCCTCTGCTGAGGGCTGAAGGCTTTCCATTCATGCTGAAGTTGCACTTAATGTTTTATTCCCAAAACAGCCAAAATAGAGTTCCAAATTTTAAAAACTCAGTATTTTTTCCTGTAGTTTCTCCAAATAAAATTATTTGATTCACCATGACTTGATGGATAATTTTGGTCATCTGATATAAGCCTGTTTTATGCAGGAAGGGTTTTCTCTGAAAAAAATTGTCTGTAGTAGGTGAGTTTAAGCTTGTGTTTAAAAGCAGCAATTAATGTTTGAAACAATAATTAACTCCTATAAATACAGTCATGAAACAACCCAGGGAGATCAACAGCAACTGCAATTTGTTGTGAACAGCTTCTTTCAAGAAACCCTAGCCCTCAACACCTCACAAAATCGCGTCATTCCAAACCTGCTGAAATAAACGCAAATGTCCGTAGTTTTCAGGTTCGTTTCTCAGGAATGTTCAGTTAAGTGTAACTGTAATTAACCATGTCTTGGCATTTAGACTAAGAAAAGTATATTAAAATGCTTTAAATAAAATCCTACAAAATTAAGAGGAATACCAACCGGGGATTAGTTTTTTTAAATCAGATTTCTTTTGTGCTTAGCCATGTTTTTGAAAGGAAGGACAGCAGCACTGCAGGGACATTATTCACGTCATATGTGAAAACTCCTCTTGAAAATATTTGCATATTGTGCCTTGTACCCAGGAAGTCCCAGTTAACATATATTATGTGTTTCTATATTAGTCAAAGTTTTATATACCAAATCCAGCCAATTGCAAATACAGCAGAAGGAGGTCTGAGCATGTCTGCAGTCACTGAAGCATCAAAAGCACAAGTAAGAACTTGGGTAACCATGCTGCTTGGAGGCTTTTCTGCTCACAATTTAAGTAGGATTAAAATATAATGAACTGTTGCTCTCAAAACTCAAGCATACCAATACATATCTACATGCTTTCACTTTTATGAGAACTGTGGAGCTGACGAAAGGAATTCCATTGTGTATTCACTGAAGATGTCTGGTTGAGCACACATGTTGTAGCTGAACCCAGCAGCTTGCAACTAAGCACCAGACAGCCGCTCACTCACCCCTCCCCTTCCCCCAAAGCAGGATGAGGAGGAGAAATGGATGAAAGGGGAAACTTGCAGGTTGAAACAGACAGTTTAATATGACAACAAAGTAAATACTACTATTACTAAGGATAATAACAGTGATAATAATGAATATGAAAAAACCCTATATACAATACAATTTTTCTCACCACCTGACAACCAGTTCGCAGCCAGTCCCTGAGTAGTGATTGCAGAACACCAGAATCCTAAATTTCCCAAAAAACTCGAACTCCTGGACAAGAGAGGATTCAAACTCATGGAAATGAGATGAGCAGAAAGACTCCTGCCCCCACACCAATGCCCATTCAAAAAATGATCATGATATCTATGGTATGGAATATTTCAATTGGCCAGCTTGGCTATCTGCCTGGCTGTGCTCCCTCCCAGCTCCTGCACACCTGCTCATTAGCTCAATATGAGAGACTGGAAAAAGTCCTTGATTCACAGCAACAACTGAAAACATCAGTGTTATCAACCCTCTTCTCATACTAAATCCAAAACACAATGGCTACTGGGAGGAAAATTTACTCTATTCCACCCAAAACCAGGACAATACATCTAAGAGCTTTCCTATACAGTGATCACAATGCATAAAGCTGGCCAAGTGGAGCAGATTAGGATTCTTTGATTCAACAATCTCATTCGCCATAAACGTAACTGCAGTTTTATTTCCCCAGCGGTAGCAGCATTTCAGGAGGTATCCATGATTTCTAGACACAAACACACTTGTCAAAAGCATCAGACAGAACTACATTGCTGTCATAGCTCAGCTGTCATTGTTACTCTCTATTCTGATTACAGGTGAGTACCCCATGCAGTATTTGCATGCATAAGGGCAATGCGGTGTTCTAGCTAACAACTATCACCCTGCCTGCAGAGCAAAGGGATGGATCCTGATTTAAGCACTTCTGAGTATTCGTACGGAACATTACTACCCCAACTCCAACATTTTAAAACTTGGATGCTTTAAATTAAGCCATTAAATCCATACTTACTCAGTGCATAAGTGTCCTGAATTCCTGAATAGCTCTCTAAATCGAATCTTACCCAGATCAAATCCATCATATTCAGATATTTCTTTGAAGTCTCAGCAGGTGACTTTCCAGGGAAACCTGTGGAGCCACAGAGTTTGAGTTGCCATTAGAAGACCTGAATGGCTCTCAAAGCTGCCAGGTTTAAGGGCCATTCCTCCTCAGTGAGTCCAAGGTAAGCAGTGCTCTTGCGTCCCTGCTGCACAGCCACTCTACCCCAGACAGCAGAGCCCTCCCCAAGTACCCCATACAGCCTTCACTTCATGGCAGATACAGAATCTCTGCTACATTACAATGAACTTCCTAGAGAAACAGTTTTGGTATTTTCCTCTTCTTTGCCCTGATCATCATTCACAGCCTGACTGTATTTCACAGTGGTGCAAGAATGAAATAGAGCATGCTTCTGTGAAGTGCTTCATTAAGCAACAGCAGAAAATTAATAGGTGCCACAAAGTGATCAGAAGTGACTCACTGTCTCCTCTTGGCTAGAAAAAACAAGGTTTAGAGGGAAAAAGAGGAGAGGAATCATGAAGCAGGAACAGTAACTGCAGAAGTCACCAGACAAAGAAAAGACTACAAGGAATTCCACAGACTCCACACAAAACCACGAGATGGGATTGCAAATCATGTTAGAAAAGATAAGAAATAGATTCTGTATGTTGAACTTAAAGATCCGAACCCCTCACTCATTTACCCCAACCTATGTTTATCTCCCCAAAGGCCTGAATGGGAGCCTGGAATGTGGAGAAAGCTGAGGTGTTTAACGACTTTTTTGCCTCAGTCTTCAACAGCATGTGCTCTAGCCACACCGCCCAATTTGCAGAAGGCAAAGGCAGGGACTGGGAGAAAGAAGAACTGCCCACTGTAGAAGACCAGGTTCGAGACTGCCTAAGGAACCTGAAGGTGCACAAGTCCATGGAGCCTGATGAGATGCATCCGTGGGTCCTAAGGGAACCGGTGGATGAAGTTGCCAGACCACTCTCCATCATATTTGAGAGGTCGTGGCGGTCTGGGGAGGTCCCCACTGACTGGAGAAGGGGCAACATCAACCCCACTTTTAAAAAGGGAAAAAAGGAAGACCCGGGGAGCTATAGGCCAGTCAGCCTCATCTCTGTGCCTGGCAAGATGATGGAGCAGATCCTCCTTGAACCCATGCTAAGGCACATGGATAACAAGGAGGTGACTGGGGACTGCCAACATGGCTTCACCAAGGGAAAATTGTGCCTGACCTACTTGGTAGCCTTCTGTGACGGGGTTACAGTGTTGGTGGACAAAAGGCAGGCAACTGACATCATCTACCTGGACTCGTGCAAGGCATTCAACACTGTCCTGCATGATGTCTTTAAATTAGAAGGACATGGATTTGACAGATGGACCACTCATTGGATAAGGAACTGACTCAATGGTTGCACTCAAAGAGTTGCAGTCAGTGGCTCAATGTCCAGGTGGAGACCAGTGACAAGTGGTGTGCCTCAGAGGTTGGTACTGGGGCCAGTGCTGTTCAATATCTTTGTCGGTGACATGGACAGTGGGACTGAGTGCACCCTCAGCAAATTTGCCGACAACACCAAGCTGTGTGGTGTGGCTGACACGCTGGAGGGAAGGGATGCCATTCAGAGGGACCTTGACAGACTGGAGAGGTGGTCCTGCGTGAACCGCATGAAGTTCATCAAGGCCAAGTGCAAGGTCCTGCACGTGGGTCGGGGCAATCCCAAACACAAGTACAGTCTGGGCAGAGAGTGGCTCAAGGGCAGCCCTGAGAAGAAGGACTTACGGGTATGGGTGGATGAGAAGCTCAACACGAGCCAGCAATGTGCACTTGCAGCCCAGAAAGCCAACCGTATCCTGGGCTGCATCAAGAGAAGCATGGCCAGCAGGTCGAGGGAGGTGATTCTGTCCCTTTGCTCCGCTCTGGTGAGACCCCACCTGGAGTACTGCGTCCAGCTCTGGAGTCCCCTATATAGGTAGGACATGGATGTGTTGGACTGGGTCCAGAGGAGGGCTACGAAGATGATCAAAGGGCTGGAGTACCTCTCCTATGAGGACAGGCTAAGACAATTGGGGCTGTTCAGCCTGGAGAAGAGAAGGCTCTGGGGTGACCTTAGAGCAGCCTTCCAGTACCTGAAGGGGGCCTACAGGAAGGATGGAGAGGGACTTTTTACAA
>Ga0065711_1048505_pt1 | contig 11776 bp, 9 predicted proteins | sample Hoacrofraction12_FD_59098 | JGI IMG/M metagenome (GOLD analysis project Ga0065711, IMG submission 59098) | Hoatzin crop microbial communities from Cojedes, Venezuela - Epithelial fraction 12 v2 (version 2) | ecosystem: Host-associated > Birds > Digestive system > Esophagus > Crop | place... | reverse complement strand
TTTATAAGGTCCCCTCGCAGCCTTCTCTTCTTCAGGCTGAACAAGCCCAGTTCCCTCAACCTCTCCTCGTAGTGGAGATGCTCCAGTCCCCTCACCATCCTTGTAGCCCTCCGCTGGACTCTCTATAACTGGTTATTATTTCTTATATTTATATTATTTTTCTTATATTTATATTATTTTTATTATTTATTATAACTGGTTATTATTTCTGATTGGCTTGAATCTGTTACCACTGCTGAAAATTATTAGCTGTTTTTTTTTTAAATTAAAGTGCGATTTGAAAATAGTTTCAAAAAAGAAGATTCTGGCCTCAAACACTCATCCAGAGGCTGAAGCCCCATCCTTCCTGTTGGCTTTTTAAAAATTGTAACTTAGAACTGCGACCCCTTACACAGCGAGCAACAGGAATACCCTCCTTAAATAAACTGTTCCAGAAACTCGCAGCTGTTTTCCTCAGTCCAGACAAAACATTAAATATGAAAAGGAAGGGGCCAGTGCTGCTGCAGCTGGGAATCACTATGAAGGTGCACCTGTGGCAGCAGCAACTCTCAATTTCATTGAACCTAATGGCAACATTCAGCTGTTCTTTGCAAGGGCAGGTGCAATGAGAGTATTTTAATGGGACTATTTCATTTTTTCCCCAATTTTTTTTAGTTTAAATTATAAACTTTGCAAGTCCATGGACAATACTACATATCTTACCCACAAACTCCTGTTAGGCCCTGCTATGAATCAAAGGTATTTCAGTAAGATTATATACTGCATCCCAAGAGAAATTAAGAAGACACTAAAAGAAAATCATGGTCCTACTTGCAGTCTAAGCATTTGGGCAGATCTAACTTGACAGTGAAAATTTCCCCTTTCATCTCTCCCTCTCACACTTTCACTAGTATTTTTTTAAGAAATGTTTTCTCAAGACTGTGCTAGTAACCTGAAGCAAAGCAACACATCCTCCATGTTAGAAAGCCTGAAACACATTGACAACAACTAGCATGACAATGACAGACACAGAAAAACTTTCCAAAGAAAATCACAGTACATCAGAATCCAATCTTCCTCTTCCTTCCCCAGAAGACATCAGCACAAGTTATAGTCACAAATTCTGTTTCAGAACTGAAATGTGGAGATTTTAAGCTACAAATTTTTATTGATGGAGACTTGAATGTAAGCTTGTGATAAAAGCAAATGATACTGCTAATTGCAGTATAGGACAAAAGTGGACTATGACAGTGGCTTGCATTGCCAATGGCAGCAGAATTTAGTCTAGAGGTACAAGGATACAATGACACTGAAAAAGCAGTAATAGGTGTAAGTACAAAACCTACATTATATAAAGACAAATTAAGAGATAGAAGAATTTACTGGGAAAAGTAAACAGTTTCCAAGTTTGTGTGCTGTGAGCATTTTAAGGATCATGGTGATGTATCAGGAGTTTTGCATACACAAGAGTTAGTGAGGCCTGGCTTCCAACTGATCTGTGTCTAGCTGACTGCAAGCTCCAACTGAAGCTGCTTCTGCTCTCAGGGCATTTAATGGTCCCCCACTCCCACCCCCTTCACCTCCGAAAGCCGAGTTCTCTGTTACGTAATAATACAAAAGTTTTCATGCAGGACACACTAACTGGGGCTGTTACATTCCCCTTCTCCTTATCTATCCAGCTTTTTCAAGCACCAAGAGAAAACTTAATAATCTTAGAGAAAAGTTATGCCTCTGTTTAAGTTTCACAGAACATGGCCACTGGGTTCTGAATGTATTAAATGAGGACAGTCAGCAAGACAAGAACTGCATAGATCTGTTTTCCCTAGGAAATCAGGCTAGCAAGAACAGGGGCTGGATACTTTCTTTTTGCTCCCTTATGTTGTGTGTTTATTTTCAATCATATGAAGGACTAAGATGTTGGTATTATTGCATTATTGGGATTTGTTAATATATTTTTATGTATCGTCATCATCCAATAGGCTGTAAAGTCTATTTATTTAGGCAGTGAGTCTGAAGACTCTGTTATTAGTCCAAGCTTCTGGCAGGATCTTTTCCTGCAGGTTAAATGGCATCTTTCCAAATTGCACCTTGGCAGACATTTTGGCTGTGCTTAGACCTGTGGGATTTCCCTCTTTTTGTATTTCTAAGCCATTAAACAACAATAAAATCTTTATGGTATCTAATGTCTTGAATTTTACAATTATTCTAGTAGTATGATGATAACATAGTTCATAATGCCTTCTAAATTTTGGTCCCACATGCTGCATTACCTTCCAATTTATGTGTCAACAACCTCAAGGCTTTACATTGTGACAACAGGTACTCTGTACATTCTGTGTGTGGGACCTTCCTACAGCAGGACAGTGTGTGCATTTTGATACCAGTCCTTACCATAAATAATATCAGAGAATATAGTAATTGCTATAGATTTTTTTAAGCTTCTTTGCGAAGGTTAGAATAATGCAATATTATCAAAGACTAGCCGAAATATCTGTATATGCAAAAAGGTGAGACAGTTTTGATTTATAGCAACATTATAGCAAATTTAAAAAATAATTCTAGGTAACACAGGTGACAAAGAATTATATTTTCAGTTCTAGGGTTCAAAAGCCAGCTACTGAAATAAGCTCCTCGTCCTGCAACTGCTCCCTGTGCAAGTCTGAAGCAGTTAAAAGATTCTGTATTTGGAGTTTAAATCTGAAGATACTAATGTTTAAAGGTAATTATTTCTGATGGCACTAAACCAGAAATGTACTGTATACTGAACCAATAAATATGAAGCTTCCCTGCTATCAGGCCTAGGAACTTCAATACAGAGACAGAACATGGGGTTTGGAATACCTGAACATTTGGCCATTAAAGTAAACAGGGGACACATTCAAGACTCAGTTCATTTGTCAACCTGACAGCAGCTGGAAGATTTCTGCATGCAAAATATAGGAGCATCTGGCTATCAAGAATATTTAAGACCTTACCTATTGATCTCTTTCATCTGCTTAAATTAATTCAAGATGTTAACATGCCAAAAAATGGTGATGAAAGATCCCATGCATATAAAACAAATCCCAATAAGCAGTAAGGAGAAGATGATAGAAACACTATGGAACAAAACTAGCAGCATAGTTCCCAAATAACTTACTGAAAACCTGGAAAGACCAGGAACTTGACTGCCAGAAATGGAGGACAGTATGGCTTCTTAAAAACAGAGAGAGAGACAGAATACATTTTGTGACTTTGTCAACAAGACTCTAAGAAGAAAATCGTTGCAAGGAGAGATAAGGAACTAGAAGATGGAAAAATGTGTTTGTGATTCTACTACGTATTTAAAAACAAAAAGATCAAGACACAAAATTACTTACAAGTATAAGCTAGGTATAACTTCTCTAACAAGGACCTATAGTCTCTGCAAAACTCAGTTTTCACATACCAAATTCCCGCAGCACATTCATTGAAGTTAGAAAACTGGAGGGCTTCACAACATAGACCAACATGACTTGCTACACTAACTAGGCAACTAAAAGATATAAGCCTTATCTTACCTTAATGATTCATTTTTAAGAGAGCGGGACAAAAATGAAGTCCCCACACCTACTTCTATTCTTCCAGAAACAATTCGACTATAGCAAGGACGCTAGCTTTATCCTGTACCTTTCTTCCCTTTTTAGGACTAGCATAGATATTTTATGGCTTGAAAATGAGATGTAAATAGAAATAGCTATTATTCTATGTCAGGAGCAAAGAGATGACATTAGAGGAGAATCTGTTCACACTAGAAGCCAGACTTAATTTAGTCTTGACCTATACCACACTGTGATGCTATCTGAATCTGGCTCCATGCCATTTAGTCTCAATGTCGCCTCTGCAATCCAAATTCAGCTATTAAAAAATACACTTATCTACAGAAAAGAAGGAAAGTAACACACAATTGTTGATAACCTTTCTAAGTTTACAGAAAAGTAATAACGCATTATTTTAGTAGATGAAACACCTAATGCCATTACGTCTGAATAATACATAACTTTAAAAAATACCAAAAAAAGAGCAGCAGCAATTTCCAATCAATTCTGTAATTCTACCTAGTCTTTGTAAGGTCATGCAAGTGTCATTCCCACAATGAGACTGACTATTTATTTTGGAGCTCTGCCTGGGGGCAGAACAGGGACTGAGATAACAAGCTAAAAGAGGAGAGCAGAGGAAGAAGAGGGGGGAAAAGTTCTTCTTTATTGTTGTATATTTTTGAGAAGTCTTTGACTAAATGCTTTGAATCATTTGTCTAAAATCATTAGACTAAAAAGTAGTAAAGTATGGTTGAGCAGCACTGCAAATGGAACACATATTTTTAAGCAACACACATGCTCATTTATCAGATCACAACTATCTATAGAAAGATCTTGTCTCCCTTTTCCTGACCACATCTTCAACAGAACAGACCAGTACAGCTCTGTACTGATGAAAGTTGTTTCTATGCCAGTACAGCTGCAAAGCGTATTTCATAGCCACCACATGTGAATGTAGCCTTCCCCCATCAAAGTGATTCAAGGTTCAGAGAAAAACTTGAGACAAAATTACAATGAAAAAGCGGCATCGGGGAGGTCAGGAGATGATTTAGGCAAAATTCCTACCCTCAGAAGACCACAGAAGTCCGAATGTGTGTGCTGAAGGCATGTGCCCTGTACATCCTCTTTATAGCAACTTTTACAAATGGGAAGGCTATCATGAGCTTCCCTAAGGCTTCTCTTTTTTTGACTAAACACCATCCTAACTCTTTTCTCATAGGTTAGTTTGCAAAGAAAAGAGCAAAATTTGAGAAAGAAACCAGGAAGAAGTTAAGAATTATTAACAGAAAAAATAAAGCTAAGAAATTTAAGTGAAACCTCCTGGTTCCCTAACTCTTTAGCCATTGTCAGAAAAAAAAAGCCAAAACAAAACCTCTTGTCCCTAAGATTCAAGAAATCTTAAGTAATTTGTCTCTGAGCATTCAGAGACCCTGTGATGACACATTCACTCAATTGCATTGGGGACATCTTCAGTTATCATACTTGATTTTTGTAATTTAAAAAATACTCATTAAAATGTAATGCATAAATGTATAAATGCCTTTTCACCACTCCAAAAAGCTCTTGCTGAAAAAAAGAATTTGGAAATGGGTTCTAAGCAGGATTATTTGACAATAACGGAAAAAACCTAGCTAAACAGTTTTACAAAGTTTAACTGCATTAAAGGTTGAAATGGCATGTGAGCATCCAGGATGGGAACGATGAATTGGCCCTCAGCCTTAGAATTACTGCCAACTCCAAAGGAAAACTTGAATCAAATAACCTAAGCTTCAATTTCCTGGATAAGAAAAGGCAAGGCATGGGTTCACAAGGTTTAAAAATAAAAAAAATCTGGACAAGAAGATACGAAAATATTGTCAAGACACAGGTAGCAGCAGAGACCCAAAACCTATTCCTTGGAAGTTCTAAGAAAGTTGGTTTTATTCAGGAGGGCACCATCACTATGCTTCTTTGGCCTGATCTCTCCTCATCCTGTATGGGCTTATCAATTTTTAGAAGCAAATCCTGCAGGACTTTTGCCAGACCTCAACAGTCATATGCTCTTGGCCTGAGTGTGCTGACAAGAATTTGGCGGTAATATTAACACACACCTGAGAAGTCCTTGTGAAAAATGCAGTGAGTAACAATTCTAATGACTTTGTGGAAGGACAAATCACCCACTGTGTCACCAATGTTATAAAAGATGATAAGCATAAGAGGGTGCAAAATAAATAATCACAATTTCTGGAAAAAGGATGTTTTGGGTGCCCCCTCTACCCACCCCATCATAAATATGGAAATATGCCCAGAAAACACAATGTCTCATCCATGTCCAGAGAGATTAGAAGACCACATTATGGTTAATGAAGCATCTACTCTTTGTGAGCCATTCCTGGTTCACTCATTCTAGAACTGATCCATGGTGGGGAAAAACACAGTATATGTACCATTTCATCCCAGGCAGGATAGTTCTGAGCTGAGTGGAACTGAATACAAAGAATTCATGGCACTGGTTGCTCATCTTATTTTAGAAGGGTTTTTCTTTCAGTGGCTGCTCACTTGCTTGTTTTATAAGGATTAGCATATTTATTCTAAAAAGTTTAGATGTTACATGTATAAAGGAAATGTGTACACAAACAGTATAAATCTGCAACTGGTGCTTGTGTTACTGTCCTCTTGTGCATTGACATGGGAGGGACTTCAGTTATAGCAAAGCCCCCTAGAGACACTAGATAGGGTTTTATATTCCTCTTCCATTTGGAGGGGTGACTAATTGTTTCTAATACAGAAATAAATGACCTACTGCACCTGCAAAACAGAACCTGTCTTCTTGAAGAAGGCAATCTCAACTGTAGATGTCTGTAAAAACAAAAACTCCAGTGGAAGGAGAACACAAAAATGTGCAAACTGAAATTGCTACAAGTAAGAGACAGCAGTTCTTTCCCAGCAGGGATGTCAGAATGAAGTGAGAATGAGTCATTATGATGCAGCCCTGTGATTCAGACAATTCAAAGCCACTCTGGGATGTGTGAATCCATACAAACACAAAAGTATTCTCCAGCTCTTAATAGACTCCCACACCTCTTAAAACTGATAAGCTTTTTTTCTTTTTTTTTTTTTTTCCTAAATTTGTTACTGCAAATCTGGTTTTAGCTAGCTTTTGATCCTTAGTAAAGTGACCATATTTGTTTCAGGCTGCTCTATCAGCAAAGCCAGAGGTACCACACAGCCAAATAAAACCTTAGGCAATTCAGACAAATATCCTAAAACCAAGACTCAAGACTAAATAAGGACCAAAAAAAAGAACTGTTTTGCCTTTGATCATTTTGTATTCATAAAGCTGAACAAGAAAAGGTCTGCCTCTGAGACACAACATAAGTCTAAAGCAACTGCTTCTCTCTCCAGTGAACAGGTTGAGGACAGTACGAGTATTTTTCCTACTCTCATGCTCAACGTATTGTCACAATGACCTGTAATTTATTTTGTGGCAGAACATAAATTAACATGTAGACATGGACTAATCCCTTGCTATTTCCTAATCTATTTTTATTAATAATTGCTACAGCCAGCCTTTGAACAAAATGGATGCGTTATAGATCAGCAGAGCTCAGGCACACATGAAGATACAAAAAGTGATTTCTGATCATGTGCTCTCTAGTCATAACCCTACTAGAATGTTCCTTAACCTACAACAATGGAAAGAAGAAAGAATTTCCCACAGCAACAAAAGTAAGGCACAATTCTGCTACTGAGAAGAACAGCTGGAAAACCTATGGGAACTTATTTTCATCCTACTAGCCACAGAAAACCTGGAAGGGGTTTGAAATATAACAGATATCATTCACTTTTACGATAGGATCTGAGAGAGTATGCGTAAGTTACACGTGTCAATGAAAATCAAATCCTGATCTTATCAATACCAAGAGTTTTGTCTGTGGAAAGAAAGAGATTGTGAATGACACCAAAAAATTTCCTGATATTCGTGGAGTCTAATGATTAACAACTGTGCAAAATGAATGAAAAATCTCTTGACTGCATCATGGGTGCTGGTAGTACACAGCAATTTTGCGATATTTGAAGGATCCTTTGGTCACCTTCGGGGACTGTAAAAGAATGGCTTGGTTTCCTCCAACTCTCTGGAAGCCTGCTCAGAATATGTCAGAGTTTCTTCTTTGGGCAGTAAGGAGAAGTGAAGAGCTCAGTATAAACAGTCATGAAGGACAGGGAAATGAGTCATCCTAGTCCACTGTTAATGACCTCATCGATCCTCCACTGTGTCAAATTATAAATATATAGTAAATATTGACAGTTATTTTGAGGCAGGTTTTGAGAGAGAACATTTATCTTGGTTTTGTTCTTTCCAGGACAGGCAATCCTCAAAGAAGCTCGTAGTTTCAACTATTTAGGGAGAAATTCATTATGGAGAACATGAAAGCAGATTTTAGTGCAGATTTTAGGTTGCTAATTCATTTTAATGCAGACTTTAGGTTGCTAAAGGCCAGTCAGACCTCATTTGAAAATGCTGTAAAACAATGAGGACCATTGGTCATCCCTGTTTTGTAAAGCAAGATTTGGTGAATATTGAAAGGTGGGAGGTGTCAATGTGTGTGTTAACTACACACACCAAACCTTACTGAGGTCAAAAGTCACAGAGATACCTCAAACTTTGGAGGACCAGCAGAAAAGGCAGCACTGTAAGTGATTTTCAAGTACAATTCAAACTGACTACCCAAGAGCTTCACTGTTCCCTGGTGAAAGACAAGATGCTAGCAATTCGGCTAGGTTCTCAGAATATGAAACTCATCACTCCTTCATCGTTTACTGCTTGGCATAATCAATGTTTCTGGTTAACCTACCAGTCTCATACCAGCACAGTCTCACAGTGATGACACAGTGGAAGCATGGTACCAGCCCTGAACTGGTTGTGATACACATGCATACCAAGAACCAGAACTATCCATTCGTCTATTACAATGTGAGGTGCTCTCAAAAACACATTTCTGCTTACAGTTGACCATGCACTTTTTGCAGTCTGTGTTCAAAAATATAATCATGATACTGAGTGCAGCAAAGAGATTAAAGTTATCATGTAGCTTTAATACAAGATTCTATCTGTTCCAGCTAAAATTTCTGTTTGATGTAGTGTGATTGGAACCTATTTTGTTTGGCTTTCTTCTCCAGACCAACGAGGAGAATCCAACAAATGAAAGCCCTTTAATATTAAAAAAAATACCACCTTTTAAACTCTTCTCTCTTTTTTTGAAGCTAGCAAAGAAAGACAGGCAATGTTGCTGTATCAAAAACTAAGACGTCATGAGATAATGATTCTGTGTGAGTTCATTTGAGAAGGCATTAAACCCTTTGCAAACTCAGGCATATTATGACATGCCTTTTTAATGAAAGATTGATTTCTGAATTCTTCTTTTGTTGAACAGTAAATTGAATTATTTTCACATAAGCTTTGGTTTCTTCACCTGAAAATTCACAGATGTTATGTAGTTGAGGCAGAGCAAATTTCTGCTAATTAACCAGGCAAGAATTAGTTTATAGAAGTTCAGATGAGGTATGTTCTGATGTGACAGAAAGGAGGAAAAAGAAGGAACAGAAACATTTGCTAAAAAACCAGCAAATATATGGTCATGGACATCAGGAAAGACAACAGTAAATGAATGGCTAAATTTATGAAAAACTAACCTATTAAAGAGTGGGAAGACTACACCTCACATCTTACAATTTTGTCTTACAGACAGAGTATATATTTATTGCAGACCTACTTCATCTTTGTCCACTTATTTACTGATCTTTGGTACCATACAAAAAGAGATACAGTGACAGTAGCACAGAATAGTTGCTAAATGGTCAATGAAGATTGATGTCAGCACTTTCAGAGAGTCACCACAGTATCAAAGAGCTGCCCAGGGCTATTTGCAACTGGCCATGTTCTTTGCGGTACATTCTCACAGTGGGTTGAATTACTCTTTCTTTTCTTGTGTTGTGCAGCGGCCTACAATGCCTCTCCCCCCTATTGCTTTACAAAGTTGTTCAAGAGAAAAGAAGAATTTCCTAACCGCTGTTATTTTAGCCCATTAGAAGTGTAGCTTCTCCACCTCACTGACTGAGCATTGATTGTGTTACTCAGGGTCTGGGGGAAGCAAGAGCATAAGCTGGCGAACTGGTCAGACTTGAGAGAACCAATGGATATGACACTAGCTGGTGAACGTAGCGAAGCAGCTATAATATATGTCAAGTCACTGTGATTGAGATATATTACTAGTAGGCCGTAACAGTTATATAATAATTGTCATTCTCTTGCCTTTGTCACCTCAAGAAGCTAAGTCTAGTTTATTACTGAATTGCAAATGTAACTGGAAAAGCTGTAGGTATGCTGGAAGCTTTCTGAAGGACCATCTCTCTTCTTATAGTGAGGGCCTGTGCATTAACTCAGCAAAACTGAAGAATATAGTTTGAACATTTAGCTGATGACTTTTGGGGGCCACTAAGCTTCCAACAAGCTTAACGTACATTTTTGATGGTGTAACCTTAAACATGGTAAGTCACCAAGAATAACTGGTTACTAGGATATAGCTTGACTGAACTAACAGAGGCAAAGTAAGAGAAACTGATAGAATTCCCCAGTACAAGCCTTGCAGCTCCCCTCCTCTCACCAGATAGACCAAACATTCTCTTTAAACCTGCAGAAGTTTGGTTACACAATCTTGCAAGTTTTCATCCAGCTCTATCAATGAGTGGGTTTTCTCCTCAACAATTCCTCCCCTTTCCTCACTCCTCAAATAGCAAATCAACTATTGTTCAAAAATGGTATACAACACAGTTGCTTCTTTCTTGACCAGTACCAGAGAGCTGGCACGGGGAATTGAGGATGAATTTAAAATTCACATAACAGCAGCTTTTACAAACAGCAGCTCATTGTTAAAAATGGCATAATAAATGTCTATGCTAATAATAATTACTTTAAACTTACCAAATCTTCTTTTACAGGTAGCAGTTCTTTGGTAGTCTACAAAGAGATCATCTGTTTCTAAAGGCTTTAGGAAAAAAACTTGCAGCAGAAGATAAATACTGCATCGAAACGGCAGCACAGATACCTTGCAAGGTGACATTAAATTGCTAGTTCAGATACCATAGCTGGTATTTGAAAAAGCAACAATTTTATTTAGCTGCATTTAGGTCTTATAAATCTGATAAAAATTAAATTTGAAATTAACAGCCTGTATATTAAAGCTCAAACAGGCAATAACCTATTACAGTCATCTAAATAAAAAGCTGCATTAAGTCTTCCTCGAACTTTAACGATTATGTTACATATGGAAGTATGATGAAAAGACTTCTGAGTTTTGAAGAATAACTAAGATTGACAAATATTATATTACATGATACTACACACTGCACCTAATATCAAAATGATTTACAACCTTTACATGACAGTCATCTTCAGAACATTCACTTTATCAAGAATTTGCGCCCTGCTGTGATGTCCTTCTGGCTGCTGACTTGACTACCTTCAAGTTTCATTAGCAGCTCTGAGAGAACATTTTTATTGTTTCAACTATTTCAGTGCTGAACGAGCAGGAAGGCATGGCCTGTTTTCTCCCCTCCGGATGTACACGCACATGATGCAAATGAAGAGCTCAGAAACAAAGGTACAGAATTATGCTCCTACGGGTGTCTGGACAGGTGCTGAAACAAACACAGGAACAGACCGAAGCATGGTCCTCACCTCCTCTTAAATCTCATTAAGCCAATTTAACCGTGCCCAAACCACCTTTAGGCATGCAGGTACACAGACCACACTTCTTCAAAAGAAGTCCTGCCTGGTTACTGCTCATGCTTCCTGCTTTCTCTCTTACCTACTTTCAGTCTGAAACACCATCATTTCTCTCACCTATGCAGCTGAAACCTGGGTTTTTACGCGTTCTAACCTCCCGACCCTGTGCAAACGTCGCCTGAGAGCAAACACAACGAGCGCATCACCCACTAAGCCGGAGAACCGAGCTCGTACGGACACACGGGTGCTCCCCACGCATCAGTGGGCCGCATGCCCACGGCAACGCGTGGCCCGGCCCCGCCACCAGGCCCCGGCCCGCGGGCTGGGCGCCTCAGCCAACACCTGCCGCTGCCTCGGGGATCTCGGGGGCTTCTCCGCACGGAAACTCTATGCAGGCAGACGCCAGGCACATAGGGACACCTACGCGTGCCCACGGCTACCCGTGCTCCTCTCACAACCTGCGGCCTCGGGGCCC
>Ga0065711_1048504_pt1 | contig 11776 bp, 9 predicted proteins | sample Hoacrofraction12_FD_59098 | JGI IMG/M metagenome (GOLD analysis project Ga0065711, IMG submission 59098) | Hoatzin crop microbial communities from Cojedes, Venezuela - Epithelial fraction 12 v2 (version 2) | ecosystem: Host-associated > Birds > Digestive system > Esophagus > Crop | place... | reverse complement strand
AAGGAAGGAAGGAAGGAAGGAAGGAAGGAAGGAAGGAAGGAAGGAAGGAAGGAAGGAAGGAAGGAAGGAAGGAAGGAAGGAAGGAAGGAAGGATGCTCATTGTGTAAGCTTAAGAAAGCTAGTCTTACCTTACCTTAAAGGAAAGAAACAAGCTTCCATCTAACACTCCTGCCCCCCAAGAAACCACAGTCTTTCTCTACGATCACGCTTCTTTTGTTACTGAATATAGCCACCACAAAACAGAGAAAATGTAAACATCATAGGCAGAACTCCCAAATCTAGTTTCCATAAAATCATTTCCATGGCTGTTATATCAAAGATAAAAGCCTAGATTTATTAACAATCAGGCTTCTCTGCTCCATTTTAAAATATTTCGATTGAGAGTCCTCTAGCCATGATCTTAACATGCAAGGCACACACAAGCTTCACAAAGGAAATTTTTGGAGACAAAGTCCCACTGTAATTACAGCATTGGAAAGGCAGAACATAGAAGCTCTCCCACCCACCATTCTCCCTTCCCATCTTAATGCAAGTAGAAATACATGCTTTGTAGACCACAAATACCCAGGCTGATTAATTACATGGCTATGCAATATTACTCATGCATTTCTCCTGAAATGTCAAAAGGATTAGGAATGACACATCTTTCCTCCCAAATTCTAATCTTAAGGAGCCCTGCTGCAAAGAAAACAGTACAATTACTTTTGTACACTGTCAATTTTACAACAGGGGGAAAAAAGAGCTTTACTAACAGCAAATAATTATATCACCACTTAATGACTGATTTAACTTAGAAAGCCCATCTAATTCCTTTTGTCATTACAATCTACAGCACGAACACTCTAACAATGCTGCCTTAGTGATCTGACGTTACATTAACATTAAGAATAATGCTAATATAAAACATAGCTTAACTTTTTGTATTGTTAATCTGCATCAATGCACTCTACATTTGGTGTATTAGGAGGCCTATTAGTGTAGAAAATACATGGGGTGATACAATCCAGTCTAGTAGCATCCATTCAAGAAAGACTCTAGTATGTTAGTACTACACAATATGTTATACATTCGAGAAATGAACCTCCCACATGGCACATAGAGGAAGGGGTCATATGGTTTCCATTTTACTGCAAACAACAGCTGCACAGCTAAGGAGTTATGCCAGAACACAATTCCATGTTTTGAAGCCGTGCCTACCTTTACACTGGTCTGATACAGATGACTAATTCCCCATCTTGAGGCTTTGAGATAGAGATGGACATGTTTCTGATATTGTTTATATATGCCAAGGATCAGTAGTGCATTGGGCTGGAAAAGTCTTTTTTAAAAGAAGACAGGAGGGCCTCATTTTATGCTATAGGACTTTGGAATAGTTGTCTGTTTTTATTTCAATCCACAACACTATGCTTGTTGTTACATAAAGACTGTAAGAAACATCACTTGCCTTGTAGAGCTAACCACATAAATAAAACGTAGGCCTAGTATGAGCAAAAAAAGAGAAGGAGCATTCTTACCTTCATCTTGCAGATTTCTTTGTACTTCAAGTGCTTAATTAAGTTTGTAAAACCCAAACTTTTCAGAACTACTAAATTCCTTCTGAACAAAAGAAAATCTGACAGGGTCACAGACATTTTGTGAGTTTCAGGTATGGGCCAGAACAAGTTAATTTAAGAATGTCAAATAAAACAAGGACCTATTTCATCTCTAGTTTAGCAGAAAGAACAGGTAGAGCTGGTCATGTATTCATCTGATTTAAAAATTCAGGAAACTTTTCTTGACCATTCATGTACTTGATGCAGGATAAGCAAGGGTTTCAGCTTTCCTTTCATCTCTAACAAGAATAAAATGAACATAACGAGCATTGCAACATAGTAAACCAACTGCAGTATGAAAATATCTTCTCAAATATACCATCAGAGAGAGCTATAAATTGTGCACTGTCCATTACTTTTTCAGACTGCTATTCAACACATGGACTAACAATGAAGATGTGAAATCATGAGAGTTTATATCTCTGGCTGGCTGTAAGCTTTGGCCTATTTCTTTAGAAGTGTCACTGCTTCCTGTTTAACATATCGACCTGCCCATCTGGCATTTGACAACACTATTGGATTTTTGCTGAATTTTACGCTTCAGGAAGGATGTAAAGCAACAGATTTTCCCCTGGAGTCCCCCCTCCACAGGTTCAAATTCACTCTGAACTTCAGAAACACTTTGTAATCTCATGTAAGTATGTTATGTTCTCTTTTCTACTGGAGACAGATTTTTTTGGCAGAGGGGCAGTAGGGTCATTGAGGGTAAGGGTTCTTTTGACTCTAGAATCAAGTGTGCTTCCAAAGCACAAGTAAATAAATGTCCCCTTTGCCCTTTCTCCCCATTCTTTATTGGCTGGTTTAGGCAGATCTCAGCACATAAAATTGTCTTTGATAATCTCTGTATGTACTCTCTTGATACCTTGTTTCTCCCTTATACTTCCACAAAACCCAGTCTCTAGACTTGGACTGCAGGTTCCACTAGGTGGCAAAGGGTTTGAAAGTTAAATACTGCAGCACTGAGAAAGGACACATACACTTTCTTTTGTAGATTCAAAACCAGATTTTAAAACACATCTTGACTTCTAATTCCCAGTACAGCGTGAATTACAGGTGAAATCAATATTTTCTCCCAAAACAGGTGCCATGAAAATTAGCACTACAGTAATGAAAAGACCGGTGCCTGGAGTTCACAGCAATCATATTGCCATCTAAATACTGTGTACAGCTAACAAGAAAACATAGACATGGAAGGTTCTTAACAATCACAAAACCAAACCAAATCTAGTTAACAAGGCAAGTCTGAGAAAAAGCCTGACTTGGATTTGTACTACAATTCAGTAATGCGGATCTTTGCTTCTCTAACACAGATTCTCAGCATCTCCTCACTTCAGGTCTAAGGCATGGAATAAGGCACAACTTGCTGGTAGTTTTTTTGAAACCTGTCCAGAAAAGGAAGATTTAAAAGATGGACTGTTGAAGGAAAAGTGTGTGTGTACATGTGTGTATCTTCAAAACACATAGCAAAGTCTTCAATAAGATAGCAACCTCTTGGAAGAAAAAAAGTGTTATACGCTGAAGTGAACTGTAATTCTGATTGATCTCACTGACCATATGACAAAGTTGTTGAGAGAAGTGTCTTAAAGGCTTCTTCAGAGTCTCAAAAGAGCATTGTTTATAGGCTACGGATCCAATGCTTTCCCCTCCTGCCACTGTGCTTCAGAGCTTTAAGATACAGTAATTCCAGGTTCCACTTCACAGGAGACAATTAGATTTACCAATATTTAATTTTAAAGCACAGTATCTTCAGGGAAAGTACAGGGACACCCAGAGCTCATAATTCAACTAGAATTTAACATTCGAAAACTTTCCTCTTGCTGAGCCCATTCTTTCCATCTCCCTTTCATTTTTTCTTTTTGTCACTTTGCTCTGCCAGCATTCAGTGTTACTATTTTTTTCAATTACTCTCAGATTTTCATCCATCATACTACAAATGCCTTTAAAGTTTCTTTCCTTTTTTCTTTTCTTGCCTAATAAGTCTTGAGTTGTGAAACAAACCTATGTCTTCCTATTTTTTTTTCTTTTTTTTTCTTCCTGCTTCGCATACATTTATCTGAGGAGAAAAAGAGTGATTAAATACTTTATTAAAGAGTGGAAAAGACTGAAAAGGCCACAGATTTCAATGACTATAATGACACGTTTCACCCCACAGCAAGGATGAGTTAGTATATCTAATCAGTTACTTCAGCTCAGGTGCAGGAGATGATAACCTTTAAAGTTGAGGAAATCCTACCCCACAGGACTGTCCATCTGCCTTCTAAGGAATTAGAAAGGTCCATCAATTATTGCTCTTGTGCACATTTCTACCAGTCTTGCGGACATATTAACCCCCTTTTTGAGTCTGTTAGTCCATTAAAGCATTACTTTGCTACCTCTACGACGATGGTTTCACTGTCAAGTTCCTATCAGGAGTGCATACTTTTGGCTAAAGGAGTCTTCCTAAAGTTAAGGAGAAAATCTGAAGTAGAGGACTGACTAGTTTGATAACAATATTTTATTTTGAACCATTGTTGTGGACACTTCTGGGGTCGCTTTTTCAGGACAGAAGAAATTTGAGCCGTTCTTCTGTGACTTTATTTTTCCTCTTGAATGCCCTGCTAGATACAGAGTCAAGAATGAAGATGCACTGATCCACAAAAGTGGATAAGAATATGATTAAATGTGATTTAGGGATCAAAGAAGATCATAATAAAAGGTTAGTATATTGGGAAGACATAGCTCCTCCTCTCACAGGAGGAGATAGAAAGGTGATCATGTATGTGGCAGGCATAACACTGATATCTTGCCTTCCGACAGAAATCCTAAGCACAGAAAAGAACAACTGTAAAATCACAGAATCATAGAATCGTAGAATGGCAAGGGTTGGAAGGGACCTTAAAGATCATCTGGTTCCAACCCCCCTGCCATGAGCAGGGACATCTTCCACTAGATCAGGTTGCTCAGAGCTCTATGCAGCCTGGTCTTGAACACTTCCAGGGAGGGGGCAGCCACAACTTCTCTGGACAATCTCTTCCAGTGTTTCACCATCCTCATGGTGAAGAATTTCTTCCTCATATCTAATCTAAATCTGACCTCTTTTGGTTTATAGCCATTCTCCCTTGACCTATCACAACACACCCTTCTGAAAAGTCCCTCTCCATCCTTCCTGTAGTACCCTTCAGGTGCTGGCAGCTGCTCTAAAGTCACCCTAGAGCCTTCTCTTCTCCAAGCTGAACAGCCCCAACTCTCTTAGCCTGTCCTCATAGGAGAGGTACTCCAGCCCTCTGATCATCTTTATGGCCCTCCTCTGGATCCATTCCATCACATTCATGCCCTTCTTATGTTGAGGGCTCCAGACCTGGACACAGTGCTCCAGGTGGGGTCTGACGAGAACGGAGTAAAGGGGCAGAATCACCTCACTCAACCTGCTGGCCACACTTCTCTTAATGCAGCCAAGGATATAGTTGGTTTTCTGGACTGCAAGCACACATTGCCGATTCATGTTGAGCTTCTCATCCACCAGTACCCTCAAGTCCTTCTCCTCAGGGCTGCTCTCGAGCCACTCTCCACCCAGCCTGTATTTGTATTTAGGATTGCACTGACCCACGTGCAGGACCTTACCCTTGGCCATGTTGAACTTCATGCGGTTCATGCAGGCCCACCTCTCCAGCCTGTAAAGGTCCCTCTGAATAATATCCCTTCCCTCCAGCGTGTCAACCACACCACACAGCTTGAAGTCGTTGGTAAACTTGCTGAGGGTGCATCAGTCCCATTGTCCATGTTGCCGACAAAGATATTGAACAGCACCAGCCCCAGTACTGACCCCTGAGGCACACCACTCATCACTGGCCTCCACCCAGACATCGAGCCATTGACTGCAACTCTTTGAGTGCGTCCATAGAGCCAGTTACTTGTCCAACGAGTGGTCCATCTGTCAAATCCACGTCCCTCCAGTTTAGAGACATCATACAGGACAGTGTTCAATGCCTTGCACAAGTCCAGGTAGACGAAGGCAGTTGCCCGCCCTTTGTCCACCAACGCTGTAACCCCATCATAGAAAGATACCAAGATGGTCAGGCACGATTTGCTCTTGGAGAAGCCATGTTGTCTGTCCCCAGTCACCTCCTTGTTATCCATATGCCTTAGCGTGGTTTCGAGGAGGATCTGCTCCATCATCTTGCCAGGCACAGAGGGGAGGCTGACTGGCCTATAGTTCCCTGGGTCTTCCTTTTTTCTCTTTATAAAAATGGGGTGATGTTGCCCCTTCTTCAGTCGATGGGGACCTCCCCAGACCCCCACGACCCCTCAAAGATGATGGAGAATGGTTTGACAACTTGGTCCACCAGTTCCCTCAGGACCCGTAGGTGCATCTCATCAGGCCCCATGGACTTGTGCAACCTCAGGTTCCTTAGGCAGTCTGGAACCTGGTCTTCTCCTACAGTGGGCGGTTCTTCATTCTCCCAGTCCCCGCCTTTGCTTTCTGCAAATTGGGCGGTGTGGTTAGAGCACTTGCTCTTGAAGACTGAGACTAAAAAGTCATTAAGCACCTCAAGTTTCTCCACATCCTGGGTAGCGAGGTCTCCAGCTTTCTTCTGGAGAGCCAGCACACTTCTGGTGGAAATCCTAGGCCAATTGTAAGCTCTTTGGGTTTATCAGACCATTGAGGTGCTAATGAATGAAAGATCTCAGCCATTTTCGCAACTTTTGACCACCAAAGGACATCATAATGTACCTCCTTCTCCTCCCACACAGTGTTTCTCTCCTTCTCTTCAGAAGTACTATTTCTCACCCTTTGATTAGCCAGTTCATTTTTTCATTTTGGAATTGCTACAGATGGTTCATTGATTTTTTGCAGAATTAGCATGTTGAATTAGCTTATTGATAAGTTAGTTAGGTAAGCACCAGAGCTGACACAAGATGAATGAAAGGAAAGGTATGCTAGAAGAGGAGGTAAAATCAGAACGAAACAGTTTTGAAAACACTGAGTGAAGCTGTCTCATTCGGTACTACCTGAGCACGGTTGAATTGCCAGAGAGTTGACTGCGGTCAGTTTGAAGACTGGTAGTCCAGGCAGATCTGCCAAAAGCTAAGAATAAACAGATGGCTGTCACTCAGAACACAAATCATGGACTACTGTTATGTCTTTGTGTGGCAAGGTTTTGGTATCTGGGGGGCTATAGGAGTGCCTTTTGTGAGAAGCTGCGAGAGGCTTCCCCCATGTCTGATAAAGCCAGTGCTAGCTGGCTCTATGACAGACCCAGCACTGGCCAAGGTCAAACCAATCAGCGATGGTGGCATTGCCTCTGTGATAACATATTTAAGAAAGGGAAGAAAAATATCTGGGGGGAAACAGCAGTGAAGAGAAAGGACTGAGACTATGTGAAACAAACAACTCTGCAGAGACCAAGATCAGTGAAGAAGGAGGGGGTAGGACGTGTTTGAAATGTCAGAGTAGAGATTCTTCCCTTGCAGCTTGTGATGGAGACCACTGTGAGGCAGGCTGTCCCCCTGCAGTCCATGGAGGTCCACAGTGGAGAAGATATCCACCTGTAGCCCATGGAAGGGACCCCACGCCTGAACGATGCTGTGACCCCATGGGGAGCTCCATGCTGAAGCAGGCTTCTGCCAGGACCTGCGGACCCATGGAGAGAGAAGCCCATGCTGGAGCAGGTTTGCTGGTAGGGCTTGTGACCCCATGGAAGACCCATGCTGAAGCAGTCTGTTCCTGAAGGACTGCACCTTGTGGAAGGGACCCACACTGGTGTTGTTTGTGAAGACCTGCAGCCCGTGGGAAAGACTCATGTTGGAGAAGTTTATGGAGAACTGTCTCCCATGAGAGCGACCTCACGTTGGAGCCGTGGAAGAGTGTGAGGAGTACTCCCCCTGAGGAGGAAGGAGCAGCAGAGACAACATGTGATGAACTGACCATAACCCCTATTCCCCATCCACCTGTGCCACTCTGGGGGAGAAGGGAGAGAAATGGGAGTGAAATTGAGCCTTGGAAGAAGGGAGGGGTGGGGGGAAGGTGTTTTAGGATCTGGACTTATTTCTCACTATTCTCCTCTGATTTGATTGATGATGAATTAAACTCCCTTTTCTCCCCAAGTTCAGTCTGTTTTGTCCGTGACGGTAACTGGTGAGTGATCTCTCCCTATCCTTGTCTCGACCCTCAAGCCCTTTGCCAAATTTCCTCTCCCCTGTCAAGCTGAGGAGCGGGAGTGATAGAGTGGTTTTGGTGGGTACCTGGCATTTATCCAGGCCAAACCAAAACATGTAATGACTCCATTCCTTTCCAAAATCTGTACGAACTGACTCACCAGGGGACTAAGGACTGCTCCATAAAATGCACATATTCACATGCCTTGCAGGATGGTCCTAGCTGTGCACAGTCTCTCCCACTGATGCCAGGACTCCATCAATCTTTGATCTCATCTCCAGCTGAATGCTTTAGGATCTCATCCTAATGAACCAGCAAAATTCTAAAACACTTTCTCTGCTACTGCTGTCAAAGAAGGTAAAGAAGAAAATATACAGGAGTCAGCTTCAGCTGACAGGGTCCAACTTCCTCATCGCCAAATGGGTTTTAGATCACAAGCTACTCTAAATTTTATTTAAATTGTCTGTCTGTAAGACATTATTTTCCATGTATGAGAACGTCAATTTTTAGTGAAGTTAGCATTATATTCACACAACAGGTAGGACTTCCTGGGTCCATCGTACCAGTAAATTACATGATTCCCCAAACTGTTCTCTGTCATTGAGGCTGTTGTGTTAAACTCATTTTAGGGAGACATTCAGGAAAGAATGACAGATGACCCGGGGCAATGTCCTGCAGGGAGAAGTCCAACACTTTAGAAGTGTAGATGATGCTTTTCCAGTGTCCAGACACGTCCTTTAATTTACTGGTGTGAGCAGAAAGAATGGTATTCACCAGGCCCACCAGTGTGTAAATGGGAGAGAGAGCTATGATGAATAAATCATCTTTGATCTGCCCTCCAAATGTACTTAAGCCTCTCAGGTATAGGTTTCACTGTAAATTAGCTCCATACAATGATCAGTGTAAATAATTTTATCTGCATAGTAGTTCCCTAAAAGAAATGGCAATACCTCTACTAGGGAAACTGGAAAAGGGCTCAAGAAATTGGTGCTTTGTCAAAATAACCAATCAGCTTCAGTGTTAAAGATAAATATCAAAAAAACAATGATTTTTTAAATTCTAGAGTGTTGTAAGTCTTTATCAAGTAATGTTTTTTGGGGCATTAATGAAAGTTGGTACAAATAATGAATTATTATTATTCTGCAGTCACACCAGAGCTCTACCACACTATCAAGACAGAACATCAGAAGTTGGCATAAGCTTTGATGAAAACTACTCCTAATTCTCAGACAAAGTTGATGCAGTGATGTGTTACTGAAGCTGAATGATTTTTCTTGGATTTTTTTTAAAGCTCTTTAGTAACTAATATATTTTCTTTAAAGAAGATGAGGACTTTTTTGCATGAAAATGAATCATGGACAGTTTCCAAGGGACTGAAGAAGTCTTTCTTAGCATACTGCAATAAATAACTTGGGCTAGGGTATTCAAAAGAGACTTGATGAGAAAGGCAATTCAGTGACTATGTTTAGTTAATTTCTTATGTGATTTTGGGTTAGTTATTTGTTGGGAAGGAAGAGAATTCCGTATCTTTTCTATCTAGAGTTAGGAACCCAGAAATGCCCCGGGGCCAACAGAGAAAAATGTTTAACCTCAGGGCATATCAGTGCAGCAGTTATGCAGTAGTAAGGCTCTATAATTAGGTATTCTGTTTTGACAAGCTCATTACCCACACAAAAAGTTTGTCTTTGAGATCCTGGAGCAATAAGAGGAGAAGTTCAGAACGAGGAAAATAGAATCCCTTTCTTGCCCCTGAAATTAGTTTATTGCATGTGCATACGTCTGTAGTGCAATTGTTCACAAATAAATGGAGAAGAGATGGGATTTTAATTTGTCCTATTTAGTCAAATAAACACATATATAAACACACACATATAATTCATATCAGCTTTCACCAGACGGCTGTGAAAAACATGAAAAATGGGAAAGTTTTCTGTCAAAAAGACAGCTCTTGGAATACAAACTCCAAAACACAGAATCTGGGGCAATTTTGCTAATCTGACATAGAAAAGCTGGGACAGCCTCACCAAAATTCTTCTATCCCTTAACATGTAGTTCTTGCTCACGTCACTTCTGACTTGAAAAGCTTTCCCGCTAGTCAAGTTCACCTGAAAGACCTGATGGACTAAATATGTCCTAATATTAGGGAATACCTGGTGATATTGACAAATGTGCACTGGACTCCAGAACGAGGTGGAACCACCCAACTCATTTTCATCTGTGACCTACTGGTATAGTAAGCATGAATTTTAATGGAGGTCTTGGAAATACAGTAGCTTGGTCATTTCTTTCTTTTCTCTGTCACATCTATTCTGTGACCTATTGCCTCCATTCCTCTGTTTTACTCTTGGACCAGCTGCTGTTAACTATTATATTTTTTTCCCTTTGCTGCTTTTCAACCAAAGCTATAATAGGCAGTTATTCTGAGCTCTGTGTGATCTAAGAAAGTCTTGGGAAAGAGAGACACACACACGTATGTGTGTAGTGTTGAGGGAGATTATAGAGTGAAAAAGAAGATAATATCTGCATTCCTTGATATGCTTTCAATTTGATTTGATGCAGAATTATCAGGCAAAATTATCTAACCTGTATTCCACAGGAGGAGTTACACATGATCCTTTTTGGACTTGAAATCTATGAATCTATATTGGTAATAGAAAGTACATATCATGCGTCCTTCCCGGATTCACAGTATGCCACAGTTGAGAGTGTTTTATCTGAATATCCATTTAACAAGAAAAGGGTTATAACCAACGATCTCAAAAGTGTCCTAGTATATTTTAAATGCAAACAAGGTCATTTGCAAGGATTCATTAATTTTCTGAAAGAATCTGAGTTTTTCAGTTTGGGTTTTCTGTTGTGGCTTTTTTGTTATTTTAAGTGCAGATTAAAATGTGGTTTGGGAAGGACAATTTTTAATATCTACTGGGAAAGATGACCTTTACTTCCTGTGCAAAGGGTCTTGTCTAGGAGTGTCCTGTCAAACCTGATTTTTTTTCTGCCTGGAGAACATCAGTATGTAAAGAGACAATTGCTAAGACACCATTCCCTTGCTTTTATTTGCTTGTTTAGTGGTATTTGTAATTTATTCAAAGGCTGGCCTGAGCAACCTGTCCTTCAGATGTAACCTTAGTAGATAAGTCTTACAGTTTGTTGACCAAAGCAGAGTGGGTCAGATGACCTTCGCTGGTCTAAGCTAGCTGAAAAAGATGTCCAAACAGTTGCAATTCTGTGAAACGTTGATTTGGGACAGAGCAGCCTGAGATGTCTGGATGACTGAGGAAAGGGCTCCTGGAGGCAGCGTGAGGAAGATCTGCACTGGAAGAAGGCAGAGGGAGAAGAATGATGACCTTCATTTCCTGTTTCCAGAACACAAAGTGCAGGTGAGAGAACAGGATGGAGAGAGCCCTCATCTCCTGTTGGTGTTTTAAGACCTTTAACTTTTTTTTCCCCACACTTTTTTCCTTCCCCACAGACAGTCCTTCTCAGGCAGCTAAGGCTCCACGACCGAGTGAGCTTCCCGGACAGAGTCACATGTCTGCTTAACTGTGCTGGTTTCATTTCCTGTCCACTCTGCAGTGGTTCAGACTCCGTTTCCTGCTAACACGTGACTGTCCAGTGCTCTTGATGAAAAGGAAGGTAAATGAAGGCAGATCAGGCAATATGAAGTCTCCTTTCCCATATTCTCCCCCCCCCAAAACATAGTGATATGCTGTCTGCTTAAGCTGTCCTTCAGCAATAGGATATGTGCATATGCGTGTTCGCAAAAAGCAGTGCACTAGGGTTAGGTAGCTCATCCAGATAGGAAGTCCTGTATATCTTCATCAGGACGTGCCCTGAAGAAGCTCTACCACTGACCACAGAGCTTAAGGGATCTCAAGCAGACAACTACACTTTGAACCATGTTTCACCCTAAGGCTTCTGTCCCATGCATACACTACTTTGTTTCAAAATTTCAGTGAAGAGTGAGGCATCTAGCTCCGCTGTCCACGTAAAAAAACAAAAAGAAAAAAAAGACAAAAAAAAAAAAAAAAAAAAAAAAACCCCCTGA
>Ga0065711_1048503_pt1 | contig 11776 bp, 6 predicted proteins | sample Hoacrofraction12_FD_59098 | JGI IMG/M metagenome (GOLD analysis project Ga0065711, IMG submission 59098) | Hoatzin crop microbial communities from Cojedes, Venezuela - Epithelial fraction 12 v2 (version 2) | ecosystem: Host-associated > Birds > Digestive system > Esophagus > Crop | place... | reverse complement strand
GCCCGCCCCGCCCGCCGGGGGCCGGCTGCCCCCGGAGCGTCCGCCGGGTCCCGCCGCGGCCCTGGAAACTTCCTGGAACTTGGGGCGCGGCGGGGTACTGGGGTCCCGCCTCGTCTCTGCCAGCCGCGGGCGCGTCCGGTGCTGGTTCGTCCTGAGCAGAGGCGGCACCTGTGAGCTCCAGGTGTTGCCAGCGAGTTTCCTTGTGGGGTGCGTAAATCCCAGGCGCCTGGACGTGAAGCTTCGTTTGCCTTTGGAGTTCTGGGTAGTGCCTCTTGGTGAACCGAAACCGCAGAGCTGCCGTGCGGATTGAATAACTTTCTGCTCTTTCGGTTCCGCCGGTTGCCGCTCCGCGGAGCGTTACGATGTCTTCGTGCCGGTGAAAGGAGCTGGGTGGAGGGGAGCGGTCTGTGCGCTGGCCTGGAAGCGTCTCTGGAGAGGTGTGTGTCGGAGCGGGGCGGCGGCGGGTAATCGCCTCCCTGCAGAGACGCCTTCCGAGGGCAGCAGGCCTTTCCCTTTCTGCCTGCGTGCTCACAGGGTGCGTGAGAGCCAAATCCGAGACGACAGCTCCTGAGCTTTCTGCAGTAGGTGGGGACAGGTGGCTGGTTTGAGGCGGGGTGGCCCCGGCTGAGGTGGTGTGGCCCGTTCTGTTACCTTGGCGGTGAGCCCAGAGCGTCGGATGGGAGCCGGGGAACCCCGGGGGGAGCACACAGAGTGACAGAACGGATGATCCTGTCATCGACAGTTTTTGAAGGGGTACAGATACAAAACTAGGTAAAGCCTTGCCATGATAAATCTCTTTGGGCGAGTTGAAATTGTTTAAATTTTATTTGCAACCAGACTTACTAGCTGTTGATACTTTTTGAGACTGCGTTCATGTTTGAGTGTTCCTGAATAATGTGCGTAATATTAGTTTACTCGCTCAAAGCATAGCTTATGCCAAAAGTTTTAAAACAATGTGAAGTTCCTGTGAGAGAGCCAGCATCTGCTTTGTGTGTTTCCTGCCTTCCCAGACAGTAGAGATAAGCATCTCTGCTACTGGAGAGAGGACAGTTTGCTGTTTTATGTTGATGTGAAGCAAATGAACTTGTAATATCTTTAGCTGAGCATTAATAGTGTAACGTTAACATGATACCATGGCTCTCAGGAATGTAAAATAAAATAATCTTGAAAATATCTGTTTGATATCAGTAGATTCTTTGTCCCTTACTCATATCTGGTGAAGGTGTTAAGGTACTTCTAATACATGATTAACCCAGTGAAGGTGTAAAAAAATGTTTTATGGAATTCATTAGTCAGATAAGTTATTTTATGGAAGTTAGTTCCAAAGTGGCTGCTTCATGATTCTTGTAACCAGTCACTTCTGTACTGGAGTCTTTCAGTTCTCTTTTAGAAATGGTTATGTCTCCCAGAAAGCAGGTTGGACTCCCTCAAGAAGTGCAGCTGATGTCTGCTGCGTGGTACATTTGCTGTTCTAGGTTTGTGTACAGCAGCTCCCATTTAGGACTCTAGATATATGATGCAGTAACTCAATCTGAAATCAGACTAGGAAGTAACTCAAGAAGAGGCCCATTAGCTTTTTATTTAAGAAATGTAATTTTTCAGTTTTATCAGCATGGATGATGTGGTGAAAGAAATAAAGGGTGGTGTCATTGTATAGAAGAAAGCCAGATGAATTCATTTAAATATGAAGAGGGAGTAGGAAATGGACAGCACCAGTAGACAAGTTTTTAAAATAATAAGGAATTTTGATTTTTTTTTTTCATCTCTAACTTTGGGGAAGAGTAAAAGTCAAACGGAAAAAAAATCCATAATTGACAAAGGCGCTAACCTGTTTTTTTATTGATGGAAAGTTTGTTAAACTTGGAATAAGGATTAAAATAATGCTTTTGAGTACTTAAATATACTGTTTTATCAGTTTGAAAATTTAGCTTCTAAATTAAATAGTTCTTTTTTTATAAAATGACCTTGGGTTTTGCTTCCCTGGTGTTTTTTTTGGCTCGTCCCTCGTAGTTGTGACCCTAAGGTGTTTTGTGTTCCTGCAGTGCATCTCCTACAAGAGAGTAACACATGGGGCTCTGGTCTTAAGATTCTTCTGTACAGTGGTATAGCAGTAATATAATTATACTTAAATTGTCTTAAGGTCTGCTTCACAATTCTGACTGAACAGTTTGTTTTCCTGCTTTATTATTGCAGTTCTTGCACCTCCCTGTGATTCTCATGTGGCTGTCATGTTGCTAGAACTCCCTCTGCCTTGAATTTATTGAAAGAGTTTATTCAGGCTAAAATATGAGGGACTGGATCATGGCTTTAGATGGAATTGCAGAGATCTCTGATATCAGTGGGAGTGCATCCCTGGCATTTGAAAGTGGAAGCTTGCCCTGTGCGATGCTGATGAAGAAGTAAATACAGAAGCGAAATTTTGGTGAGCTGCTTCTTTGGTCTGTGAAGGATGCTTTATTATTAATTTTTGTTCTGATTCTTTTGTCACGTCAGATCGGTAGGACAAAGTGGAGAATTATGACCAAGACTGTCAGGTTGCGGAAGTCTTTCTCCCCTTACCCTTCCAGCTTGAGACTAACAAGCTTCTGGTGTTTGATTTATCTGCAATTAACTTCACACTGTTGAACGCATTGGCTTCACTGAATTGAAGAGCTAAAATATAAATGCTGAACAAATGGCTTTTTATGAATTGAGCTACCAGCTCAAAACTAATAAGGACAATAGTATGTTTAAGTAAATTCCACTGTAATTAAATCTATTTCTGTTGGCTGTGTTACCCTGAGTTCACTGAGCTTCAGAAAGTGAAGTAAATGATGCCGTGGACATTTTGTTACTGGTTATGCAATCTTGTTCCCTCTGAATTATGAACACTGGTAGTATAAAACTTAACAGGCATTCAGAATATTCATACCACGTACTTCATTTCTATGTAACCTATTGTCAGTGATACCACGCCACCCTAGGGGAGCTTTTAAGCAAAATACAGTACCGTACTGTCTAACTGAAGTGCTCTTATGGGAGAAGTCACCAAATGGGGTATCTAAGTAGAAAACACACCTATCTATCTCTTTAAGAATTAGTCAAACACTAATTTCATTTTCTTGGACACTATAAAATGCCTCAATTACTGTAGATCTGAAGACCTGTGTGTTTTTTAGAAATATAATGAAAGCATTCTGAAGGTTAAAACTGTACATGTCGGAAGTTTGCCAGCCTTTATTCAGTAAACTGTTTTACACATCAAAGTATAACTGGTATATACATAAGGTATTACAGGTTTTTACCCTTACTGCTAGCATTTTTCTTTTTAATACTTCATAAAAAATACAGCATGGTGAAGCTGAGGCAGCATGATTAGATGTTATGAGACATTACTGAAACACCTTTCAGTCCAGTAAGCTGGTTTCTTAAACTTCTTGGAGGATTTAAATTGAATTGCTAGTAGCAAACATGGTGTTCAGATTGGCAATTTGGGTATTTAGTTCTTTGCGGAGCATTACTTTCTCCCCTACAAAAATTATTTTTTCTGTTAAATCTGAATAATTGGAGATAAACAGTGTTGCCTTCTCAAGGTTGCCACTGTCACTCTGAATCTTCCCGTTGACATCAGGTTAAATTAACACTGAGTCTGAACTCTGAACCGTTACCGGAAGTGGTTAGCTGCTGTACTTAAAAGCAAATCACTCTTGCTTATATTTATGCTGAGAGGACACTTCTGCTGTCCAGAGTTTGCTGTTACTGATCCTCCAGGTTCTAGCAATCTGGAAGGCATTGTACCCAGAGAGAAGTATGCTAGGCTAGAGGAACTTGAGTAATTGTCTGTCCCATGGACAAGCACGTGAATCAACTACACAGTCTGTGCTTTTTAGAGGAATTCTCACTGTTGTACATCTTTCTACATTTTAAGAAGAAAAGTCAGCAATGGATAAATCGGCTTGTGATTTGGTGTAGCATGATATGCTGGTTATATATTATTTCTGTAAGAAGTAGTGTAATTAGACTATGCAGTACTGTCTAACGCTGAGCTTTCAGAATGTGTCAGGGCATATGGCGATTGTTCTCCTGGGTGCTCTTCCTACACTTGATGGCCTCAGCCTCAAAGACTGAACCAGAAATGGTGTTTTCATGTTTTATGCTTCTCGGAAGATTCTTCCTTCATAAGCTTGTCCAGTCTAAACTGAAACAGGAATGTGTTCCCAGCAGGAAAAATGACAAGGCAAGACATTTTAGACCCTGAGAGTAATTTGTATGAAGTGCCATGAAATTTAAACTTGCTGTCTCTGGTCCCACTTTACTTACTTTCTTGTATTTTAGTATAAGAAGGCAATGATAATTGTTTTCACACCCTTCAGGTCCCTCCCAGTTCAATAAATCCCAGTTGTATCTTTCTGCAGATGTTTTGACTGCAGCTTGGAGGAACCTATTTCAGCATTCCTCTGTATCTTTGGCAGTGTTCTTTGTCCTTCTTTGGGCCTCTTTCACTTGTTCTTCTTCAAAATAGACTATTCAACAACGTGTATTGCTTAAAGCTTCTGAACAAAACAAGCAGTCATGGGGTGAGAGAGATGTTCTTTACATAGATCTGATAAAAATTGTTAGAACATAGAAGCAGAAGGTTAGCAAGGCAGGCACATCACATGTTTATGCAGTAATATAATGATAATCCTTTTCCTAATGACGTGTATTTTCGAGTACGCTTTTGTAAACCACTGCTGAATGCTAAACTGGTATCTTCCGTGGAACTGTTTTCTCCAGGATCACATTACTAAGTAGTAGTCATCCTGCATGTAGAATTAAAATTGTTTTTTCATGTTTGCATTGGTTAAATTGATCTACATTAATTTTAATATACCATTTAATTTGCTTTACTGATTCCATCAAACTTCTGATGTTCATCATTGGCCTCCAACTTTTCTAACTTAAATTGTGTTTTGTCATCAGTGAACTTTGTCGCTTTGCTTTTCACCTTTTTTACAGCTCAGTTATGAATCCATTGAACTATATAGGCCCTAGGACAGCGCACTGGGACTCATCTGGTAACTTCCTTCTGCTGCAAAAACAGATTGTTGTTTTGTTTTTAGTCTATCCTGGTTTTTGTTTCCTGGTCTTTGAGTATGTTTACTTGAATTTTCAGAAGGCTTATTAACGTAATCTCCCTTATCCATACATGTTTGTTTGAGAACTGCGGGAGTTTTTTGAGGCACAGTTTCTCTTATACAAAGTCTACGCAGTCTTTCTAATTTTGAATGAGTTGTGGTTCTGATACCATAGACCTGTGGAGTATGATTCAGCCTAGCTTTTTGTTGAGAGAGTGCATCGAGATCTTACTGTCCAGAGACAGATCTGCTTAATGTATTTTTTTTGCAACTGAAATACACGTTTGGACAAGGTATAAGCTGAGTTTGTGATGATTTATATTCCAGTTCACAAGGGGCATCTGAAATGCCAAAGGTTATGCTGGTTTGGAAGGCCCTTCCACTTGTGGTCAGGGTATTTGTGCACAGCATACGAGGTGCCTGTCTTAGGCTGGGGTCTGTGCGCATGATTGCTTCATGTGACAAAGGCAGCCAAGGTCTTACGGGTGCTTTTTGCACTTCGCTGAATTCTTGCCCGTTCCAACAAAGGAGGCATTTATGGGGGACAGTTGGAATGAAGGTGGTTCCTAAATACTTCTGTTTAAAAATTAAAGAAATGGGCACTAGAAACAGGAGAAGAGCAAGGTAAACATGCAATAGGTGTGGAGAGCTACCTCGCTAATACTTGTGGAGGAAAGAGCATCCATAACATGGTGAGATGGATTAGTAGTGTAGTATTTCTGCTAGAATAAACTAAAATGCTTAAATAATGGTGTAGTGAAGCATACCAGGAAAAGCTTGCACTTGAAATGGTTGAATATTGGGGTGGAACTAAGAAAATAGCAGTGAAGATAAATGTGGGAAGGGAATGTGCTTTATAATTTGACATGAATTTCAAGATCTGACTGATTCATACATGAAAGCATATTTCTCAAAATGTTGTACTGATTCTATTAGTTCAGTTCTTTGTTTTCTTGAAAATCTAAGAGTTGGCGTAATGGACTGCCGGGCAGGTAGTTGTGTTAAAAGTGTAGCAGTTAATTTTTGTAGGGGGAGAATGCTTCGGTAGACCTTTTAAAAGAAAATAAGACTCTTCATACTAATGCACTTGAATAATGTTGGTTTACATACTGAAGGAGGATAGTGAGTGCTGTTTGCAAAGTCATCTCTCTACTGGAAGTAGAACAAGCAACTACCAGGCTCTCCTGAGAGATGCTACTGCCTGGTGGGAAAGAATTTCCTGGAGTAGGATGTGGGGGAAGAAAGGCCCAGTTCCTGTGATTGTCTGTTCAGATGTTCAGCTTGAATTTGATTGTTATCTGCCTCAGAGAGGGTCTGCAGGGAGATCTCTTACTCCTGATGGTAGGATCAGCTGTGAGGTCAGACCAGATTGCCTAGGGCTTTTTCAGCTGGATGTTGAAACCCTTTGAGGATGGAGAAGGTGTGTCGAGCTCTGTGGGCAGTGGGCTCTGTTGCTTCACCTTCATGAGGAGAAAAAAAATCGTGCTGTATCTATCCAATTGAGTCTTTTTCTTAGTCTGCCTAGCAGGACTATATGGCCCTCATCGGAATGTGAGAAGTTTGGAAAGGCGCTCTGGAGGACTTCAGAATTTGAACAGTGAGGGGTGGTTTTGTTCTGAAATAAGCACGCTGTTTAAGAGAAATGAACAGTTAAGCATGTTTGAAATTGGATGTTACGGTGCTTTTGCAGCCATTTGAACAGTTTTCAGTGTTAAATTACAGATTTGAGTTAACAGATAAGTAGCTGCCTCAAAGTTGTGTGAATAAATTAATACTATCAATGCAAGCTTTTCTCTAAAGATCTGGGACTGGCTATAAAATTGTATCTTGCTGTGGAGTATTTTAGGGTGAATTGTACTAGCTCTCCTTCAAAATGTCTAAGATATGATGTTTGTACTGATACTATGTTGCAATTTTTTCCACTGTTGTATGAGCAATTCCTTGCCAGCTGGATTTATGAACTTGACATGTTCTCATGAGTTTATTAATGTTCAACAGCTGTGTTCTGCTTTTAAAAAAAGAAGTTTGTATCACATCATAGTAGTTCTCCCTGTTGTCTTCAAATTAACTTTTGAGTTTATTCTGCCTCCAATAAAGGCAGAAGAAAAAATGTTTTTTAGAATTGGGTATTGGTGAAAAGAAGCATAGAAGGAGCAGAAGTGTTAAATCGGAGAAACAGTAGGTATTTTGTCAGAACTTCTAGGACTTCAGGTTCTAAAATGATGGCTTTAAACTTTTATTGTTAAACGTTTGAGATTGCATAATGTTTTGCTGATTATTGATGATGCAAATATAATAGCTTGACTAGCAGCTGAATTTGAAAGAAACAGTAACATTCATACATAGTTTCTCAGCCCACATACTGGGCTGTCATATGAAGAAGATCGGTGTGGATAGAAAATAATCCCATAACAGATTTTAAGACTTCCCTGCAGACACTTACTTTTTAAAATTAGCGCTTTAAAATTTGGGAATGGGGGATAATGAAAGTAACTTCTATGTTTACTGTATCTGGGCTATTTCTGAAATGCCATTTAAATCTTTTTAACCGTAAAGAATTCAGTAGGTTGTCCCTGCATCGTCTAGTTCAAGAAGCCTAAAGCTGTTTGTGCTTCACGTTTATAACCATTTTTTGCATGTGTGTCGCAATTTTATTCTTTATGTAAATTGCGTGGAGTTGCATTCTGTTGCAGAGTATTTTCGCAATATAGAAATGAGCCACGCTCATTACTTCTGGGGTAGCTTCATCTTAAAAGCAAGCGTGAAGTGTTTGTAGAAAATTTTTTTATTTTGAGATGAGTAAAGAGTTTTGGTGCTTTTTTTATGAGTGGTCCAGGCTGTGTACATGATCAGTCATAAGCAGTTTTCTTTTCTTGAAAATAACTTGATGCTTGATTAATGGTGAAAGCTTTTGTGATAAGAGTTTTTATGACCTACAGACAAGATGGACATCCAGAAGTAACTATTTGCGTTGGTCCACTTGGCATTGTCAGTGAATTTTCCTATTTGCGTGATTTTAGTTTCCTGATACAGCCATTTGTGCAAGTGTTCTTGAATTAATTTAGTCATTTAGGGCTCTGTGGAGAAAACCGATCATCTACAGTCTGTGTGGATCGTAGATCAGTAGCCATCAGTATATCTGATGTGGAATGCTTGACTTCATTTTGACAGGTGCATGTTCGTTTCAGGATTTACATTCTGCTTGTCCAGGGTATGTCTTGAATCCAGAAGGCACAGAGATTTCTGGTATTGTAGTAGTTCAGTGCAGCTATCTGTAAGATGTGTGATACTGCGAAAAATAATTTGCCAGCTATTTTAATCTCCAAGAAATACTCATTGAGGCTTAGTACAGCAGAAATACTTGTCTTTCACAGAAGGTTTTAAAGGACTTCTGAGGAAAAAACACGCATGTCTTTTTTGGGTGTGTATGTACATCATCTTTCTGGTAAGCCACGTAAATCCAGATCAAATTTGCATGTAAAATGAACATTATTAAAAAGCCAAGCACTCCAAAACTTCATTTTCAGTGGCATTAGAACTGTTCCTTGAATGCAAACCAAAGGTTTATGGTCCGACTTTATGCTTAGTGCTATGGAGGCAGGAGGGAGGTGAAGTAGAGGCAGGAGAAAGGCTGGGGAGCCCCTTACCTGCTCTCTGCTATAAAATTTGCCTTTTCCAGGAGAAGCCGCTGTGGAAGGGTTCTTCACACTTCAGTGTAATCTGTGTTAAGTGCTAGTCTGACTGACATACGTCTTGGCAAAAAAATACTCTTAAAATTGTTATACTGTTACATTAAGTAGAAGTACTTGCAGACTGCTTGTACGAGGAAGAGTTTTTCCTCCCATGATCTTTGGAAACTTTGCTATTTAGGTATTAAAAATGGCACAGTAACCTATGGAGAAATGTGAATAATGCTTGAAAGTTGTCGGCCTCCCAGAGATAATCTTTGATCTATGATATTATCATACTGTTTCCCAGTAGAAAGAGAACTGTTTTCTTCAAATCCTCAAGCTTTGAAGCAAGTTGTGATGTAGAAAGTAATTTGGATCTTACTAACTAGAAAAAAATGCCATCGGGGTTGCTTTTAGTTTGCTGCTACAGGTTTTGATAAACTCTGTTAAATTTAAGAATTGTTAGAGATCTGGGCACTTAGACTGTTCAGGCAGTAGGGATTTCTTTAAAAATCTTTGCTACAGGTGGTTAGCTTAAGTGGATCTTGTAATGCAAGTGTTTTCTAAACCTATAGCTCCTGCTAATCTGGATGATAGGTACTGAGCAGGGGGGAAACACCAAGTGCATCTCTGTGTTTGTCATAGGCTGTCGACTTGCTTTGGGTTCAGTGGGAGACCGTGTTTCATGTTCTCCCTATAATCCTTCTGCCGAATACAGAGTCTGGTTGATACTCATCACTAGATGGTGTCCCTTCAACTGAATCCTGCATTTCTAGATTGCGCAATGTGCAAGAGACGTGTCCTTTTATATTTTGGGTAAATTTCAGGTAAGTATGGGAGTACCAGATGAGAGTGCTGTACTGCTCCTTTCTAAGAACTGCCAATGCTGTAGGAGTGTAGTGGCTTTCAATTGGCCAGAAACACTGCAAAACAATCTTCTGCAGGACAAGTGTTAGGGGAAAGAGGATGAAGTAATTTTAGAACCCAAAGACTTTGTAAAATAGTTACTATGGCAAGGGGCACATAGAAATAAATGAAAGCAGCAGTTCTGATTGAATCTGCTTTACCCAAGGGTTCTGCCTGGTTCGCCTAAACAAAAAGATTTCGGATCTCTAGTCTGGGATTCAGTCCTTGGATCTTGAATGGCAGCGGTTTCACAGCATCATGAGCCGTTCCATGGTTGGCTAATTCTTCGTGGGATTACTTGACCAGTAGAATAGCTCCTGGATCTCTAGTCTGCGGGCACACACAAACATGAAATCATTCAGTCACCAGTCAACAGAAAGCAGTTGTACAGGTGGCATAAACTGTCCCTTTGTTTGCTCATACTTCGTCAGTTTCAAATACAAAAATTGGTGCTCTTCTGACTATGTATATTGTCACAGTTTTGTTGTAGCAGTGATGTGATCTTCATAAAGCGGATCTGTTTTGTTGTCACTTGTGGAGGTAGCAGGGAGAGTTACGCCATTGGTCGTACTGCTCTGGAAGGGCTGTGAATAGTGCTCAAGGGAGAGGAAACCTAAAGGTACACTGGAGGTGAGAGCAGTATAGGACAATGTCAGGAATGGGGCAAAATAGTTCAGTCAACAAGAGTTTGAGGGAGCAAACTTTCTCAAGTTTGCTGGAGATCTTTAGTCATTTTGTAGTAACTTTTCTCTACCATTCTTTGGCTTATTGTTCCCAAGGGCTTGGTAGTGGGTCATCCTGATAGCTGGTTATGCTCGAAATAGGTTTGTAAGAGATCTTTGTACGTGTAATGAAGTGGATGTGTACAATCACTGCATATGTTTTTCTTTTTTAGCAACATGGCATTGGTCGGCCAAGCGTATACCATGCAGTGGTGGTTATATTTCTAGAATTCTTTGCCTGGGGGCTCTTGACAACTCCGATGCTAGTGGTGAGTATCAGTGATCTGATGTTGTTGTGGCAGTAATGACAAAAGTTAATTTGCCAGTTCCTAGTGATTAGGGTTTTAATTTGTTTTAGCCTTCCGGATTAACTGAATTCCAGGAGTATTAACATTCAACACTGTGCAATAGTAGTATACTACAACTGAGATCTAGACTGCTGAAAGACTAAAAGAGTGAAAAATAAACTGGCAAAATGCTGTACTACTCTTCGGCTTTAATTGCCTTTTAGAGTAATGTCAGTTTAGTGTGTTGATGAAACTGTCTATGGAAGTTCTGGCTTTTTTTTAAGACTTCCTAATTAAATTCATCTTCCAGTCATCACAATTGAGTAAGTTACGCATTCCATAGTAGACATTGTATGCTGTTGTGAGCTGGCTGTTTGGCCAGCGTGTGACTTGGAAGTCTTTTGTGTAAGAAACGGATTTTATAAGTATTCAGTCTGTTCTGGAATGTAGCTATTTTCCGGATGAATAGATAATTTGAGTGTTTGGTAATAGGATATGAAGCCTTTCATCTGAAGGCATGGGCTGCTGTTTGATTTAAATAATTTTAAATCTGGTTTGGTACGTCATACCTTTCTGTCTTGTAATGTACTTGTGGTAACTCACCCTGGGCTGCTGATCAGCCAACGGTACCAGAAGACATGTAGACCTTTCTTATGAGCAAGGTTCAGCCTCTGAACTACCAGATGCCCAGTTTTGCTCAAGCAGGTTTATCTGGTAGGAGGAATAGAAATGAAAATGTCTAGATGTTGTCTACCTGGACTTCAGCAAGGCTTTCGACACAGTCTCCCATGATATCCTCCTAGGGAAGCTGAGGAAGTGTGGGCTGGATGAGTGGTCGGTGAAGTGGATTGAGAACTGGCTGAATGGGAGAACTCAGAGGGTTGTCATCAGCGGCTCTGAGTCTAGTTGGAGGCTGGTAACTAGTGGTGTCCCCCAGGGGTGAGTACTGGGCCCAGTCTTGTTTAACTTCTTCATCAACGAGCTGGATGAAGAGTTAGAATGTACCCTCAGGAAGTTTGCTGATGACACCAAACTGGGAGGTGTGGTAGACACACCGGAAGGCTGTGCTGCCATTCAGCGTGACCTGGATAGGC
>Ga0065711_1009519_pt1 | contig 11776 bp, 6 predicted proteins | sample Hoacrofraction12_FD_59098 | JGI IMG/M metagenome (GOLD analysis project Ga0065711, IMG submission 59098) | Hoatzin crop microbial communities from Cojedes, Venezuela - Epithelial fraction 12 v2 (version 2) | ecosystem: Host-associated > Birds > Digestive system > Esophagus > Crop | place... | reverse complement strand
CAGGGATGGGGCCTCCACCACCTCTCTGGGCAACCCGTTCCAGTGTTTCACCACCCTCATTGTAAAGAATTTCTTCCTTATATCCAGCCTAAACCTACCCTGTTTTAGTTTAAAACCATTACCCCTCGTCTTGTCACTGTTGTCTCTACTAAAAAGATTGTCCCCATCTTTCCTATAGGCTCCCTTTAAGTTCCAACCCAAAACTTTCTATGATTCTATGATTCTATGATTCTATGATTCTAAGTTAGGTTCCATTTGTTGTTAGAAGATGGAAACGGGGATCCAGATAGCCCTTTACTTTTTCTTCGGTAAGTAAAAGGTTGACTTCCTACATAGTCTTTCATGTCAGGTCTGTTTTTCTTTCTTTTTTTTTTTTGTTTTCTCATAGTTCTCGGAACCTTCTCCTGTCATTTTTTTTAAAATGCTCATGTCAGACCTAGGCAATGAACTTTTGCACTGCTGGTATTAATGCAAAAGAGAAGGAAAGAAAAATGCCTCACACCTACGCAGTATTTTTTAAATTGTATAGTTAATGCTGCCTAGACTGGTCTATGCCCGTGGTCCATGTCTGCTGAATCAGCAATTTGCTGCGCCTTCATCTCGCAGAAGGATTTTCCCGTGATGCTGACTTTGATGCTGCTGCTTCCTTTCCTCATTGCTTCCGCAGCTCATCCCACTCTTGTGCCATCTCTCACCGACGTCTGCGAGTGAGGATGCAGAGACAGCCGTGAGGAGTGGAAGTAACCTCCTCTGTGCTAATAGGGTAAGTAATCTGGCAAACCAGCATGTCCTGACCTCCGGAGGCTGCGGGTATTGAGAGTGCGACCGCACGCCTGCGCTGCAGAGGTGCTGCTGCTGCTGGGTTTCAGCAGGGGTGGTAATGGGCAATGGTTAGTCCGGCTGGAGAGAGCGAGCGGAGCCGCTGGGCTTCCTGCAGCAGTTAGAACATCTGAATTATGAATGAAGGCGGTTACAGGCTTCCAAGGCTCTTTAGTTAATATATTAAAAGATCGGAAAGAAAATTTATATGGGATATGATGAAAGGAAAAAGACCAACACAAGGAGTGTGAAGTGACACAGGGTTGTTTTGTGGGCACTAGCGCAGTCACAGAAAAGCCTCAGGGAAGGTGATGCACTGTCCTAGGCAAGAGAACTCTTTGTGCTGGACTGACATCGCTGAGGGTGCTTTTCCTTCCACCCTCCTGCTGAAGAATACACACAAACAAAGTGAACAGGCGAAGAGTCTGGGCAATCAGTCCAGAAAATGGTTCTCGTTGCCACTGCTAAATGCTAACAGTAGGGACACACACCTTTGGAAGTCCCAGGTTCCTTTATTTTTAATCCTTGCTTGGTGGAGTTTTTGCAGCATTTTTTACAATTCAGCATTCCATGTATCCTTTTGGTAGATGAGGAGAAGAAATCTCACTATTCTCATTTGTCCTCAATAAAGTTTAAGACAAGTTTGAGAGACTTTTCACAACTTTACCAGAAAGCACTGAAGTCAGGTAATAACCAGACCCACCTTTTGTAGAAAGCCACGGTGCTGTTCCTCCGAGTGCTGTGCTCCCTTCTCGCTCAGGAAGAGGTCAGTAAATCAGGCCACCACCAAGACTGAAACTAAACAGAAGAGAAGCTAAAGAGTGCAGCGAGCATGACAGTCGCTGTGAAATATTACATACCTTCAGGTTTCTGAAGCCTGAAAACACCTACAGGTTTCTCCCAGAGACCTGTAGTTTGCTGTATGATCAGCCACCATGTCAATGCTCTGCTTTGGTAGCTCTATCGATTGCCATGTTGCTGCTGAGCGCCCCGTCCCAATGCACAAAACTTGTTTATAATTTATGTAAACCACATAGATTCATACTGCAGCTAATTCTGTGGCTTACTGACCTCAGCAGCTTTTGGTAGTGGTACGCCTCTGTTTCCTCCCCGGTCCTCATGGCATGCATATATCCTGCCCATTTACATGCTGTCCGGTTACACATTTTCCTGGAAAATTATTTATACTTTTTCCTAGAACATGAACCACGGAGCTGAAATGAAATATGTGATGCTGAAGTGCTAATATACTTCCGTGTCTTGGTTTTACGAGTGCATTTCCCAGAGAATACAGAGGCAATTGCTAGTGTCATGTCTGATTTCCTTTCTGGAGATGGAAGATGGACAAAGATTTACTAGAAGTATTCTCTTCCACGCCAAGAGAACGGATACACATTAGTAAGTTGACAGAAAAGATGAATCCTCTTGTGCCACTGCTCCTGTCCACTCTCCAATCTCCCTTTATAATTAATTAGCTGTCAGATCTGCTAAAACTCAAATAAGGGATTACAGGGATTCAAGGCAAATTGGCCCTGAAATTAAGATCCAAGTTTGAGCTGGTCTTCCTCCTGACCTTGTAACACTTATTATTGATTTTGGGTAATTTCCACCTGTTTAGGAAAAATAAGAATAAGGTAGAAGTAACAAAGAAGCTTTTTAACAGTCTTTCTCTCAGGTGTTCCTTGATTTCAAAGATTTGGTACTTCTGTCTGTGACCTCTCTTCACTACTTCTGTACGTTAACTGAAATATTGACTACTCATCTGTTTCTAAACATCAGACTGAAAATATGGACCTAGATTGATTATTTGTCCCTATAATAATTCATAGAGTAAAATATCATTTGAATAACTTTAGTGAAATAATGAAACTACTCAGCTGTGTAGCTTAACTCAATTTCCAAGACCTTATTAAAACTGAAGACACCTACGGAAGAAATACCTCAGATTTCAGTGTACGGTTGCAGTAACTGGCATAATGTCCTTTATTACACGACAAAATAATTTATTAAACTTGTATTTATTTAATTAATGTCTGTCAGTCTTTTTGGTAATGATCTTAAAACTTCATTTGGATTTTAAGGATCCCCCATCTCTTCTGATGTAGCACTAGCCTGTTGTTTGGTCTGAGGTGTACTGTTCCTGGAAGGTACATTCCATGGGAGTTCACATGCTCCTGTGACTGATGACACTTTGGGGGAAGATGGGCACCCTGGTCCCTCTGGTTATCTGTGCTGGGGACTCACCATGGTCCAGTTTGTATCCTTCCACTGCCTCAGGCTGGCTATAACGCCTTCACGCTTCTCCTCCTGTCCTGCTAATAGGCTACCACTGGAAATGTTTCCTAGACAAGGATGACATAAAATACAGTATTGTTTAGATACCAGGACGTCCACTGATGGAAAATGAACTGCCCAGTGCTCACAGAGGAAGCCTGGCTGAGGCAGTGATGGATTTTCTGATGCGAGTCTGAAACAATTGTCTTCAGTGTTCTCTCAACACTTTGGAAACCTGGGCGTTATACAGAAGACCTCTGATGTAACATATCTGAAATTCATTGTACTTCATGGGCATTGCTTCTGTAAGAAGGACATGAAAAAGTCTTGATGTGGGCAATACATCCAAAATACATTACTTCATCTATTGGTGTGGATTACAAAGGATAGCAGGGGGAATTTGTGTAGCTCCAGCCAAAGCTGAATTTTCAGGGCCTCCAGTTTAGTTAGGATGCATGAATATGTCAGAAACACTCTATTGGCATGTCCTGATGAATTATTGCTCATTCATAAAAGCCTTCCATCAGACGCATTTATACTGGAACCACCTTTCTCAGGAAAATAGAGTTACTGCTGTGGTAACACGACACATAGTGGTTTGCATTTTTATTTTGTGAGGAACTGAATTTTCCCTGTAAAACATACTGTCTTCTACAGCTATATATATTCTGTTTTCCCTACAGCACAGAAAGCTGAGAGAAGCACTGTATTAGCATTCTCTGTTATCACAGGAGAACTTTGGTTACCCCACGTTCGGCTCCTGAGACTGTCTGTCTGTCCAGCCGCTGTCGCTCCGGGGACGCACAGCCCACCTGGGAGAGGGCTGGGGCTGTGGGAAGCTGCGCTGTGCATGGGGCTGACCACAGGACCCCGACCCCGGGGAGCATCGGTCACCACCAGCAAGGGGTGATGGCTGGAAGAGGTTTGCTGCTCTTGCAGGACTACTTGTTCCTTCCACCCTTTATTAGCTGGGCTAATAAAAGGTGCTGCATCTTGTCCAAACCCTCAAATCCATTAACAGAAGATAATGAGGGATCATTTTATGACCAGCTCAGAAGCATTCAGTGTTTTAAAGAAGTGAATGTTAACTGATGTGATGGAAACTAACTGTGGCACTGCAGGACAGGAGAAGATGCCATTTCATGAATAAATGAAATAGATGAGCGATGCTTCCTTTTTTTAAAAAAAAGGATAAAAATAAAATCTGAGATGTGAAGTTTGAGGCACGAATCTCACAGGCTCAGGAGATGTGTCCTAGCGAAGCGAACAGATTGTGATTTGATCAGGATCATTTGCACAGGCATCTCTGCAAGTCAGAGAATTAATTCACATGGGAGAGAAAAAAAATTGATCCTGAATTAACTGTGTGGGAAATAACTAGAGGTAATAAGTGAATCTTTAGCATCTGTATGGAGGGATATTTCGGTTGTATATTTATATTTGCCTTAGGGGACATCCCTGAAGAATTTTACAAATGGCAATGGTCTGTTTCAGGTATATTTGTTACTTAAGGAAGACAGAAATAAAGAAATAAATAAAGTTAATATTCCCTCTATTGTCTTCCCTTGTCTCACGTCTGGAGGTTTTACGAGCAGTTACGAATACAGGTCTTATCCTGGCGAGGGATCAGACTCCCTCAGCTCCTATACGAGTTGCGAGCCTGATTTCAGTGCTCTGTGCAGAACTAATAGACGGGTGGCTCATGGCCTCGGGGGGCTGTGGGGGACCGGCAAGGGCTGGAGGGACCCACATGCCCCAGGGCTGGGTCAGCTTGACCACACCTATCCCTGATGGACACTTTTCTCCCCTGCCCTTTCACCAGGAGGAAGGTGTTCATGACTTCCCTCAGTAGCCTGCTCCTGTGTTCGGGTAAGATGTTGCTACCTGCTTGGTCACATCTCCTTGCTGCATCTGAGCCCACGGACTGGGAAGAGAGAGCTGCCTCTCCATTCCACAGCACAGTGGGCATTGCCATCATCCCACTTGCTGCCTTCTCTTTTCTAGCCACAGCAGCCACACATCTTCTGTTCTTTCTTCACAGCTCATGCTTCTGCGATCTCTGATTTGCCTTATCTCCTCCTCTGGTACCCTAACAGGGTTAGAAATACACAGGCACAGGTAAGGCAAGTAAATATCACAAACCAAAGAAGTGCTTTAAACGGAGAACATCAGGAAATGTATTCAAGGAATTGATCTGGGTCAAAGACAAACCGTCATCTGAACACTGAATCTGCAGTAAATCTCACTGCTTCTCTGTGTGTGCCAGGAATAACCTCCTTCCCTTCCTGTGAACAGGGCAATCCGACCTGCCTGGTGCCTGAATGGGGAATCACTTGGGCTTCAGTCCAAAAACACTTTCTTTGGGGAAAATGCAGTTTGGGCAGAATGCAGGTTTGTACATGTTCAAGCCAGCACTCAGAAAAAGCTCCAGTAAAAGCAGTCCCAGAACTCCTGCTGATCTCCCAGAGAAATGCCCTCAGGTGAACAAACTTGTTGCTTCCCCCCAGTCAACATTTCTGGTGCTTATCCCGGCACATCGAGTCACGGCTCACACCCCATCCAGCCTGGAGCTCACAGTTTCGTCCCTCTACTAAAATCTCTGGTAGAGATTGTATGGGAGGTGGCTCTGAGCTCACCTGGAGCAAATGGTGAACAGAGCTCAGCCCAGAGCAGGGTGGACAACAGCTTCAACCCACAGCAAAGGAGTCGCTGCTTCAAACTCTGTTGAGCTGTGGAACATCAAAGGTTGCTAGTGCTATAAGCAGCATTAGCCTCAAAAACTGACTTCTGCCTTGTGGAGGAAAAATCTGTTGGAGGTTGTTTAATGCATAAGCACATCTTTGGCCTCAGATATCTTCCTGGCACAGGTTGCTGCAGGCTGGGGTAATGCTCATTAGCTGCGGACCTTTCCTGGGTTGTCCCAGACTGGCTGTCTCGGGTGGAACATCAGGGACTGTTCCTTCTGCCTGTGATCACTCTCCCATTCACACCAGGACTCCTTCATCTGAAAACCCAGGAAGGGCAGTAAACATCTCAGTGGCATCTTTTTTGCACAGAAGAAGAACCTTTCCCCAAAGGTCTGGTGCTTTCTTCCACGAAAAGGACTCATCATAACTATTTACCAGGAAAAGCCTCATTCAGCTCCCAGTTAAGTGTAACCCAGCTCTGGGCATCAGACTACGCCTCTAATCCCCCTTTTTTTTCCTCCATTACTATCAAGAGTAAAGTGGTGTTTCATTAGTATTATATTAGAGGCATTTATATCAAACTCCTTAGCAGTGCTTCATTGCTTGTCTCTCCAGCCCATGCTGATGCCGAGAAGACAGCAAGCTCTCAAAATATTTTTTGTTTTCAGTCTTTAAACACATGATTGCCTTTAACTCCTAAGACCCTTTTGGGGTGGTGATATTGGTTTTCAAAGCTAGAAATAAAAAATTCCTTGACATCACCAGTGAACTCATTACATCTTCTCCAGCTCTTTTCAATAGTTTGTACCAGCAAGACTCACTACGCACCGAGCCATGATGTTACCACGCTGTGCTGTACACAGCACAGATATCAGAAAGATTTATAGAAACGTACAGAGTACTGGTAAGTATACACGTCGGAACAGTCTTGTTTGTTTCGAGCACCTAGAGAACAATCAAAGTTTGTCACAAATAACAAGAACTGGAACATGACTGAGATGAGAAACCTATACGAAGACTGTGTTTGTTTACAACAGATTAAAGAATATCCCTCCACTTCCAGCCATTCCAGCTGTATGACAGTGTTCATCGCTCCTTTTCTGGTATAAGTGTTTGTGAGTTCACACCGGAACTGGATCACTGAGATAACCCAACGTAAAAAAGTAATAATGTTTTTCTTTTCAGTTCAGGTCTTTTTATAGGTCTACAAATCTCTGCACTGGCGATAAGTCAGTGAAACATAAACAGAGGTAGGGATGGGAGCTAAGAGATGAAGCAGGGAGAAGGAAGAGGACTGTAAATAAGCTCTGCTGCGAAGAAAATATTTGGAAAAAACAGTCTATAAAAGAGGCAGCCAGTCTCGTCCAACTACTAGTTCTGTATATATATATTTTTTAAAAATTAAAGCTGTCATTGCTTAACCAAAGCATTAGCTTCTTGCAGGCTCATACGGAAAGATTTTTTCCAGGAAGACACAGAGTAAATTCCACACTGCATCACCATTCCTGCCTTTGCTAGAATGCATATCCCTCTTTACTTTCAAAATAAAGCATCCTTACGTTCAGGAAAAGGTAAGGTCTTTCTGAAAAGTCTAAGTTTTCTATGAGACCTATTGACTGGAGATTAGGTTATATCTGTAATAAGGTAGTATAATATTCAGAGTTTGTTGCTCTCTAGGCACATTTTGATTATATGACATTTGAATGACCATGGCCTAACTGTACTCTTTACTATATATAATACATTTACAACTTGCAATTTTGTATTTTATTAAATGTATAAAGTTCACAATTCCTAGTAACTGCTGCTTGCTTTTTTCCCCCTTTTAAAGTATATCATAAAAGAAAATAGAATTGAAATTAAAACAATACAGAAGTTATAAAAACCTCTGTGAATATATTCTGCATTTCTATGGCTATTACCTCATTTTACACTTCAGACTTATCTTTGGGTGACAGGAAGCCAAAATCCTGAATTGGTTTAATTAGGCTGAAAATCTTATTTAATAAAGTTCTGCTGAAGAAACATAAGCAAATGTTTCAACTTCCACAAGAATCAGACATATGAAGTCAATGGTGAATTTTACTTTGCAAATTACAACCATTTGTAAGAACATCACTGACAGACAGAAAAATAACTGTGACCATTTCTTGCATAACTTCTGAGGGTGCCCTGAAGAGTTCCTTGACCCCCAGAGAGTACTTTTGCCAAGAGATCTATATGTGCACCCATTCCAGACCAAGTATAACGAACGACAGCCATTGCCTGGACACCATGCGTATTGACACATCACCCAGACACGCTCCGGGAAAACAGACACGACTGATCAAAGGCACGGGAAGCTCTAGTTTGTAGTCCACAGAACCACATGGAACAGCAGCAATGCAAACCACTGCAAATGTGTGCAATTTGAAAAAATACGACCCACCAAAACCCCCAAATACTTCACTGGGTTAAGTTGCTTTTGAAGAGGTTGCCAGCACCAGAGTTTGTGCACATTGTGGAAAAGAGGACAATCATGTAGATTAGAGGAATTCTTCACACGAGCAACACACAGCACTGGAGCAGAAGGTGACTGGGCTGCCAGCCTGAAAGTAAACGAGATATTCACTCCTCCCACCATGGGAAAGTTGTACATTCCAGTGTGGTGCCAAAGAACCGAAAACAGTGGCAGGTAACCAGCTGAAATATTTCTTTCTCTGTGGTAATACAACCAATTCAAGAGAATATATTGAAAACAATTTTGTAAATTACAAATAGAAAGATATGGTTTCAAACATTTTTCTGGAGATGTACCCCCCTGCATTGGTTTCTGCTGGAGCTCGTTTACCACATTTTCTGTCACTTTGTGTTTAGGGAAGTCCTTCTGGGATTCCTTGCCATTGGTGCAGCATCCAAGTACCCCCTAGGAGCTTAGTATTGTCTGCAAGCTCAGCAAAAACTAGATGAGGTAGTCTCAAAACAGAATAAGAAAATGAAGATGCCTGGAACAGAAGTCCACTGGTCAGCACAGCAAGTAAAGAATGTTCACCTGCTCTTAGAGTCAACAACGTGCCTGCGAGATGACAGGCCGCGAAGAAGGTGCAAAATTTATGGGGCCTGCTGAATTATACAGCAACATTTGTCCCTTCTCTGTCAGTCTCCTGGAAACCATTTCTAGCCAGAAGCAGTACAAAGCTGTCGTCAGGCACATCCAGCACAGATTTATGAAGACAAATAGTACCTGGCCAAATTCACTGCCTCCTGTGGTGAAAAGGCTCTATAGACCATGGGACAGCAGCAAATCGCCGCTACCTGTGAGGTTAACAAGGCTTTTGGCACAATCTCAGAACAGGCTGATGAGCCAAGCCGGTGAGATGTGGGCTGGAGGGGAGGGTGGAGATGGGTGAAACGCCAGGGTGACAGGGCAGTGCTCAGCGGTGTGAAGTCTTCAAAGTTAAACAAGGAGAAATGCGATGTTACACCAGGGGTGGAACAAGCTCGTGCACCAGGACAGGAGAAGAGAAGGTGGAGGAGACATTTGATTACAACTTCAATGACCTGAAGTGTAGTTATGGAGAAGACAGAGCCAGACTCTTGACAGATGTGTACTGTGAAAGGTAAAGAAGCAGTGTACACAAGCTGCAAGAAGGGAAACATGAACTAGGTATAAGGAGAACAACGCTTTGCCGTGTGAGTAGTTAAGCAAGTTACCCAGATAGGGACTGCGAAGGGTGAAGATCTGTGTGCCACAATGTCATACGCACTGGACAAGTTGGATTAAACTCAGAATAAAGTTTTTTCTTATTTTCAAGAATAATATCTCCATGGTGTCGTCTGTTAGATGGAAGGTTAGCCAGGACACAGTGGAGTACTAAAGCTTTCAAGGATTTGAAAGAAGATTGCACTGAATGCTCAACAGCTTTTCATGGACCTTCCCAAACTGTCTGGTGGGTCTACTAACGCCTCTGTTTCTCTGTACTGTCCTCTGAAAACTCCATCATTTATTCATAATCTTTTTTATCCACTTGTATTAAAGTTAGTATCTTCAATATCTGGTTAACAGACAGCAACATTTTTCTAAAGCATTACTTCCAACTTTTTTCACAGCTAAGTAAATGTCTTTGCTTGTTTAGGTCTGTTCTCTCCAGAAATCCCTCATATCCACCACGCTTGAGCCTGCCATGCTCTCAACACTTTTATGGGAGCTGCAGCTTCTACTATTTTCTATCATTTCTGAAACTGGCATTCAAGGCTAGATTGTCAATCTCAGAACTAAAGAAACAATAAGAACACAGAGCTAGAATTGGAGATCTGGGTTTCTCTTAAAGCTATTTTTTTTGAATTTCGATGGCTTATATATTTTGCAGAGTAAACAGATTCAGAAAGCTGTAGCATGAAGGCCCTATGCGTATTTTTTGATCATAAAATGAGATAGAGATACCAGTGCCCACAAGAATTGTTACCACTGTCAATGTTGACTTGAGCACTATCTCATCTCCTTGGAGTAGAGAGACAGCTCCACTCAGTAAACCTCAAACATAGGTGTGCAAATAGCATAGGGCTTAAGTTAATAACTATGTTCAATTTTATTTTTAGATCTCCCTTCTAAGAGAAGAAGTAGCCACATTTGCTTCATAAAGGGGGTGGAGCAAGAAGGGCACTGAGCAAGCTGAAAGAACTAAAAACTGTGGTAGGTGGCTCAGCTTTAGCTGCAATTCTTGTTAGTGATAATTAAGTCCTTGATTTAAGGAGCTGCTCCTCTGGTTCCCAGGGAGTGAGATAAATGAAAGGCAGGCAAAGGAATGCTAGGATAGGCAAAAAATACCCTGCTGTGTACAACCACTCTTGGGATCTTCAGTGACGCTGACCTTAAGGAAAAACCATGCACAGGAGGTGATTGGTACCCAGTGGGGGACTGTGGAGAGCCCTGCCAAGAGAAGGACCTGGACACAGTGAGGATGAGTTATTCACATGTGTATCTATATTTACATACATATACTGGCACATATATATATATATATTTATATGCCATACCATAGGCATTAAAATAAGACCCGAGAGGGCAGTTCTGGCAGTCAGAGTACAGCGTAAGGTGAACAGTGAGATCCAGGAACCTGCGCAAGCTGCTGGAATGTGGCTGTAAGGTGGGTGGTACCACACAAGCAAATCATTACTCTGACAATAAATGAATGCAAACTGGCCAGGAATAGATATAGTCCGGAAATTACGAGGACTTTAATCCTTAGAGTAGTGAGGATATGAGATTACCTGAAAAGGTTTCAGAAATTGCACAGGACTTGATCTGACAACTGGAGGGTTGCTGGCGGCTCCACACTGCTACGCTCTGTACCTGCACCCAGAAAATCTGCCAGCACTTCTGTAAGTCCCTGTGTTCCTTCTGACAAGATGTGCTAAAGTCTACGAGGTCTGAAAGCACCTTCGTCTGTTGAGATGCCTTGGGGACTGCTCCTCTGAATGGGAGCTGCGTGTCCGCACTGCAGGGGCCGCATACACTGGCTCACAGCTCTGGGGCTCTCCACGAGTGAATCGGACCAAGAAGATCTGGAATAAGAGGCAAGCAAACTTTCAGACCAAGAATGTGAATGCTTCTGTTTTTCAGAATTAAAACATTTTGGAATTTGGGTGAAAAGTTAATCAGTTTTCTGACAACAAAAAATTCCCCACTAAAACAGATGCTTAAAAAAATAAGTTTACTCAAAAGGCAAGTTTTCTGTTTAAAGGCACTTCTGCTGGATACCGCCTGGCTGAGCACACTGAAGCACTAACTGCAGCTGTTAGTCCACCAAAAGCTACTGAAGGACACTGCAGGCTTTGACCAGGGACTACTGGAGGAGAGAAATAGTCCAGAGCTGGCTACCCCTCAGGGAATCACAGCACTGGCTAGAAAAATGCTCTCATATTTGCAGTGTATTTTGAATACAAAGTAGTTCACCAGCTTTTACGGATGACGCTTGTGGTTACAGATGTATTTTCTTCAAATATTATTATTTCCC
>Ga0065711_1048502_pt1 | contig 11778 bp, 8 predicted proteins | sample Hoacrofraction12_FD_59098 | JGI IMG/M metagenome (GOLD analysis project Ga0065711, IMG submission 59098) | Hoatzin crop microbial communities from Cojedes, Venezuela - Epithelial fraction 12 v2 (version 2) | ecosystem: Host-associated > Birds > Digestive system > Esophagus > Crop | place... | reverse complement strand
TGTTGTTTTTTTTTTTTTTTTTTTCTGGTTACAGAGAAGGGGGTTGTCTCAGGGGCCTTACTTCAACGTGTATGGAGAAAAAGGAGGTGTGGAGCACCGCGGGTCTAGCCCCTTCCCAGAAGGTCCGAGCGACTACGTCTTCAGTCACCTTCCACTACACTCCCAGCAGCAGATCCGAGCGCCCATCCCCATGATGCCTATCGGGGGCATCCAGATGGTCCATTCAGTCCCGGCGGCCCTTTCAGGTTTACATCCTCCGTCCATGCGGGCCCTGCAGCGGGAGGGCTCTGAGGAGAAGCAAAGAGGAACCACGGAAATGCTTGCAAAAGATTCGTACAGTGTTCCTAAGCACCACGAGAAGCGCGGCTCTCTGCACAGCTTGCACCCCACCGCTCCCTCCGGGGCGCCCTCGTCCCCGTTGCTGTTGCTGGCGCAGAGCGTGTCGGAGGACAGTGTCGTAGCTACCGAAAGGGAGCAGGAGGAGAACATACAGACTTGCACAAAAGCCATAGCCTCTCTGCGAATCGCCACAGAAGAAGCCGTTCTGCACGGGGCGGAGCAGCTGCAGAGGCCTTCTGAGCCTCACCAGAAACCCTTAGAAAGTGCACATTTTAGCATTAAACACTTTAGTGGATCTGAGCCGGGCCAGACCTGTGCCTCAGCCACCCATCCTGACTTGCACGGTGGTGAACAGGACAGTTTTGGTACATCACGGACTGCGGTAGCCCATCCCCCCTTTTACAGCAAGAGCTTCGTGGACGTCCGGCAGTTGGGCTTTCACGGCAGGAGCGACCCCCCATCAAGCACACAGGAGCGAGGAGATCCGTCATCTGAGAAGAGCAAGCCGCATTGATCTGAGATGCATGGAGACTTTCACCCGTACATTTACCCCACTTTTTTTTTTTTTTGTTTTTCTAGAGGTAGAAGAAGTATTCAACTTTACAGCATGCCTGTTCTAAGTTACAGTAGTTTGCTATTATATATACTTTTGTTATATCAAAAGAATTAGACAAAATGACAAGTCATCATGAGCCTGACCAAAACTAAATTTGAAATTCTTATTGGGTCTGGTACTTTTAAATTGTACAGATGTTTGTGCCTTTTCTTTACTTTGCTTATATTCTTATAAGCATTTTTTTAGCAGTAATTTGTACATATTTTAGAATTTGTGTATCTGCTTTGTAATAAATGTAATTTCTTTCCTTTTTTGGACACTTGGATCTAAATGATGTAAAGCAAAACAGCATCAATATATGTGAGGTTGCACTAAAACATATTTTTATATGATTAAAACTGAACAGCTTTTATGTACAGCTCTGATTCTGTAATACTAATATTTATTTACTTTGTTTCATAAATTGTAAATTTTTTTCTTAATGTTGTGGATTGCTTTTCTATGTGAAGCATGGGATTTACTGTTGCGTAATTAGAACAAAATGTATATTGTAAAACAAGATATTTAAACTAGAGTTATCTTATTCTGCACTTATGCATTAGTTAAAAAGAAAAGATAAAGGATGTATCAGTCAGTTCTTAACTCTTGTAATTTTTTTTTGTCTCTCGTTTGCCGGATTGACTATAACTTAAGTGCTGATTGTGATTTTAAACTGATAGTACCGTAAAGCATTAAAGTAAAACAATGTGCTATTGTGAGTTTTTCCAAAGCTTTATAAAACAGTTATAAATATATTAAAAGTATTTGGTCTTATGTGAACACGTTGGTCTACACACTCCTTTAAAAAGCTGCTGAAAGAGCATTCCACCCCCTGTAAATCCGTGCGGGTGCATCCCCGGTGCCACTGGCGCAGCGAGGGATTGGGCGTGGGCGGCCCGGGGCTGGGGCAGAGCGGGGCAAGAGGTGCGGGATTCGGGGTCGGGAGGGCCGCAGCCTCCCAGCGCAGGGTGTCCGTCTGGGCGAGGTTTGCCCCGGAGGGAGGGCGGGAGGAGCCCGGGCCGTGTTCGGACACGTGTGGTGGGTCACCACTGCCACCAGCCCCGTGCGTGCGTGGACGCGGGCGCAGTTGGACACGCGCACGCACCGGAGAAGGAGACCGATGGCCTGGATGATGTTTTGTGCTATTTAGTGGATTATGAATCTGTGAAACCGAGTTTGTATATTGACTTACAATACATTTAAGGAGTGTTCTTTACAAAAAAAAAATAAATACACAGTTTCATGCATGAGGTGTCCAGTTCTCATGTGTTCTTTGAGTTTTCCAGGTTTGCTGGCCTTCCAGTATATTGCCAGAACCTTATATTCCCAAGTGCTGGTTTCCCGCATGGGGAGCGCCCTTTAAGAATGTGAACGGCAGCGAAAAATGTGGATCATCTTTTGGCCTCCTCAGATATTCTCGAACTAAACCAGCTTATTTCTCCAATAGTACCATGTGGGGCAGAGCCACAGCTGGCACCTTGTCGTAATTCTAGCGTGACGACGCATGATGAGCGTAGCACCATAATGGGCAGTGACCGCTTCTGACCAGTAAAGGTTAGTTTCTCATACCCATTCCAGCGTTCCTGCCTTTATTCCAGACCACTATGGTAACCTTGCCAAGATCAGCCTGTGCCAGAAAACTGGCTCGTCTCAGGCTGGAGTGAGGAGAAGCAGTACATGTAGTTGGAGGCGAGCAGCTTGTCAGATCACGCTCCCATAAAAAAAGGAGAAGTTGATTATATGTTTTAAATAAACAAGCTTTATCTGATGAAAGCCTCGCTCTTCTCCTCCTTGGCTGCATGCCTGTATTGAGAACAAAATGCTTTGCACAGTGATCAGGTAATCAGGTAATCACAGATATTTTATTAAAGGGGAACCAGGCAACCCCTGGTGGTAAATGCTCTGTTAACATTGCCTTTATAAGCAACCCCCCTACTGTGGGAGTTACCTCTGGCTTGTTTTATTATTTTAATTAATTTGCAGCTGCAATTCACCATACACCTTTTCAGCTTGGGGCTTTTTTTTTTTTTTTACAATCATTGAGCAAGTGTCACTGACATTACAGGTAATATTTCTGGGTTACAATTAAACAACCCTAAAGAGATTTCAGTTCCTTATAACCTTAATCGTATTTTCTTAATGAGTTAATGATTATACGGTGCTTTGAAAAAAACATATCCTCATCCAAGGCCCAGCATCGATGATGACCACTTTTCACGCTCTGGAAGGGGTGTGGAGGAGGAAGGCAAACACATCCGAGAAAATTTTCCCGGGCACGAGTGGTTTTTGGAAGGGAGACGGCGGGTACAGCAACCAGGGCCGGGGGGCAGATAATTTCGTGAGCGTGGCCGTCTCCAAGATGCTGGTGGTGGCGGCAGCGTGGGGCTGCATTCGTGCCCGGCTGCCACGCTGAGAAAACACACTGAGCCCACAGAGCTCAGGAGCTGCACGACTCCCGACCGGGACTCCCAGTGTCCGGGCAGCATCTGTGTGTGCTGACAGCCCCGCTGAGGGTGGCGGGGCAGGGGTCCTCCCAGATACTTGGTGCAGTGGGTGCGCGTAGGTCTGATGGGACCGAGAAGCGTAACGCTGAGGTCTCCGACGTAAGTTCGGTGTTTTTAAAAGGGATGAAAAGAAGAGATTTAACAGGGCACTCGAGAACACTGCAGAACCAAATGAGGATTTTTATATGCAGCAGTATGCCATAGAATTTCCAAGTCAGGAATATAATTACCTATTATATTATTCAAGGAGGTTATAATTTCCTATGAAGATCCATATGTCTTTTCTGTAAAGCACAAGGGAAATACAGATGCTCTGGCAAGCTCTCTTTATGCCCTTCTTGCAGAATTCTGTCACTCGAGTCACTTCAGGATTTATTTGCGTCAGAAGAACAGAGAGCATATTGGTCTCATAGAACTGCCTGCTCAATCCTGTTACGAAGCTTTAGATTCCGACTCAGGGTAGTAACTCCATCGCATGTTAAGTACTTTTGTGTGGACTTCCCCGCTGCAGGACACATTTGGAGCAGTGGGTAAGAATTAGCACCAATACAGGACATTGTTAGCTATAACAGACCCAAATAGATTCAAGCTACTTAAGTACAAAAATTTCAATCCAAGAGTGCTGCAGTCAGCTCCTGTTTATCCCCAGCGGCACCTAGACTTAGAAGGTGCCTTCTTGTTTGAGGCTGTGTTCCTTGAGTTTTGCTTTTGGGCATGAGCTGAACTTCTCTCCTTGGAACGGATTTGTGCCTCTTCCCCTCCCAAACAGAGCTGGACACCAGAAACCACACATTTCTTGGCCAAGGGACCTGCCCTACCAAATGGGTCTCTGAAAATACCTGACATGTGATGAAAAGGGGCCCTCTGTTGAATTCTACTTAGGGCAAGTGCTGTCATCACCTATTACAGATTAGCCTAATGACTTGTTCCCTCTCCCTGGGTATCTAAAACAACCCCAGAAATCTGTGTTGAAACCTCTCCTTTGCTAGATCAACAACTCCAGCCTCCGAGGAGAGCACCCTAAGTACCCCACGAGGACTAGAAGAGTCTTTGCTTTCCTGCTAAGGTTCTGCTACTGTGAAGCAAGAAATTCAAGGTTCATTGGCTCAGCAAGATTGTAGCCTGTTGTCCCCAAGAAGGAAAGCTCTTTGGATGTGCCCTGCTCAGTAGGGAGAGAGCTGTCTGGAAGCCCAGTGAGACAAGTGGTGTGGCAGAGACTTTCAAGGACAGGGACTGAGCCCAAGCAGTTTCCTGCCTGCACCCTTTTAGACAGCTTGGAGAACATGGTTCGAAACGTGCTTCCTACTTAGCATCCAGCTCCTTTCTGAAGTGATTGACTTTCCCAAGTCCAGTGGAGGGGGGATTGGACAACAGACTAATGGTTCTGGGATTCAGAGTGACGACCAAGCCCCAAAATTTAGGTGCTGCAATGCCTGAAGCCTTTATTGGGTTTTGCCCTGAATAGCTGAGGGAGAACAAGCCTTATTGACTTATTCCATCACACAGTGGAACAAGTCAACGGGAGCTATCCTTCTAAGTCATTAACCACCCCTGAAAATCCCAATCAATATTCTCTGAAGAATGTCCCTAAAGAAAATCCAGGATATTCAATGCAAAAGTTGCACAGCACATTGTATATTTTAGTCTAGCCACTATCTTGGGATTTCTTTTTCAGTTAAATTGCCTGCATGAAAAAATCAGCAGTCTGTGTACTGATTGAGTTTATTACGGTGACCATGTCCCTGTGCCCTCCTCTCATGCACAGATTACATACACGAAACACAGACCCTGAACATGTGCTCGCTGTAGGCTCAATTTAAGATGAAAGTGCTGGATAATTTGACTTGTTCTCTAGCTATTCTTGGCGGCTTTGCACACGCTTTATCTGTCATGTGTGTTTGCACTATCTTTGATATGCCTGCTTTGAACTGGATTCGGTAGCACTGATAGCACCAGGAGTGTGGGAAACAGCTTTCACTGTGAAACACTTGGCTTTTGCCCCTATGTGGTGCCTACATGAGCTGTAATAAACTGATTTGTTTTGTGTACAGAAGTCTTCTCCTAATGATTGTGCTTGGTGAGGAAAACTCTTTTTCAGGGTTTCTTTATTTTGTGAGTGTAGAGGTGCCCTGTACATAAGATTTGTATTTCTACTTATCAGGCACGTGATTGAACTTAAGCAAAAGAGAAATGTTTTTATATTTTTATACAAGACAATCTCGAGCTGGACCACTGTGGAGGCAGAGCTAGATTAAATTTGTCCTTAGGAGCAGACCACTGCAATGACCAGGAACCCCTGGAATCCCCACAGAGTATGAACTGGCATTCAGGGAATGCTGGCTCTCCACGTTGGCAACCGGCTGCACGTGGTGCCTTGGTGCCATTTTCCCTGCACCTTCAAGGAACAGCGATGGCCTTCTATTGCGCTGTGCATTGCTGTACATTGTAAAATCATCTCCAGTCACATCAAAGCTACAGGCAAGCTCCTCAGCCAGCGTGCATCAAGCTAGCTCTTGTGGTGCCAGTGCACCTCTGCTGTAGAGCAGCCAAGGGACTCTGGGAGCCTGACACCTCTGAGGTCCGTTCAAGCGTAGGAATAACCCACGTGAGCTTGGCTGCTTGCAGGCTGGACTGAAGGCTGGTGGGAGCAGTTTTGAAACAACAGTTTTCAGAAAACCAGTAAAATTTTCTGCTCCAGTGATTTTCCCTGCTTTTCTGCATTGTATGAATATTCATTCTGAAGCTGACATGATGAGGGGAGCTTGATCAGCAGCAGGCTTAATCAAAAACAAAAACAAAATTACCACATAAAATGCCTTTTTGCATTCTTTCCTGATGAATGACATCTCTTAACTGACAGGAGTATTGCTAAGCAAAGCAGTCAGGATGAATATGGATGGCGGCGTGCACGGCCCCATGAACACCCAGCAAGGTGGAGAAAGCCAGCGGGGGCAGATCTGGCTGCATAGTGGAGAACAGCATTTCCTTTCCTTCTCCCCTGCCAGAATAGAAGAGGCTGACACCACGCCACAGAAACTAATGGAGTTTCCACATTCATTTTAACAGCAGGAGGTGCAGTCTCTGAAGGCTTGTTTCCATGAGGTGATGAGAAATCTCGCTGCTGAAGTTGCCGGGATGTCGGAGTGCTTGGCGTTTTGCCATTTCAACTTCTGTCCTTCCCTTCTGCTCCTAGAGGAGCGAAGGTCTTTGCCTGGTTCAGCCACGCTCTGCTGGGGCACGGGGGACCGTGGGGGGCAGCTCTGGGCTGTGGAAGGAGCTGGTCCCCAAATGTCCTCGGTGCTGGTGTAAATGCCCTGAATCCTCCGGCCGTATTAGCACTGGTCCTCTGCACAGGGCGTTGGGTGGGTTGCAAGGCAAACAGGGCTTGGGGGAGGACCTGTGCGCTTATTCTTTCTGAGAAGATACGTAGTAGGGCTACTTTGAGAGGGTGACTCTTTGAAAAGCCAGGTTTTCTGAGGAGCTGGGCTCTTTGACTGAGGCACTTAGATAAAGTGTCCAGAGTTTTCAAAAGTGCTGAGCACTTGTTCTCGGCAGAAGCTGCTGGATTCTGGGCATATGTGAAAATCTGGCCCTTAAAACTTCTTAGTGACTAACTTAATGATGTCTGGCACTGCACGTCCATTTGTTATTTTTCACAGTCTTTCTTCCCTCCACAACATCCACATTTAGTGAGAAAGCAAGAAAAAAACCAACAACAAATGAATGAAACAACAAGCAAACATTCATGGCTGAAATAGCCTGTTCCTTTTTACTGCCAGGAAAAATGAAAATGATAAAGCAGAGGCTTTGACCAGTTTTGTGACAAAGTTTTTCCTCTCTATTTCACATTTCTTGATGACATTTTAACTCATGGGACTGGTACAGAGAGACATCTTGGACTCATTTTAAATCTTTCAGAAGTTTTCTTTGGACATTCAGTAGAGAGGGGAGTTTTAACTCTGAAATAAAAAAAAAAAAAAAAGAGAAAAAAGGCGAAGGCATGGTGTACTGCAGGGAGCAGTCTTTCCCTGGCAGAAGATGAGCTAAATAGTCTAATAGCTTTTTCCATCTGTATTTCCTCTGGTCCTACTGCCAGCAGAAGGGATTCCGATCCAGCTGATCTCTCTGGCTGGGGTTTGAAGGGGGCCAGGTGATACCGAAAGCTGAGCCCTGCTGCCTTCCCCATCCATTAACACAGGCAGCGGGAAGGAGCTGGGGGGGTGAGGGATAGCAGCCCTGGGGTGCTGACCCTGCTCTGCGGGATCCCGTGAAGCGCTTTTGCTGGCCCTCTGCAGGGCTGGAACCCCGCCAGGCTGTGAGAGCAGAGGACCAGCCACCGGCTAGAGCCTTGCCCTGCGCTAACCCGACGGGTTTCCATGCAGAAGGCCAAGGCAGAGTTAACGCTGCTTTAAGCAGCATAAACTTTGGCTGAGCTTGCTCCCCAGCTGCGGGTGCCTCGGCCATGGCCAGGAAAGCCACTCGTGGAGTTGCAGTGGGTGGGGGGCTCAGCCTGGGTGGCCGGGGCAGGGCCCCGGGGCTGATGGGGGGCTCTGGGGAGGCCGTCTGGGGGAGGATGCACCGCTGGAAGCTGCGCTGGCCAGTCAGTGCTCCCCGAGCTCCCGAGAAGTACTTGGAAATTCTGTGTCCCGGAGCTCGCAAAGTTTCCTGGCTCCTGCAGTCTGATTTTCCGGGAAAGGGGACAAGCTAAACCCTCCAACGGTTCGGTTTGCTGTTTTTCTTAAAATTACAGTATTCAAAATAATGCCAACGGTTTCAAATGTTATCCCTACCCAGGGCAATATGAGAGAGGCCAAAAATCTGTTGTCACAGTGTGCATTACCTGAGAATTTCCTTAAATTAAAAAGGACAGTGAAGAAGAAGATCTCTGACTGCTTTAAATAGGTAGGATAGAGTCTCTCCACCCCCCTCCAACTTTGACCTGTGAGTTTCAGAAACATCAGCAGTGACGCTGATTTAGTCATCTGTATTCTGTGGGCTTTAATGGGATGCCAGCTCCTGATTTTAGACACGAGTTTCTTGATAGACTGCCTGTTTCAGCAGAAATTACTGTTGTCAGGTTGGTGTTCGGGGTGTTAAAATCATCAATGTCACAATGTTCTAAATAGGTGATGCAAAATGTGACATCCAAAGAGAAGAACTCAGAGGGTGCAACATTTTTCCAAAAATTTATCAGCATTCGAATGCTACAGAATCTGCAGTGAAATGAAGGTTGGGAGGGGGAGGGAGACAGAGAGGAAACCTTTCTGTATTATAACAAATAAAATGCTACAATGGAGTTTGAAGGTGCAAATCAGGCTATAACAAAACATGAGTGTGCATGCTTTCAACACCAAAATGACTTACTGGCTGCTAATTAAATCTCACTGCAAATGGGATTTCATTTTTATTTTTTGATGGAAAAAGTGGTTTTATTACATTTACTTGGATGACAGCCAGGAATACAGCTCAATACGAATGAAGTAAAGTTAAAGGCCTTCTGCAGCAACATATGGCTTGTTTGGGAAGTATGAGTCATAAATGGAACCAGATGCAAAAAAAAAAAAAAAAGTTTTTAAGAAGGTAGCAACTGTCCTCAGGCAGATGCTGATATTTTTATTTCTGATGTTTCCACCTCGTTCTGAAAAATTTACATGTGCATATAAGTGAACTGCTTTTAGCAGCATGGACTGTCTATTTCAAAGCCCTTGGGTGGCGTAGGTCAACTCAGTCTGCTCGTACAGCTAGTTCATACCTTACATGAGCTGTTTTCTTCTTGTGACTTACTAAAACATGATTCCCAGTGCTGCGTGTTTCTCTCCTGGTCTCAGGGTGCTTCTTAACATACACACAGGGTTGGCCATTAGTTTGTTCTCTGAGTCGTGTGTAAATGCAGGCTGGTAGAAGTCAGTCCTTGCCTGGGAAGAAACCCTACGGATGCTTCGTAGCCGCACCCTGCGCATATCTGCGAGGAGGGTGTGCGCGCGTATGCCTGTCCACACACCAGCCAACCCAAGAGCCAAGAAAATGACAACCGACATGGGGAGGGGAGCCGTCAGGGGCCATCTTCTGCCAAAAGCTTCAATGGGTAAACAGGGGAAGACCAGAGCTGGTGAACCACGGTGGGTATGGACAGGCTGGGGCCCTTTCGGCACCATCCGTAGGGCCGCCAGCTCTTTTCCCCACGCTGCTGGTGTTGCTGCGTGTCAAGGGCTCTCTGCAACCACAAAAAAAGCTACATGCCTGGGCACCCATTGCTGTGTTGTGTCCCCACAGCACAGGCATGCTTTTAGCAGAGGCCTGTAAGTTTCTAAAGGTTTGGCTCTTGAGCCCTGGATATCATTTTCTTTTTGCCAGAGCCTTGAGTCCATGTTTCACACTTTTCCTGTTGTTTCTGTCTCCGAAATTCTCCAGCCCTGTTTAGATCACAGAATAGTAGGGGTTGGAAGTGACCTCTGTGGGTCATCTAGTCCAAAAGATGCAATTTACCACATAGGATGTCAAGAACTTTGTCAGAGTTTAAGTCACCAAGATCCTTTTCCTTCCCACATAAAATGCTCTCTTACTACAGGTAAGACAGATCCTCTGGGGCTCTCTGCTGGGCAAAGCCTAGCTAGCCCTGGTCTCAAAGGAAATAATAAGTCTTACACACTCGAGTCCTGTAGAGGACAATGGTCATATATCCCTGAACAGTGTCACAATCCACCCAGTGCAAGCAGTGCAGGCCCAAACACCAGTTGGTAGGGTAGGCTATAAATCAATCTCCTTCACCTGGTGGTAGACACCAGATGATGAGCAAATAGTGACCACCCCACTGGAACATGGTGCCCTGCTACACATGTCCTCCCAGCCCTGGCTGTGCCTGCATGCTGCTGCCAGAGCTCTCCTGGTGTGGGCTATTTGCACGGTCCAGGGCTGTCACGTCATGTGGCTCAGCCCTGCCATACCTCCTCGGAGATGGAGCCCTGCTCCGTGGTGAGCAAGCTCTCTGGAGACTTTGTGATGAATCTGCTTTATGCTGTGCCCTCTTCCAGCAGGATGTACAAGAGCTGCCCAGGGACTTGTTCGTGTCCTCCACCTGGGAAACTCAGCGTTTAAACCACAGCGTGAACCACTGCCCATTTCCTGACAGGCTTTTTTTATACTTGGAAATACTTGCAACCTGTTCCAGGGCTCCGTCACCCTCAGAGTGAAAAAATTCTTCCTCGTGTTCAGCTGGAACTTCCTATGCTTCAGTTTGTGCCCATTGCCCCTTGTCCTGTCGCTGGGTACTATGGAAAAGAGTCTGGCCCCATCCTCTTGACACCCACCCTTAACATATTTAGAGGCATTTATAAGGTCCCCTCTCAGCCTTCGCTTCTTCAGCTAAACAAGCCCAGCTCCCTCCTATGAGCTACTCTGACACACGAGCAGGCTGGCTCAGCTGAAGAGGGTGAACCTGCTCAGCTCATAGCTCAGATGTACGCTTACTCCCTTGTTATCTTAGTGAAAAGTCAAATTACAGGCAGACATATCTCCCAGGGTTCGCATTGCAGCGTATGTGCACTCCTTTGCAGTTTAGGAATTCAGATTGCATATCTGAGTTGGAAATGTTATTTCCTTCTTTTGCACCTGGTTTCTACTGGTGTCTGGGATCCTAATGGTAGAGGAGAGCTGGCTGTCAATAATTTTGAAAGTGATATCAGGGACTGAAGCTAAGGAGAGAGCTGCTATAAAGGCTGTTTCTTTGTATCCACAGAAATCCTCTGGGAAGGCAGAGGGAAGCTCAGGAGACTGTATGGCCTCTGGGATGAACAAGAATCTGTCACTTTGGTGGGGAACCCAGAGCTCAGCTGGATGATGAGACATGTTGTGTAAGATGGATGGATTAAAGTTTATACCTGTGCTAAAAACCACCCTGTAACACACAATGCTGCTTAAAAGCAGATAGATTTTGCAATTCTTGCTCGTGTTGATGACATCAACGGGATTACTTAAGTGAGCGGGTGTTTATTAACATAAATAAGGGCTGTGCCATGTAGCACTAAATGCACCCCAGTTGGGCTGGGGGTTGGGGAGTTCAAGTCCATGACTAACGCTTGGTGCTTGCTAAGAAGAGCTGGGAGTGCCAGCAAAGGAGCTTCCAGCTCCTGAGGGGAAAGGTTTTACTTTCTGTGCATTAATTGTACTTGCCTTGCTCATTGTGAAGGAAAAACCAAGCTCTCCAGCATACCCTCCAAAGGCTTCCTACCTCAGGAAGAGCTGTGGGAGGTTTTGTGTGCAAAAGCTCCACAAGAAGAAAAGACCGAGAGGATGGAAAATCTGTGTGTCTGTACCAAACTCCCACAGTGAGAAATTTCGGGG
>Ga0065711_1048501_pt1 | contig 11778 bp, 4 predicted proteins | sample Hoacrofraction12_FD_59098 | JGI IMG/M metagenome (GOLD analysis project Ga0065711, IMG submission 59098) | Hoatzin crop microbial communities from Cojedes, Venezuela - Epithelial fraction 12 v2 (version 2) | ecosystem: Host-associated > Birds > Digestive system > Esophagus > Crop | place... | reverse complement strand
CTCGGTGGGCCCATGACACCTCGGGCCACCAAGGAAGAGACGCGACATACCGATGGGCTCGTGACCGAGGGGTGGACTTGACCATGGACACTATCGCACAGGTTATCCATGAATGCACTGCAATCAAGCAAGCCAAGCGGGTAAAGCCTCAGTGATATGGAGAACGATGGCTGAAATATCGATATGGGGAGGCCTGGCAGATTGACTACATCACACTGCCACAAACGTGCCAAGGCAAGCGCTATGTGCTCACAATGGTGGAGGCCACCACTGGATGGCTGGAAACCTACCCTGTACCCCATGCCACCACACAGAACACTGTCCTGGGCCTTGAAAAGCAAGTCCTGTGGAGACATGGCACCCGAGAAAGAACTGAGTCAGACAACAGGACTCATTTCCGAAACAGCCTCACAGACATCTAGGCCAAAGAGCGTGATACTGAGTGGCTGTATCACATCCCCTACTGTGTGCCAGCCTGCAGGAAAAGTGAACAGTACAATGGACCGTTAAAACCTACTCTGAGAGCAATGTTTGGTGGGACCTTCAAACATTGGGATACTCACTTAGCAAAGGCTACCTGGTTAATGAACACCAGGGGATTTACCAATCGAGCTGGCCCTCCCTGTCAAAATTTTTACATACTGTAGAAGGGGATAAAGTCCCCACAGTCCACATGAAGAATGTGTTAGGGAAAACAGTCTGGGTTAGTCCTGCCACGGTCAAAGGCAAATCCATCCATGCAATTGCTTTTTCTCAAGGACCTGGGTGCACCTGGTGGGTGATGTGGAAGGATGGAGAAGTCCAGTGTGTACGTGAAGTAGATTTGACTTTGAGTGAAAATATCCAGTAATTTGAACTGTATGATGTTAATTGCTAATATTGTATGTCATCACATCTATTTGTTGCTGTATGTCAGATACACCAGCTGTGACCTCCAGATGCAATATGTGACAATCCAGTATTACACACCATCCTCCTGCTGTGCCCAATGTCACCTGGCTGCTGCACCCCACTGAAGCCTCGTCCTCCTCTGCCGACTGCTCTGCTTTGCACCATCTCTCCTGCCCTGAAAGACTGTTATGGCAGATGGAACCCACAGTTGGGAACTAAATGAACTCAATGGACATTTTGGAGGGATGGCCCATAGACCTAGGGAATGATACCTGTGTGTGTATATCAAAACACAGGAAAAGTGGCAGTAATTTACTGGAACATGTGGGACCTGGTCATGATGTAGATGATTTAGTGTGGTGACTGATTCCGCCCACCCCTCCCTTTCTCTTAGCAGCTGTAGACTGAATGGTGTGCTGCAGTGAACATTGCTGAAACCACAAGCACTTTGCTGTACGGAAATTAGCTCTGAAAAGATGGAAACCTAGTTGAGAAGGCACTTTGCCTGTGGTTTGCGGTTTGTTTTCAGATCATGGCTATTAGTAATTGCGTGTAGGTAAAGCAACTTTATAAAAGCTGATTTTAGGACAGAACTAGTTGAGGATCTCACGAGTGCAGTGACATCCTCTCGGCCAGTGATACCTAACCGTGTAACACTGCTAGTTGCCTTAATTGCAGTCATGAGTGTTATCTGTATTATTCTTGTTACTATTGAATACATAAACGATTTTATCCATTAATACTTGAATACAGTTAGCTCCATTAGATCTAATCTAACAAGCATTAGTGAATACTTAGATGCTTAATAAAACGTACATACATCAGTAATCCAGATGTTTGATTGGTTTAATTCTCTACCTACTGGAGCCCAGTGGGTACTTCTACTTCCTATTTTCGAACATCATTTTATGGACATTGGTCCAGTATTGTATGTGTACCCATGTCAAACAGTTGGGTGGAAGTAAGGCAGCCGGGGAGAAATCCGGGGATTATTCTTATTCAGATCCATTCTCAACAGCCTGAACCTTTACCAACGCGTAACCCCTCAGGGTATTTGGGTTATGACGAAGAAAGTAAAGTGTGGACACTGTCCTGGTTTCAGCTGGGATAGAGTTAAATTTCTTTCCAGTAGCTGCTGTGATCTGAATTTAGTATGAGAAGAATGTTGATAATACACTGATGGTTTTAGTCATTGCTGTGAAATCAAGGGCTTTTTGCAATTTCCCATGTACGGCTAATGAGCAGGTGTGCAGGAGCTGGGAAGGAGCACAGCCAGGCAGCTAGACCAAGCTGGCCAGTGGAAATACTCCATACCATAGGCATCATGCTCAGTATATAAATGGGGGTTGGCTGGGGGGCAGGAACTCCCTTTTTCAGTGAGTTTGTCCTTTTGCATGAGTTTGGCGAAATCTGCGAGATCCAGGAAATCTGCTAGTTCCGTAATCACTGCTCGGGGACCGGCTGTGCAATTGGTCATCGGGTGGTGAGAAAAATTGTATTGTGTATAGATTGTTTTGCATATTCATTGCTATCTTTGTTGTTATGCTTACAAATATCTGAAGGGTGGGTGTCAGGAGGATGGGGCCAAGCTCTTTTCAGTAGTGCCCAGCGACAGGACAAGGGGCAATGGGCACAAACTGAAGCAGAGGAAGTTCTGTCTGAATATGAGGAAGAATTTCTTCACTCTGAGGGTGATGGAGCACTGGAACAGGCTGCCCAGGGAGGTTGTGGAGTCTCCTTCTCTGGAGATATTCAAGACGCGCCTGGACAAGGTCCCCTGCAGCCTGCTGTGGGTGACCCTGCTTCGGCAGGAGGGTTGGACTAGATGACCCACAGAGGTCCCTTCCAACCCCTACCATTCTGTGATTCTGTGATTGTTGTTGTCCAGGAAATCTGCGAATTCTGCAGTCACTGCTTGGGGACTGGCTGCACAATTGGCTGTTGGGCGGTGAGAAAAATTGTATTGAGTATCACTTGATTTGCATACTCCTTATTATTGTTGTTGTTATTATTATTATTATAATTCCTTTCTTTGTTGTCTTATTAAATTGTTTTTATCTCAGTCCATGAGTTCTACTTTTTGTCCATTATCGTCCCCATTGCACTGTGGGGGGGAAGGAGTGGGTGAGCGGCTGCATGGTCCTAGTTGCTTGCTGCAGGGTTAAACCATGACAGATGTACTCCTGGCTTGCAAATCTATTGTTGTCTGAGAAATGGAGAACTTGCCTCCTCGTGGTATGCATGAGTTGTGAAATACAAAGAGACATCTTTCTGTTGCACTTCTACTCTGCCAGGCATTTCAACGCACCTGGCCAAAATAGCTCAATTCTGAAAACACACTTTTGAGTCATTTTATGTGTGCATTCGGGTATCAGCTGGACTATTCATGGTACAGCACTTGCAGGACTGGGGGCTGTAATTTTATGTGAACAATGCTATATGCTTGCTCTTGTTGACTTTGGATGTTTTTCCTGAAAGCAAGATCAGAAGCTGATTCCCACTGCCCACATTAACTAATGCCTCTTTCTGCTTTTCACTATTAGCTATGTCACCAATAAGGAGTTCAAGCAATTATTCTGTAAGGGGTAAATCTTGTCTTCAATGAAAAGGTTTTTTTTCTTGTTTGCAGTAAGAGAAGTTCTTTCATGACTCATGATGCAGGCATTATATTTTTAGGAGTTTTAAATCAACACCTCAAATGTTTGTTGCTTGCAACAACAGAGGAAAATGGTTTTGTGGGTCTGGGAAATTTGGGTCAAGAATGAAGGAAGTCCTGTCTGATTAGGAGCAGCTGAAATTTTATTGCTGTTTCACACAGACATGTATTAAAAAGAAAACCTGAGAGAATCATATTCCCTTTGTGTGAAACAAAATAGTACTAAATTGTCACAGCTGTAATATTGAAAACCACGATGGTTTTTTGTTCACTTCACACAACTGTAACACTATGGAAATCAACAATCTCATGGATGTATTTGGGTGATTTCCAAGAAATGGCAGAACACAAAATATTCCTGATAATACTGCCTTAAAAAGATTATGTGGGTAAAAGTCCACCCCAGGCAGTGAGCGTGTAGAGGATCTCCACCAGGCCTTAAGCAGCCAAGGGAATGAATAGAAAGAAAAAGAAAACAGCAACAAAAAGAAGCAATGGATTTCTCAAAACTTAATCTACTACAAAAGCTTTATGACAAAAGCACTGTCATACAAGAAAGTTTTTGTTATTTCCCTTTTGCTTTTATATACTTTTACAGTACTGTTTTACAGCAGTGAGGTGTTACTAATGCCTAAGGAAGCAAAGCAGGCAAGTCTGATTTCAGTTTTCCAAGATGCATGAAGCAGCATATATTAATAAAACCACCACAACCACAAGACCTGAATTTCTAAATGAACTACTTGAATTGCCCTTTAGGAGGACAACATTTGAAGAGAGTTAAGTATGACTACAAAAGCTAGTTACTTTGATAGTGACTGTAGGTCTTTATGATATTTAGCACTCATGTTCTCCTTCAGGATATATGGCTATGGCAAAAGAGTATGAAAATGCCCCTTGTCCTTCTTCTGTATCTTGCCAGTCCCTTGCGTGAACTTTTTTGACATACAGATGAGAGTAACAAAAAGCTCTTTAGCTTGCCTCTAATTTCTGTCTCCACCTATAATCCAGACGATAAGACTTCAAACTGTGGAGAAGGCTGTCAAGTTATAGGAGTCATAATTAAAAACTATCTGTAAAAGACCATTTTTACTGTACATGTAGCTTTTTATTATTATGACTGAACCCTAAACTTGGTGAATGGCATATGGTTTGGTCCACATGGAATTTTTTTAATAAGTCTGAGGGTCTCATGTGATGCCATCCCTCAGGACTCATAGGAAATATATGAATGGACTCAGTGTGGCTGTTCACTGTTTTTTGGTTAAGGCAATTCTGCTGAAGGATGTGTCAGCCTAGTTTGCATCTGTAGTGAATAAGGTCCAGGAATATCTAAATGAGTCACCCAGTTAATATCATATGTTGCCATTTACAACCAGCAGTCCATTTTGAAAATCTAAGGCAAAAATAATTTTCCTTTGAATCCTCTGCAATCAAGTGTGTCAGGTAATCTGTGAATGGATTGCATTCTATGGAGATAATTACTTCTGCTCTTTTGAAACCTGAGGTATACAGCACAGTGTCTCACCTTGAATAAAGTCTTGGGGAAAATGTCAGTAAAGATCATTCCATCTAACAATGAGCTATGATACCACTGATGACATAAATGTAGGGCGGGTCTCACTTTTTTACTGTCTTTACAACAAAAACGAAAGGAGAATTTGCCATTAATGCTTGTTTCTGATTTATTCTTGGCTGAATGAATTGAATCTAGAAGTGAAATACTGATAGATGATGTAATGAGCAATTTATTAATGGTTGGTTGGAAGGGTGGTTCCATTAATGAAAATAATAGCAGATTTTTTCTGCTGTGTTATGGCAATCAGACTCATGAGTGAGAATACTTAAAATCATTTTTAGGAGTCCCTATGAGCTATTTGATGGAAGAAGAAAAACAGATGTCCTTATGAGAGAGACTAGTACTCTAGACTCTAGTAGTCTGAATTGCTGCTAAATTAGCTCTTATACAGCTTACAGATGGTTCTAGTTGGTTTAAAAACATATTCCGAAATAGCTGGGATGAAGTTTCAGATAGAATTCAGCCTTAACTCTAACATTCAGCTAGACTACTTCTACCAGTAATTGTTCAGACTGTCAAAATCAGCTTGTGTCCTCTAAATTCACCCAGACCTTACGCAATGTACCTGAGTCTGAACTGTGAAAATAAGCTGTGACTGCTCTTGCTTTAAGCTCTACAAAACTTGGAAACAGGGGGAGTGATACGAATATATATGTCAGACATAACCCAGACTAAGAAAATATGTTCTGTGGACACGAATCTTCCTTCTTTAAAAGTAGTTGACTAGATTGCTTCCTTAATGTGAAAAGTCCATATTCTGCAGGAGTCCCTTACTCATAAAAAGTGGGGTTTGGTGTATCCTCTAGATGCTGTTTGAGAGTATAGGAATTTGCATTAGGAATATCAACATTTGTATGAATGAAGTATGTACATATGTTTGTGAAAGCACAAGAAGAAATGGCAGAAGAAAAGTCAGAAAATGGTATGTATCAGTAGCACCTAAGGAAGCAGGTCATCAGGATCACAGCACATAGTAGAAGCATTTGTCAAGATCAGGAAAATGAAGACAGACTGAAGCCATTGAGGAAAGATGGAAGGAAGATGAGGAGCAGAGCTGGAGTGTTAAGACTTGCAGAAAAACAAACAAAAAGTAAGTACATTGGCAAGGTTGGCCACCAACTCACGACAGATGAGACAGGGTGAAGAGGTAAAAAGATGTAATTCTTTCATATCCTAGTGGGTAGGGACCAAAGGCATGTCTGAAAACCACTTATTATCAGTCATGGTAACACGTGATACATGAGAAGGACTTGAAAGCAACCATCCCTTTTCTTCTGGATTACACACCAGAAACTTTGGCAAAATTTACTTTGCCAGTAACTTGGCAAAGTAACTGCAAAGTAACTGGATAATCCAAGTTAACTGGTTATACACATCCTGGGGCTTGTGAGTATGAAAGGATAAAAATCACTGAGTGAAATCAATTTTGTTTAAAATAAAAATCACCTTGCCTACTGTCTCACATTCGTTACTTTAGTTGCTACAGAAAAAAATCAAGACACAGTTAAGCTGGTTGGCTAATCTGTTAGTATCCCTGATAGACATGTGGCTGTCATATCGACATGCCAATCTCATGAGGGTGTGGTCTTAGAAGGACTTATCTTCACCCAGCTGTGTGTGTTTTATACCATACATTGCTACAGAGCTAACTCTTGAGTTGCAGTCCGGATCAGAAATTGATTAATAGACTCGTAAGCTATATGTGTTGTCATCAGCTTCAAGGATATGCTTGCATTCTTGACATTGAAAGTGATACAAGAGATCAGACCTAAGGATTATTTGTATTCTCCTCTTCTTTCACATCCCAGCCTCTCAGTCTGTCACATTGTGACTTACATTAAGTGGATTTGTCCAAAATGAGAGAAGCTGAAAATATTTCACAATTAATTCAAGATTTGTGCTCAGAAAGCTTGACTAATGGGCTGGTTTGAATCATTCCTGTAGTGATTTCAGATGAAATAATGCAAAAATTTTACTCTGTTCACTTCAAATTCATATTATCTGATGGTCAGAGGTGGATCCACAGCCATTAATCCAATTATGAGATGGTATGAAATATGCTGATTCTTCAATAAAATTTACCAGCTAAACAGTCACATTACAGGTGGAAATATCATATGTTTGTGCATCAGAAATAAACAAAATTAAATGTTAACATTTATTTCTTAATAATATCTACTTTTAAACTAATTAGCAAAAAGTTTTAGTAATTTCCTAATTCTTGGACCTAAGGTGAGACCTGTAGCAGTTTAAGAAAGGTACCCTACATCAGCCATATTTTACCAGGGTCGTGGTTTAACCCGGCAGCCAGCAACTAAGTACCAGACAGTCACTTAGTCACCCCTCCCCTTCCCCCTTATTGGGATGGGAAGGAGAAATGGACAAAAGGGAAAACTCATGGGTTGAGATGCAGTCAGTTTAATAAGACAACAAAGGAAATGCGAATACTAATACTAATACTACCAATGATGATAATGAATATGCAAACCAAGCTGTATACAACATAATTTTCTCAACGCCCAACAACCAATTTGCAGCCAGTCCCTGAGCAGCAATCACGGAACTAAGAAGTCGTGAATTTTGCAAGTTTCATGAAACTCCCGAGAAAGTTCAAACTCCTGGACAAGAGAGGATTTGAACCCATGGAAAGAAACAAAGAAAGTGCTCCTGACCCCCAGCCAACCCTCCTTTATAAACTGAACATGATGTCAGGACAACCACATATAAATTTTTTACTTCACATCTGAAGAACAGTGTGTAAATAAAGAATCATTAACTGCTAAGAAAACGTATGAAAGTGACCTATAACAGCAGTAGAAAGCCTCTTACTGTGTATAACGTGAAATCAATATATAGAGTCAACACTTAAAATTGTACCTTTAGGATTGTGAACACACCTTGGGGTCTCTTCCAGTCTGAATTATTCTACGATTCTGTGACAGTGAGTCAGCCTATTGGGGAGAAAGCTCCACTGGGTACACTTAAATTGCAAGAATAAATTCTAAAGAAAAGTTGGGGCATTTGCAGATGAAGAGAAAGACAAGCGTCATGCCAAGACCTTTTACTTACTTATTATTAACTTAATAATATCTAAAATGTATAATTAAGTGGACATTATTAACAGCAGGTTGACAATCTGTGTAAGGCAAACATACTTTTTATCTTTTTTTTTTTTTCTTTTTTTCCATTCAAACTGGCTTCTGACTCTTGTGTTCAGAAAATCTCAGCTCATTTCTCAGTTTTGTTTTTTTCCTCTACTGGTATCTTCTGCTCCTTTTACTTCCAATTAGCCTAAATAAAGACAAACTGTAGCTTTACAGTCTAAAGTTTTGCTGAACTTCTCAGCACATTAGAAATAAATGTCTGGTATTATCTAGCATGAACCGGTACATCTAATAGCATATAATCTTTATATCATAGCTACGTAGTTTACCTACATATAAATACATGTATATAACAAATATACTAATGCCTGTGAAATAAGCTGAGGTGATTTGTTAGGTAGTTTAACCACCCTAGAGGTCACGGTTATAGCAAGTGGGAAATTTGACTTGGGAAGAACAAAGTAAATTACCAACCTGATCTCCTTCTATTACAAGGTGACCTGCTTAGCGGATGAGGGAAAGGCTGTGGATGTTGTTTATCTGGACTTCAGTAAAGCCTTTGACACGGTTTCCCAGAGCATTCTCCTGGAGAAGCTAGCTGCTCATGGCTTGGATGGGTGTGCTTTTCACTGTGTAGAAAAATGGATGGATGGCCAGGCCTAAAGAGCTGTGGTGAAAAGAGCTAAATCCAGCTGGTGACCAGTCACAAGTGGCATTTCTCAGGGCTCAGCAGAGGGGCCAGTTCTGTCTGATGTCTTTATCAATGATCAGGATGTGGGGATCCAGCACACTCTCAGTAAGTTCACAGACAGCACCAAGTTGGGCAGGAGTGGTGGTCTGCTGGAGGGTAGGAATGCTGTACAGAGCGTTCTGGACAGGCTGGGTTGATGGGCTGAGGCCAACTGTGTGAGATACAACAAGACAAAGTGCTGGGTCCTGCACTTGGGTCACAACAACCCCATGCAACGCTACAGGCTTGGGGAAGAGTGGCTGGAAAGCTGCTCAAGAGAAATGGACCTGCGGGTGCTGGTTGACAGCCGGATGAAGATGAGCCAGCAGTGTGCCCAGGTGGCCAAGAAGGCCAAAGGCATCCTGGCTTGTATCAGGAAGAGTGTGACCAGCAGGAGTAGGGAGGTGATCTCGTACCCCTGTACTCAGCACTGGTGAGGCTGCACCTCAAGTACTGTGTTCAGTTTTGGGCCCCTCACTACGAGAAGGACCTTGAGGGGCTGCAGCATGTCCAGAGAAGGGTAACAAAGCTGGTGAGGAGTCTGAAGAACAAGTCCTATGAGGAACGGCTGAGGGAACTGGGGCTGTTTAGTCTGGAGAAGAGGAGGCTGAGGGGAGACCTTATGGCTCTCTATGACTACCTGAAAGGCGGTAGTAGCGAGGTGGGTATTGGTCTCTTTTCCCAAGAAACAAGTGATAGGATGAGAGGCAATGGTCTCAAGTTGCGTCAGGGGAGGTTTAGATTGGGTATTGGGAAAAATTTCTTCACCAAAAGGGTTACCAAGCCCTGGAACAGGCTGCCCAGGGAAGGGGTTGAGTGTCACCATCCCTAGAGGTATTTAAAAGATGTGTAGATGTGGTGCTTAGAGACATGGTTTAGTGGTGACCTTGGTAGTGTTAGGTTTACATTTGGACTCAGTGATCTTGAGGGTCTTTTCCAGTCTCAATGATTCTGAATAATATATGACAGATCGTATCTTTGGAGACAGCTTTAAAAACAAAATGCTCAAATACACTTCTGTCTCCTAAACTTACCTTCATTTATGTATCATTCGTAATCTATATTATGTAGTTAATACCATACTTTGTGAGTTAACAGTAGTATCCGATCCTTTCTCATCAACAGCACATATAAACTTCATCTTGCAAATATTTTCTAAAAAGTACGTGTTGGCACAAGACAGCATCATTAATTGTGTTGTAAGAGCACTCACTGCAAAAACATCCTCATTACCTCATTGTTGCACACATCAAACTGACACACAAATGTCTGGCAAGGTTTAGTGCATTTTCACCCCAGTAGCAAGAAGATGTGCTATTTCTATGACTGACATCCTGTACCCCTACTTCCTTTTCAGACTAATTCAACTTTTATATCAACATTTCTTTTAGTAATCTAATATCTTTAAATTTGCAACTTTGAAAGTTTTAATGTAGTTAACAAATTTGTATGTTGCAGAACAATAATCTTCACAATGCTGGGAACTACTCTTATGAAAAGGTTAAAGGGAAATAATTGAGTAAATTCTCAGTTACTTTTTGTGCCTCTTTTTCAAAGTAAAGTAATTATAAAGTCTTGCACGGCTGTTGAATCTTGGAGAGTTAATTTTGTGACTCAAACATCAAGATACGAGTAATTCTAAGGGACAACCAATCTACAATATAGGCAGGTCTGACAAGTTGGGTTTATGTGGAAAAAACAAGGTCTCAGTATTGCTACTTGAATTCCATTTTTGCATACAGCAGTTGTCTAATGATAACGTCATAAAGAAACCTATAAAGAAAAGTAATAATGCCATTAACTTACTCTGTAAAAATGCAATGAGGAGGACTGGAGATGTGTCTGGATTCAGCCCATATTCTGTTTTCTCAGAAGAACGCAAAGGTCTGGAATTTGCTTGCACAACAACCAGAACTCATGATTAGTGAAAGCACAGGAACTCCTACACACTCAGGATGTCCAGGCCACTATCTGTAAGCTCAATAGAAATGACAGGTCTACAGGCTACCCCTTTGGTAGTCAGTCAGCAATTAAGCTGAGCTTGAAAGGAAGTAAAAAAAGAGTGGGAAGTATCCTATTCACATCTTTCAATCTCTGGGGATGCTTCAAGACTGGTTCAAATTAAACTGAAACTGTCCTGTTGCCAGCTGGTCCTGCCTGCTTTTGCCCTTTTGATACGCACTCCTACTGATTACCCTGTGTTGCCTCTAGTGACAAAGAAGTTGTGTAGTGTGCTGGAGTTGGCTTTCCATTCAAAACTAGAAAAGCAAAAGCTGCATATGGAAACAAAGCATAAAGTGGTATTTATTCACTGCTTTCCATCGGCAGGCAGACACCCATCCACTCCCTGGGAAGCCGGGCCTCAGCATGCGTAGCAGTTGCTTCGGAAGACCAGCACCATAACCACAAATGTGAGTGTCATGTCGCCCCTCTCTCCCCACTTCCTTTTCCCCAGCTTTTATTGCTGAACACAACATCACACGGTACAGGATATCCCTTTGGTCAGTTGGAGTCAGCTGTGCTGGCTCCATCCCCTCCCAAATTCCTGCTCACCCCCAGCCTACTGACCTTTGGTAGTAGTGGGGGCTGCTGGAGAGAAGGTCTTGATGCTGTGGAAGCCCTACTCAGCAATAGTCAAAACACTGGTGTGTTGTCAATACTGTTGTCCTGGGTTTGGCCAGGACAGGGTTAATTTTCACCGGACTCCAGGAAGGGGCACAGCCGGGGGGGTGGGGGCTGACCCCACCTGGCCATACAGAGCCGGGTATTCCATACCATGTGACGTCATGCTGGGTTCCGGTGGGGGGGGCGGCGCGGCGGG
>Ga0065711_1009332_pt1 | contig 11778 bp, 6 predicted proteins | sample Hoacrofraction12_FD_59098 | JGI IMG/M metagenome (GOLD analysis project Ga0065711, IMG submission 59098) | Hoatzin crop microbial communities from Cojedes, Venezuela - Epithelial fraction 12 v2 (version 2) | ecosystem: Host-associated > Birds > Digestive system > Esophagus > Crop | place... | reverse complement strand
CCCCCCCCCCCATAGAGGAAGGTTGAGAAGCTGTTATTTTGGCTTTGATTTTAAATAACATTCATTTCAGTGCATGTGGGATAGCAAAGCAATGCAGGATGAGACATCTTCTGTCAAAGTCTATGCTGAATTTTCAGACGTGTGCAGTCCTTAGCAGGGCATGCTCCTCAGTAATACCTTAAATGCAACTGAGAAATTAAGCGTACTGGTCATGCATGCTAGATTGCTTTCTTTGCTTGAAGTACACAATGAACTTAATAAGCCCCAAAGAAGATAACTCTTAAAAACATAACATTCCTTGTAGGTTCTGGATGCTCCTTGAATGCTAACAAGCAGCTCCTCCCCTGTGTATTCCATTAACCTTTTCAGCATCTCAGTAATTCTGTTGAAAGGGACCAGCAGGTCTAGCTGCTTTCCTTTTTGTTTCGGACCCAGTACTGCAAATATCAGAGTACAGATTGCACATATTTCAACATATGTGCCTGGAGCCTGACAACACCAATTGGACCAAGCCAGCAGTGGGCACTACACGTCATGCAGCGTTTTGTGATTTCTGCAGAAACTAAAATGTTTAGCCTTGTTGTCTGTGACGAAATGCAAAAACACATTGGTCTTTAATGGATTTACCTGTTGCCAGAGCTTTGTAAATTCGACTGCTCCTGGTTCTAGCTCTAGCCCTTTTTCACATGGGGATTTGTGGTCTCCAGCTGCTGCGAGGAGCAAGGCGGAAGGATAGGGCAGTTTCGCTGTGCCCGCAAACTTTCCTGGAGAGAGAAAATGCTCACCTGGCTGCGTAAACTCTCCTCTTGTCGCCTCTGCCTTGCTGAAGTGGTGAAAAGAGGCTTGTACAGAAGTGACATTCCACCTTTCCCTTTTTTTCTTTATAAAGGATGGCAGATCTTTCTCTGATGACTGCTCAAAGCATTTAATGCGGCGATGATGGGAAGGCGTACTCAATGCTATCAGGAAATCTAGCTTGATACCATTCTAGCAGTGACAGAGCCTGAAATTCTTCATTCGTTTGTTGTGTGTGTTGTTTCAATCTCCCTTCTTTTTTCTTCCTTTACTCATCTATGCTGAGAATTTTATGTTTCCTGAAACAAAAGTTTAGGAGTTGTTATTTGGGCTTGCTCTCCGGGCTGTACTGGATGTATGCCAGTTTGTACCACCTGATGAGACAGACCACTATTTAAAAAAAAAAGATCATACTTCTTTCCAGGGACGGTGAGGAGGAAAGTAACAGAAATCCCATCTAAGCCTCCAGTATTTTAAGTGTTGAATTTCCCATCACATTTTCTTGGTGAAGATGAAAAGTCTTAAAAGAAAATCAGAGTTTGTAATCAGATGATGATGCATGAAAGGATGTGTCTGGATAATGTGACACATGATCCTAACCTTCATTAATGTGCTTTAATTTGATTAAGCTCTATGAAAGGCCTTTTCTTCTTTTTTCAACACCTTCAGGGCTCTTGGCTGTGCAATGTGAATGTAGAGAACATCCTGCAAAAGGGCACTCATCCAGCTTCATAGACATATACTGTACATCCTGACACTAAGTTAACATAAACAGAGCTTATCTTCAATGACATGGCCCCTAGGGTGCCAAAGAGTGGTGGCCATCAAGTGATAATTGGGCATTTACAAGATTTGTTTCAGCATTTGGAGCACTAAGCTGCTTTACAACCGAATGAGTTCCTGCGCAAGGGCTGGAAACTGTCAACACACATATCAGCTTTTCAAACTATTTTTAATAAAAGCACAGATTATAGATGATTGACAAAGGGACAGCCTCGCTGCTGCTGGTAATATGGAGAATGCTATTCCTCGTGTTGTCTCACAGTTTTCAAAAGGACTACCCGGGGAGTAAGGTAGTACTGAGCATAAGCCAAAGTGGCAGCCATGCTCGTGAAATGATGGACAGCAGCAAGAAGGAACGTATGTTTTGCCTTGCTGGATTTGGAACGTATTCTGTATAATTTCAGACTATTTTTATGAATGGAGTTTACTCACACAAGTATTTTTCTGACCTCCAGCTCCAGACTTACTCATTTTGCCTGCTTTTAAAGATTCAGCACTGGCAAATTCCGCACAAACATTCACTGTAGTGGATTTGGATGCTGCATATGAGCGGTTAGTTGGGGGGGGGTGGGGCGGAGGTTAGAGCGAAATAGCTAAAAACAGCCTTAAAAGTAGGGGTGAGGTGGGAGATAGGAGCCGTATGCTGAAGGAAAAAGGGATAAGAGAAGCTTTCTAAGTCAGGAAATGCATTTCATGTCACATAAAATACAACATCTCATGTTAGCCCAGTTTCCTGGTCACGGAGTCTTTCTGTCTTCCTCTTTACATGGCACTTACCCCCTCAAAAGCAGTAAATTGCGTCGTTAAGTATAAGTCAGTGCGTATGATGCAGGCTGTGGCAGCTGTGCATTCAAGTTGGAGGTGCATTTGTACATGTGAATTTCTGAATGTCTGTTCTTTTAAACCTGAAACAAGCAGGCGCAGCTGGTTTTGTGTATTCTTGCTGTATATTGTCTTGGTGTTCTTGGAAGTGGGTTTTTTAAAAAATTTGTTTAACATACTGTATTTACAGTAATATTGAAACTGCAACTTCATGGGAAACTACCAACTGTACCACCGCTAGAATACTTTGTGCAAAGAATGTTCCCACAATATGTCTTTAGGGATGTGTCTGGGGGAAAGCCAAAAATTCTGAAATATTTCGTATTGATTCATGACTCTCCAAATATTATTTCAGTCTTCTAGATCACAGAATATGGCACACTCAAGATCTATTTCTTTTCCATATTTTAACAGTTGTTTGTCAAAGGTCTTTGTCCTATTTTTAAGATGACTTTTGCAGCTTCTTTTTTTGCCTTTTCTTTATTCACATGATTCCAAAGTACTTGATTTCTACTTTGGGAATACTTTGACTCTTGGTCTTTCGCTCTGCATTGACACATCATTTCTCTGACTTGAAAGGGATTACAAATTTTGCCTTGCTTTTGAAAGCTAAAAAAAAGCTGATTTAAGTAATTAGTGTGGATGGTGGCTACACCAACTTAGGGACAGGTTTGCTTATGTTCCTTCTCATGCCTTGATGTGATTAAGCCTTCCTTGTTGTTCCTTGGTGTTTTGCACCCTGTACAAGTTTATCTTTTAATTGAAGGAGAGGGAAGTAGTGGTTAAAAGTAACAATCTGTTGGGTCTTAAACAACTCCTTAGTGCATAGCATTTTGTCCCAGCGCAGTGTAATACCTCTGCCCCACTGAATGTGATTCCGTTTGGAAAGCCTGATACCCATTCAGGAGAAAGTGCAGAGTGAAATGACAGATACACAAACAAAAGCTGAATATTTTACATTCACTATCAAATACCCTTCAAACAATCATGGCTGCATTATTGTGGAAAGGCTGTGTTCTGTTGCCACAGATATTTTCTAAACTATATTTTTGGGTAACCTTAATAATTCTGTGTAGTCTGCGTGTTGTAACAGTTTTAGAACTGGAATGCTACACCTAGTTGTTAAAAAACAAAAATAAAGTAGCAGGCTGTCAAATCTGAGGTCCAGATGCCTGTTAGACTAACTATATAAATTGCTTAAAATTATTTAGGTAGACATGTTTATGCTGAGAAAGTTCTTGCCACCCACATCTTTTACTTAGATTTGTGTTATGAGAAAACACACAGGAAAAACCTTCCTTCAAAAATAGAAAACAAGCCTTTCATACAATAGTTATTGTATGCCATAAGAAAGCCATAAAGAAGACCTGTGTTTTTTCTCTTCCTTTCTAGAACACCTTTAGCTAACTTCATGCTGCTTTACTTGCTGACCTCTGAAAAGGAGCAGTCATCCAATGACAGCCTGCTTCAGGCTAAAACTCTTTTCCTCTTCAAACTGCAACATTTTCCATTAATAAGCTCTCTAAGGTCACACGTTAGTAACCAAAATATATGTATGTTTGTAGCAACCAGAAGAACTGCAGAAGTGCTTTAGAAGAGCACATGCTATCAGCACTTTGGAGTGGTGGCAGCACTGGTACACGGAACTACAGCCTGCCAGAAATAGGAGGTGATGAGTTGTTCATGAATGTTGGCTTAGAATTAACATTTCTCTTATGCATCTAGTTTAGGTGAGCACTCTGCTCTGGCCTGACTCTGCTCTGAGCGCCTGTGTTCAGTACATCAATGGCTCAGGTGAGTGCACTGACATTGATCCAAGGCAGCTCACACTCCAGCTGCCTACAAATCCCACCTGCCTTTGTAGCAGATTCTGGAAGATGACAGGTGACCTGTAACCCCATATTGTTTTTTCTTATTCTTCCTCATTTCTTCTCTGCCTATGTAAGATTTTTTGCCTTGGGGTTCAGGTCTATAAAAACCCAGTGTGAAAGACGAGGCTGTGCACAAACTGATGTAGGGACTAAAGAAGATATTTTAACTAGCAGTTTGTAGGATTATATAATGTGATGGCTTTTGTGGCACTGGCATAAAATTGGTAGTCTTAACAGGTTCTTTAATGTGTGTAGCTTAAGCTTCTTTGTTGTTGTTGGAGTCTCCCCTGACTGTCTCCAAGACCCAAAATGGAAGGACAGTTGAAGGCTGGAAGACATCTCCATTATCCCTGTTCACTAACCAGTTCAAGTCTGGAGCAGTGTACACATTTATCGTGGTGCTTCACGCAGTTCTTTTGGTGCTTTCTGATCCTACTTGTTTTCCTACTGATCACTTTGTTGTACTGTAGAGATTTGCTGGGTCTAAATTAGGTCAAGTATTTCTGAAGTGTACTCTATTTAAATGTGTTGTATATACACAGGTTGTATGTATACAGTTAGTCTATTTTTCTTTAACTGAGCAGGTTAAAAGTCTTCATGTGATTAAAAAAGACAGAAGCAAATTCAATGAATGGAGATTTATCTGGGGACACTGTAGAACAAAGGCCCTTTTAGAAACTATCGCATTTGTCCACCAAAAACCTTTAAGAGTATTTAAGAGGACACTTCCTGTTGCCAGTCCTCTGACATGCCTCTAGGGAGGGGGAAGGCAGGGAATGCAGGTGATGCTTGCAAGCTCCCAAGCTCCCCAGCTCCCTTGAGAGACGGATAACAAATCACCCGAATTCTCTGCATCCTTCTGGCCTCTCTGCTCCCTAGTTTGGAGCCAAACATATGGTCACTGGCTGCGGGCAACATCCTTCAAGCTGGCAGGACAGAAATGCTGGCTGTCAGCTCATCTGCCCCTTTCTTTCTGCTGCTTCCAAGGAACGCATGCAATACTGCTCTCGTGCTGATATTTGAGTGGGCCCAGACTTTTATCATAGCTCCAACCAGGAAAGCCATCAGGCACCGCACAAAGCTAGGAACCTGAGCCAAATGCAGACAAATTAAGGAGTGAGAGCAGAAGAGTTACATCTGCCAGGTCAAGCAGGGTGCAAAATGGCTTTGGAGCTGCTGAAATGGAAGAGGAATTTCACCATGTTGAACTTCTCATGAGAAAACAGCCTGCTCTTCCGCATCCTCCTCCCGAGGCCTGTGTGAGTCAGTCCAAGTGGTATGCAGTTTATAGTATGGCTCTGAAGGAAAAAAATAACAGCGGGCCTGAGAGTCCCAAGGAGATAAAGATGCTTGTTATAGAGCCCTTGTACCACTAAGCTGTATTTTCTCCCAAGGGCAAAATGTTAACAAGTAGCAGCGGTCAGCGTGAATAGCAATTTAAAAGCATTATTCTCTTTTCTGGAGAAAGACTTTGAAAAACTGGCTTAATCAAAAATCCATTTCCTTTCAAGTATTTTACTACTACATTATTGATACCATTTCCTTTTCAGAGTATCATTTACACATAAATATAATCTGTCCCTTTCTTCTTAATTAGTCTGCGCCAGCTCATGGTCTCTTCTGAATACTGCATATGATCTGTGGAAAGAGCAGGTCATGTAGATTGTTTTTTTTAATAGGGAAAATCAGAATATGTACTTCAACTTGATGCATACTTATGTATGTAGACATGCATGTATGCACAGTGCATGTGTGCATGGCCTCACAGGATTTGGTCTGCTGGCTTTCTTAGCATGTCACTGACTCTCAGCTTATTATTTTACCTTGAAGTTGTACTGGTGCAGGCTCATTTAAATACAGCTATTGCTCTCAGGAAAGTCAAGCAATTATTTAGTAGTTACTGCTAAAGGAATAGTCACCAACCAGCCAAATGTCATGTGTTTGACGCACTGTTAAGCCAGTGACAAGGTGCTGAGTAGCCCTGCAACTACTCTGTTAACCACTCAAACTGGGTAACGTGCTGTTAGCTGCACCTTTGCACTGGGGTCTACTGTTCATCAGGCTGAGGAGAACTGAGAATCAGGGAATTAAAGCCATAAAATGAGATTGATTTTGTCCCCTCTTTTTGTGTGACCTGTTTTTCTTCCCATGCATCATACATTTCTGCTAACATAAAGCTGGAAGCCAGACACCAAATGGGACTCTATTTTTGCTGTTCCCCTGGGTCAGTTATAATAGTTCTATGGAGTAAATGGCAAGGGGAGTTGTGGGAGTAGGGGTGGGCTGTGTGTTCAGTGGTGAGCATCCATGCAGGATCTTCCACAGATTGTTATTTCTCAGCTCCTGAGTACTTTTGTTTCCCTTCTAATGCCATGCCAGCTACTGGTAGGGTTATATAAAGCACACAGTGTTATTATCTTCTAAGAAATATTCCAAAGTGAATCACTGTTTCCCTGAACAATTCCAGAGAAGCAAAATGAAGCACTGTGATTAGTTTAAGGGTCAGTAATGCAAAGCCAATGCAGAGTTTGAATTTAGCTCTAGATATAAAGGACCAGAATGTTGAAAGGCTCATTGGAAGATGCAGATAAAGATGCCTGCAGAGGTGAATGAGCCCAAATGTTTCTGGAAAAAGAGGAAGAAAAAATTCCATTCCATGTGTTTCTTCTAAGCATATGTAATGCAATACACATTATTCTGGTCAAAAATGCAACCTTAACGTAATTAATATAAGTACAGTCATATGAGGCTCTTTCTGTGAAACAAAAAAACCTCAGTTAAAAGCATTCCTCTTAAACATGCTATTTCTGGAGCTGACCATAATTTCATATGTAGAAATTTGGAAGTTTATGCTTGATAGAATCATGGAGTCAGCTCCCATGAAGCAGGATGCAAGATGGCTGAAGGGACCTTCACTTGAGGCTTAATCTTTGATCCTTTGTCCATAAACAAACATGTCTATATTAGATTCTTCTCTTTACAGAGATCGTGTTTTTCCCAGGAAATTACTGTAATTCCATTATCAGAGTTGAAACTATCTTCCAAGCAACTGCTATCAAATCAGTCTCAAAGTTATTTTGTCTAATGGTGTATAAAATAACCCTTTCATGGATTTAAGATAACTAATAAAGACTATTTAGCAGGTTCCCCTTTCATTATAACCTGAGAGGTCTGATCTAGCTTGAATTGCCCAGAATCTCTCGAGAGAAATAGAGCTGTGTTTCCAAACTACTCTGAACTTGTGTCCAGATGCCTTGACTAGGAAATCTTCATCAGATTGTTCTGATTTTTGTCCTAGGATGTACTGCAGCCTAAAAATTTTGAAGGCCAAATTACTTTCTTTCATTAGTGCTGGCAGACCTGTGCAGCTAACTTCACGCTAATTCACTGTCTCCAGTAGTGTGTCTTTCAAGACACAACAGCAGAATAAAGATCGTAGTAGTAATAGGAATATTTTTATTTGTGACTTGAGGATGGCATCAAAGGAGGTCAATGGAGCAAACATCCCTAAAGATAGACATAAACAAAGATTGGTTTTGTATATATATTATTTAATAGGTGGAAGTATCCTTTAATGTCATAGATGTTGCAGTTGACTGTAAAACTTCAGCAGGGCTTCTAAGTGATTGTGGGCCACCTTAAGAATTGATATCAGTCTGTGGACACTGCATATGACCCAAGAAGTTAGGAACAAGTTGCAGTAGAGATACAGGCTGTATCCTGTATTTCCCGCTTTCTCCTCTACTAATAACAGGATTTTGCTGTAAGTTGGCTGTGCTGTCCTGCTTCTCCTCCTCTTTCCTTTAACCATCATCACAAGGGAAAACTGACACCTTACATTGTTATCTCCCCTTTTTGCCACAGCTTGCTGTCAGGACAAGATAGGGATAGAAGAGCCAGTCTGAATTCATTTACTTGCCTTTACTCAGTCACAACAGACAGTGGATGCAGTCTGTCTGCAAATGAGAGTTTCTCCTGTGGCACAGCACCTTGTGTAAGCAAAACTCTGTCAAGTTACTCTAGAGATGAATTTTGAAGGGAAGAATGTGTAATACCAGGCAGTTCTAGAAAGAAATGGTTTCCAGACCGGATTTTCCTCTGCAGATAATAAAGTAAACTCTGTCTCTGCCCCTGATGTAAGTAATTGATTCAAGGTGGCCTGTCTTGGGTAAACAATGAAGGGGGAGAGGAATTAAAAATGGTTGTTAGTGTGTGTGGAATTTACATGCTGAAATGAAAGTCTGAACAAAAGCTTGAAAATACACCTTTCACAGCCAGAATGAGAAACTTCTCAAAGAACACTGAAAATTATTGAAGCTTCAAGTACATGCTTCAGCATCTTCCTTGTGTCTGTTGTCTTGCTGTGCTAGCTTTGTGCAATGCTGCATTCTTCCAGAAAAAGAAGAGCCTAACAGCTGGTCCCAATTACCTTAACTGCAGTGTGACTACACACATAAATGTTCCCTATTTCCATTTAGTTCCACTGCTTAATGAATGAGTTATTAAAAAAAAAGGGAAAAAAAGAAAAAAACACTGTGGTGTTTGTACTCTGCTCCACCATTTGTTTCTGTTTACTCACATCAGTGGAGCTCAGCTCACATGGTCTCCCTGATCAGAGGCCAGCATATCTGATCAGAGAAGAGAGCTTTGCAGAATTAAACAGGCAGAGTAGAAAAGTCTATGTTTGATACAGGATAACAGAAAAAGTTTCTGCTGGAACTAAATGACATTTTTTTAGTAATGCTACAAATGAGAACAATTGTACTAATTAGAATGCCTTTTTGATTTCAGATAAGGGTAACTGAAAATCACCCAACATTTTGGACCCAAGTAACCTTTATCAAAGTCAAAGATTCCTGGCTACAGTGAGTTATTAAGGCAAAAAATCTGTGCTCTGTACTGTCCTTGATAAAGGTCACGTGAGACTAAATGTCAGACCTTTCCCATCTCTTCACCCTAAGTAAAAACACTATTTTATGTACTAACGTTGTCTCAATTCATTTAGTGTTTTAAGGAATTATTTGGGTCCAACGTGCCCAGAGGAGTTTTATGTTAGTCTATAACAAATGAGATGCTGAGTTTGGAACAGGCAGCACCCTGGAGAACCTGCTTCGTGCATTAGAGAGTAAAGTCAGGCTATTTGTCTGCCCCTGTTGGGTACTCACATTGCCCTTTTAGAAGTCAGGTGAGAACAAAGAAGAAAGTCAGGCACTCGGAAACTGCGGGGTGTAGTATGTCATTACTACATAGCCAGTGCTTTTCCAGGCTCTCCTTTATAAATAGATTTCACCAGAGGCAAATTTTCTCTCTCATATGATGCTCATGAAGGCTCTATGCAGGAACCATTCCTCTCACCAGATGTGGCCTCCTCTGCCCTGTTGCCCCCACTGGTTGCTTATGAACTTAACTACAGGCTGCTTTGCAACTGAGCTGGAACAGACCACTCTCGGTTCTCTAGCCACTGTTTGTCAGTAGCTGGGTTGGAGATTTTGGGGACAAGCGTGCCTTGTCGTCAGAGAATGCCTTTGTGTGGCTTGTTCTTTGAGCCAGTGCTCAAAATATTTTTCTAAATAATTTCTTACTGCTTATCTAATTACAAAAAATGCACATTATTTAGCATTATCAGTCGCTCTGGCCAGAACACCTCAGCTCATAAAAATGAAGATGTCACAGCCTCAGAAACTACCAGGATCTGGGTGTTCTCTGTGGACAAATGTGGAGATGGGACATTGTCAGCACGGATATTGTAGCAGTCAAAGACTTCCATCTTCATAACCTGGAAAAGCCCAGAAAGTCTTTTGGGGTAGCTCTATGATGAAGGGGTGCTTGGACCATAACAGGGCCTCAAGGACCACATGGGGTTTTAGATGGTAACAGAAGTGTATCGTAAGGTTGGCCACCCCCAGGGAAGTAGATGAGAAGCTGTGGTTTCCTACACCAGGTAAGAGCTTCAGCTGAATGACAGGGCAGGAAAACTGCAACTATGGAAAGAGCAGGAAAGGGTAAGTTCTTGTCTGGTTCTATGCTATAAACTTCCTGCAGCATTTTGTAGTCAGTATGGGAAAGGGAGAGAATGCTTCACTTTGCTCTGGCCAGGCAAGTTCCTGGTAACAGTGATATGCATGCCAAAGGGAGATTAATTTTTCCTGATGGCCTCCCCAGTCAGCCCATCCTTTCCTCCCTTTCTCTCTTTTACCACTTTTTCCCTGACTAACTTTGCCCTCAGGAGAGATTGTATTCAGGCTCAATTGGGGATATAAGTTTAATGTGGTAATTATTTTGACTATGCTAGCATACTTAGTCTGGATTTGCAAGATGTCAGGGTATTTTATGTCCTTTATTTCATCTAAGCTTGAACTTGGACTCACTTGCTACCTGACTTTAGGAATGTACCTGGCAGTTCTGTTATTCTGATTTGTGAAGTGAGTTCTCTATTAAAATCTATAAAAAATGTGAAACATCCATGAATAAAATCTGTAGGTGAATGTAAACTGTTCCTGAAAGGAACATAGCAACACAATCTAGGAAAATCAGAATAAATTTTGAATATTTTTAGTAACTTGCTTTGAGAAATCATTTATTTTCTTAATCATGTTTCATAGAGTTTCTCTTACTTTCTCCAGTGTGTCTATTTCTATTGTTCTTGATTTCTGCCTAATTTAAAAAAAATAGAATTTGTAACTAAATGATAATTCAGTTATAAAATACTTAATGTTGAAGCCAGAATTACCAAAGTTGTTTTGATCTAATTCAGTTCCCATTTAATCAATGCTACTGGATGGTTTTGGCTCCGATCAGATTAGCATTGGGCTAACACAAACTGCATTAAAAAATGGTATCCTGAAAGAATATTTTATAGATTCCTANCTNTNNGNANCTAAACAGAACTAGTTTCCTTCAAAAAAAGAAAGAGAGGATCACAGCGTAAGCCATTCACTCAGATGCACCCTTTCTGTTGCTAAGTAAGGCAAGCATTTAGAATAACCTAATAGCACACTCATGGTTTTACACTTTATTTGCATTCACCTACCTTTGAAATAATGGCATATAGAAATATTTGAAGTCACCATATGTGATAAATCTCGTGACTGTACAACACAATGGTAGAAACAAAGGTTACAACAGCTTATAATACTCATATTCTAGCATTTTGAAACAAGACAAGACAAAAACCTACATCTGCACGTAAATGGACTGCTATTTAAACCATGTTTATGCTTTAAGAATATATTGCTATTTCTTTTGGAGGAACTACTGACCCATCTACATCTAGTTTGGCTATATCAGCTAAATTAAGACGTCTGGGAGCTTATGGCTATCTGAGCGGATTACACTAGCCAGATTGTGGGAGGCTTTTTTGTTAGAAAAAACAACCTAAAAAAAACCAAGTTTGCTGATGACACCAAACTGGGAGGTGTGGTAGATACACCAGAAGGCTGTGCTGCCATTCAGCGTGACCTGGACAGGCTGGAAAGTTGGGCAGAGAGGAACCTGATGAGGTTCAACA
>Ga0065711_1048500_pt1 | contig 11779 bp, 9 predicted proteins | sample Hoacrofraction12_FD_59098 | JGI IMG/M metagenome (GOLD analysis project Ga0065711, IMG submission 59098) | Hoatzin crop microbial communities from Cojedes, Venezuela - Epithelial fraction 12 v2 (version 2) | ecosystem: Host-associated > Birds > Digestive system > Esophagus > Crop | place... | reverse complement strand
TTTTTTTTTTTTTTTTTTTTTGTCAGGCACTGCTGGTATCTAGTATAGTGCAGTCCACAGCCCAGGGTTATTTGTGGGAGAGATGTGGAATTACAAGTCTCATCAGGAGCAGCTGAGGGAGCTGGTGCTGTTCAGCCTGGAGGAGGCTGAGGGGGGACCTTCTCGCTTTCTACAACTACCTGACAGGAGGGTGTAGTGAGATGGGTGTTAGTCTCTTCTCCCAGGTAACCAGCAATAGGACGAGAGGCAATGGCCTGAAGTTGCAGCAGGGGAGGTTTAGATTGGATATTAAGAAAAATTTTGTTACTGAAAGAGTGGTCAGGCAATGGGACCGGCTGCCCAGGGCAGTGGTGGAGTCTCCGTCCCTGGAGGTATTTAAAAAATGTGTAGATGTGGCACTTCGGGGCATGGTTTAGCAGGCACGGTGGTGTTGGGTTGATGGTTGATCATCACTTGATGATCTGAGGGGTCTTTTACAACCTCAATGATTCTATGATTCTATGAATTCTACCTGAAGTGTTGTCATTAAAAACGCAGGTGGTCAGGTCTTTGGTTAAAACATTTAGGGAAACCAGAAAGGGGGAGGAGAAGGTGTGTAAAAATGTGTAAATGAAAAAAAAATGAAGCCGTGCCTGTACACGTAACTGTGTCGTGATCCAAAAACCGCTCCTGCAATCGATGAAGGTAGAAGGGCAGGAAGCCTGTCTGAATTTCGGTGCAGATTCTCGTCAGTCCCTCACCTTTTTTACACCCGATTATAAAGTGTCACCTGAGATGGCTGTCCTCAAAATACAGCAAGGATGCATACCAGAATGGCTAATGTGTCATTGATCAGCTTTTTACAAACCTCCTGAGACATACGACTTTTGTATGGCCTCTGTATCATCAGGATTCCCCAAAACACCCTAAAACCACCTGATTTTTGCTTTTAGAAGAACCTATTTTTTTTTTTCCAATCAAATTCTGATGATCAGCTGATCTTTGCCATTACAACTATGCAAGAAAATGTACTTTTAAGAGCAAATAGAGAAATTGGCACAAAAGAAAGATGGAAAATCCCCCACAGTGAACAGTGATTCTCTCTTTGTTCATAACAATCACAACATCATTGTAACAAGGAATAATAAATCGGCATTTAAGATTTCATTGGATCTTGTGGAGCTAATTATTGCGTATAGGCTTATAAAAGCAAACGCAGTTTCTTCCAACAAAAACAAAAAGTAGGTACTGGTTTTATCTTTCCATATTTTGCAAATAAGTACTTAATTTTCAGTTGAATCTTGCAGTCTACCTTTAGTACCATGCTTCTCAATGATACTCTTAAAAGGAACAAAGCTTCCAGCTGAGCCAGTCTCCATGACTACTGCACATTCCCTTTTCTTTTTCTGTTTTATCTTTGAACTGAAAAATGACACATGAAGGAGTTGGACAAAGAGAACAAGAAAGTAAACAATTATATGTAACAGGCAGCTAGATAGGAGACCAAGTGTTATTTCACATCAACAGAGCAACAGACTTCTACAGAGAAGTTAAAATAAGAGTCATGCATACTAAAAAACACTTTGAAAAACAAATACACATATGATGCTGTGCAATAAAAAAGTTTTTTTCCTGTAAGAACAACCAATACCAGCTCCAACTGCTGTTGAAGGATCTGGTTCACAATTCTGCAGAAGAAAGCTGAAAATAAACAAAAAAAGTAAAACCAGGGAAAATAGAAAATAACCTACATTAAATCTCATACAAAAAGCTAAAAAAACCCCACAAAAGTCAAACAAATCATAAACAAGATAACTGAGAAACCCAAAATATAAAGGAAATCTGAACAGCCAGCTATTCATTGAATAAAGGAAGCATGAGTGTTGTCTAGAGGTATAACCTTTCAAAACAAAACGTTTTCACTGTTACGTATCTCATATATTAATATGGTACATCAATATGAAAGACAGGAAAGGGAGATAAATCTGTTCCAGTAAGTTAAAACATCTTACAGAAGCAAAGCAAAAACCACAAGGCACACCAGTAACTTCTTTAGAAAAAAAATCTGCCAAAAGCCCCGATTATTCAGACTAATTAACATTTCTACCATTTTTTTCCCCCTAACCAACTTCACTATGTCTTCTATCCCTCAACTAGTGTGTACTAAATGCTTCTTATAATATACCTTTTTTTGTCTTTTTCTTTGGCTTCATCTCTCCTGGGAGTCTTCTCCAATCTGTACAGAAAACAGCTTTTATACGAATGATGATTTCAGTAGTGATCCTCCCCCATCACTCACCATGGAAAAGCAGGGGTCCCTGATGTGCTTGCTCCTATTTCCATGCATGCCTAAGGGCTGTAGCACGCAACACTTTCAATGAATTCTAGCTGTACTTTTAAATTGAGGAACTAGGTTGAGGACTGGCATTTCACCCACTTAATGACAACTGGCATCTGCCCCAAAGAGATAAAGTTCAGCCCTTCCGGCGGCCCACATGCCCTTCAATTTACATTATATAATTAAGTTTGCAGTAGTGAGCTATACAGATACGGTTGTGGAAGTTTACTGTTACAAAACTCGGATGCCTGTGACTGAGACATCAGGTTGGGTTATTTTTAGTAACATCAATGGTTGCTCCCAGTTCAGAACTGGGATCTGCATGGTGAGTAAGTGTGGGAAACCATGTAACTTGAGACAGAACAGCACTGTCTCATGACCCTGAAGGATCAGCGTGTCCTGCACCTCCCTTCTCTGTTCTCAGGACATCAGCTGTTTTCACACATCCAGCTGCAAAAGATCCTGGAAAACAGCAACCGTGAACTGGTATTCACAAAGCCACGAATCCAAAGCTGGCTGGCTCTAGTAAATATTGTATTAGTATATAAGGTTTTCACTTCAGCAATAAAATTATTCTGATCGAGCACAAGACTGGGGTCCGTGAAATCACTCATCACAAGTAAGGAAAAAGGAAAGTCAGAGTGAGAGCTAAGCTTGCATTTTTACTGCAAATCAGCTGTTTTAGCTGAGCAAATAAATAAAATCAGATTTAAAACAGAATTTTTCTCTTTTTTTTTTTGGGGGGGAAGCTAAAACAATACTTTGCCTTGATCTGAAAACTTCAAGACGGCATAACTCTCAGCAAGGAACACATGACGTGGTAAGGATCTGCATACTTTTTTGTTGCTTGAAAAATAATGAATCAAACATTTCAAAGAGCAGAACATTTCACAAGTTCATAAAGAATTAGCCTTTGATAATCTCAGATATTACCTGGCGTCCATGCTGCATGCTCCTTTTCACTGTCCTGGTACTTTTTACTGTACCTCTCAATTGCTATAGAGAAGGATACAAAGAGTTATTGAATTCAATTAACTAACAACACAATTCAGACACTGTCCTTGATATTTTGCTGTTGCTGAACACTTAAACAGTTTAATGTCTCTACTTTGAGCAGTTCTCATGATAATTCACAGAACTAATCACATGCTAAGTCCTTGCAAGACCTGGATTTTATAGCCCCCAAAACAGGCAAAATCCCTCAAATATTGCTTTGCATTTTTGATGTATATGCTTTCCATCAAACACCACCACCCCACCACCCCCCCTCCAAAATAAAAAAAAGCATTCAAAATTGTTATAATTTATACTTTCATCCTTGGAAAGCATGAAAACATAAAATACAGATATAGTCAGGGAAATGAGGTTGAAACATCAAATGAATGCCAACTCTTCTCTCCTCTTCAACACTTTGACGGTCAAACCTTTGCTATAAAACCAGTCAGTGACATTGATCACCACTGTGCTAATCATAAAGAATATCCAGAATTCACAGCTCTCAGAAGGCCGCGTCTCAGGCTGATCACGATCAACTCCCAAGCCTTTCAGTACTTCTGCAATGGCACAGCTCCGCAGCATAACAGAAGTGTGTCTTAAACAGCAGCAACACATTTTAGTCCACTTAACTTCTTTCCAGGCACAAGAACTAAACTGAGACATGCACTGTAAATAATACAGTAGTTACACTGTATAAGTACATCCATTTATACTACTGCAAAACAACTTTCTTGTACAATCTCTAATGACAAAAGCAATATCAAAACTGCAGTATTTTTAAATCAGACCCATTTTTTCTTACCAAATTACCATGTCCAACTGCAAAATCCACTTAATGCAAAATTACTGATTCTGACTGCAGTAATAACTCATTACTCAAACAGGCATAATTTTTGTGCGTATTGTACAAAAAATGGTAACAAAGATAGACTCTGACCTTTACAGTCAAAGGCTTCTAACATACTCACCAGAGAAAAGGAAGGGAGAAGGAAGACATCAGAAATGAAGCTCAGTTTTAAACTCAGTTACAGTGAGGGCAAGCAGAAGACCTACCTAACGCTGTGCAACAAAGACCGTGCATTTAAAATGACAGTGTCTCAAGGGGCATTTAATGAAGGTGGCCTTCACAGATGCTGTAGGAAACTGTCAGCATAGAGAGGGAAAGAAACCAGCAGTTTTGATTTTGGCTCGTGGCTTTTTAGTGAAGAACTAATTGCTGATGCCATCAGTAAAAAAATACGTCTGACTGACTCCTGCCACTCACAGCTAATGAATAAATTCCAGACCACTGCCAAGGCGACAGTCACCCAGCCACAGCAGATACACCTACAGGAAAAATATGAATGATTCGTAGCTTACAAAGTGAGGAAAACAGTGAACTTACTATAGAATACCCCTGCTACTCACTCAAAATGAGTGTTGAAGTTCATGATGAAAATCTATTCCACATGGCACACTAACGCACCCAAAATTGCCAGGTAGTATTAGACTTTCATTTACTACCTGAATAATGAAAGAAAGATGGATAGCTGTGTCCTAACCAGTGTTTCCCTTCTCACACTTCAAAGGGCCATTTGGCTCACAGATGATGTTCTGAGGGTTGAAAACAACCCATTTGCTCTCGTAGCAAAGCCAATTCAGGAAGTTCCTGCCCACAGTCCCCCTCCTGCCTCTCAGTCCTATCAGACGTTCTGATAAAATAGAAGGGAGCAAAGGGCTGTAAGGCAGCTAACAGAAAAGATGAGTTAAAAATAACCTCCCCTGGGGGAAAAAAAGTGATTTTCTTAAAGCTAGGCCACTTCTGCCACATAATGCAGTCCCAGAGACAACTGCATACTGCCACTGAGATGAAAGCAAGCTTTTTAAGCTGCAGGCTACCGCTGATGTAATTATACCCCACCCCTCAGATGAGATATTTTTGTACAACTAAAGGTTCGGTAAAAAGTTACCTCAGCTTACCAACTTACCCTCGGGGAGATGATGATAACATTTGAAGCATCAGTTGAGTCTACCAAGTGGCTGCCTACCTGCTTTCCCTGCAACTGCCAGTTTTTTGTAGAAAAACGGTCTTCAAAGACTGCAGAGCGCTGCTCCATTTTAAACAGCACTTTAGTACAAGAACAAGTGGACAACCAATAAGCTATGTTAGTCGGTGTTACATTCAAAGCCTAATAAAAAAAAAAAATTGCACGCGGTCTCAAAAAGCCTCTAGAATTCATTACTACACCATGAACAAAAACTACCAAAAATTCAGAGGGGACTGGACTGTGTACCTGTATCGTATCGACATCGTGAATATTCAGTCAGAAAATATTCTGATGGTTTTGGGGTGGAAATTAAACCTCACATTTTGGAGATCAAGTAGGCTCTCATCATTCAAAATCAGCACACGATAGCAAGGAAAAGATTATCCAGCGTTTGGCCGCTTTGGTTTTCTTAAATATTTCTATGAAGCTTTTTAGTGACTGCCTGTTCCACTGACTGAGCCTAGGGTCTGACACACACAGCACTTCCTAATATGTTGTGTTTCCTATTTTCCTGTAGCAGCACTTGCCGTTCATACCGCTCAGAACAAGCACTCAGGAGGATGAAGGAACTAGGCAAACATCACAGATGAAAAGAAGCACTGCTCACAACAATAAACTCCACAGCAAGGTAAACAGACATTAAAGTCTTCCTACCCTGGTCCGCTTCCTACCCTGGTCCGCTTTCCTTCTTCCCCATTAGCTCAATCTTCTGACCAGGAAGCTTGGATTTTAACACTGTAATGATGTATGACTGGATGTCAAGTATATCAGAGCATTTATTGTTATCAAACAATAACAATGCAGTTAATTCTTAATTACGCATAAGCAAAAGACATTCCTGGGTCAAGCAGAGTAAGAACAAGCTTTGGCTTCTAACCCAGCTCTGCTTTTGGTGCAAACCTCAGTAAATCACTTATCCTCATCTCAATCTTCGCATTTCAGGTGACTTGCCAACAGCGCTTATCGATCTTTCCGGAATGGACTCAGGGAGAAGAAAATGTGTACCTTTTAGAATGTCCAGCTATTAAATACAACACTGATTGTTTTAAGTATGTCTTTACACAATTAAAACGGAAGCTGAATTTCAACACTAGTATTTACTACCTATTTCTTTGGTCCAGTGCAATTTTGTTAGGGTATTTTACGATGCAGAAAACCCCATTTCACTTGTTTTGGTTAGCATATAATTGAAAAGACTGCCTATAGTTGGTCTAAATGTTTCTCACTCTATATCAAATGGAATACGTTTGATAGTTCTCTTTTTCACACAGGAGTTGGTTTCCAGTTACAGCACTTGTAGGTGTGACCTGCAATTTCAACAAGTATAAAAGCAGAAAAATTCCTTATTATGTTAAGCTGCCAATTTTTATTCCTCATTATCAGTACAAAATACATCTTCAACACATGTACTTCATGACATCATCCTTCACAGAACAGTAACTACTGAACATATAAATAAAAATAAAAAGCACACAAACAAACCTTCACGATCTTCTTCTACTGCCAAAAAATATGGCATTTTTTTCATAGTTCCTCTAAGATCTTGTTTTAAGGCCAACATGTAATCTTCATCTTCTCCTGTTTTCAGAGGCACTGGTTTATTGTCTGTACTCTGTACAAATTACGTTTATTATTCATAAGGTCTTAATATCCATCAAATATACAGGAACACTAACAAGAGCTACAATAAACACAGCTAATCACAGACAAGTGCAACTATGCATTACACTACTTCACAAGCATACTTTATTGCATTCTGACATGCATAACTGTTTACAACTAAATTTATACCTTTTATGGCTTCACTCTAACTTTCTGCAAAAATCTATCAAGAAATTGAGAAAAAAAAAAGTACTAAAACTGTGAAACAGTCATTCATAGTCATGCTAATCTCTTAATTGCCAAAAGCACTTTTTCAGACCAGCCTAACTTGGTTGGAAACCATTGCTTGTCTCTTCAGTCAGAGTAGCGCTGGCCTTAACCTCTTCTAAAACAGTGTTTAAAAGCAGTGTTTAAACTACATTAAGTATGATTACTCTGAACAACAGGGACACCTTTTCCATGATGACTGTCATGGAAACGGGTTGTGTTCTCATACATCCAGGTAGCACACAGGCCCTCACACAATTCAGTTTCTGTCAGCTGAATTTAAATGAATAGTTAAGGTTTGGATTTGGGGGGAGGGAGGAGCGCGTTTTTTGAACCATGAATCTTGAGATTGGGAAAAATAAGTAAGTGAAATCAGTTTTAAAAACAAACAGAACACAAGAGCCAGACACAGAATTACAGAATGAAGGTTTTCTCTCAAAGGACAGACGGTGCACAGTCAACACCTGAGCGGGAGGCTGCACAGCGCAAAGTGCTGTCACAAGTCCCAGAGCTGGATCATGAAAGGAGTTTACTGCTTCCAGCTGTATCTGCTAGCTGGCCAACACTTTAAATCACTAATGTTGCTGATGGTAAGCTGATGCTCCTTAATTGGGTTTCTTAATTACATTTACAGGAAATTCGTAAGAACTCAGAATACATCTATTAGAAATATGCAATAGCAACAATTCACTGCTTAAAATAGTTCCACCGTAAGCTGTAAAATACTTTTGGTCACTGCCCAATCATTAAATGTAACTCTTGACATTTTTATCGATCCTAGTTATGCCACTCGGTTAACTTTGGTTTTTTTTGAATGGCACTAGATTTTCCAGGACAAGTTTAACTTAAGTTCTGAAGCTTTGTTCACAGAAGGAAGAAAGCATCTTTAACTTCTCCAGGGTATGCATTAGATATACTGGTGGTAGTAATTCTCCTACGAGGCTGATCCACTGCTGAGTGTAACTGCAGAAGCTGCAGTGCACACAGAATTTAGTCTCCTCGTGCTATCGAGCAGACTGCAACATTCACTTTAGGAACAGTTACAGATGGCTTAGTATCAAATCCTACAGCTTTGTTGTACAGGTGGACCAAGACGATATATAACATCTGATTCAGTAAGTCAAAACCTTGGGTGAAATAACTATTCAGAGAAATCTCAGCATAGCAGCAATCACATGCCAAAACTGCAAGTTCTCTATCATAACGTGAGATTGAGAAAAACTTCATGCACCTTGATCAAACCCTGACATAAATGGGAAGTTCTCCTGTATAAAACTTTAACATTGTAAGACTACTTTTCTGCCTCAGAATTGTCCATGCTTCCTTGAACAGCAAAACTTGGTCAGAAAATGCTCTTTCTTCCCCTTTGATTTTCAAATACATCCCAAATGCCAAATCTCAATTAAGTTTCCTTAATTACATAAAATATCCTTTCCAAATTATTTTCAGATGCTGGCTACTGAGTTACAAGACAATCATCCAAAATCTTTTATGTTTCCACCAACAGTAAATTTCTAAAATCAACAAATCCATTCACAGCCTCAAACACTACTGTAACTTCAATTAAATTCAGACACCCAGTGTTTCTGTTACTGTAACGTCCAGAAAACCAAATCATGAAGAGGACTTTACCAACGAACATCTTGCAAGCAATCTAGTTAAATATGGGATACAACAGGTAGCAAAGTGATAGGAAGTAATAATAAGAAAAACAATGATGTACATTAAATACTTCAAAACTGACCTAAGTGCTTAGGGTTGTTCATGTATTTCACAAACATGAGAGTGAACACACTTTACCTGAACACAGAGTGTGCTCTGAGACGCTGTACTTACGGGGAACGGCGGTGGAGGCTTACACGCGACGTCGGGTAGGGCTGCACCTTTAGAAAAGCCAATGGCCTCAATGTTGAAGGTAAACGCAGCGCGCCCTCTTCCTCTGCCTGACCCAGCCATCCAGAGTTACTGAAAATATTACTGATTTTTAGAGATTTATTTTTGTTACATGTATCAAATGCATGCATGTATTACCTATAAAATCAATATCTAACAAAGATTACAGTAATTTTAAAACCACTTCTTTTCCAAAGATCATTTTGAATAGCAATCAATTTTTAATACCCAGCTCAGCTTCTTCTACATACTATAGGTTTGGTACCCACCTAAAATCAACTCCATTCCCTCATTTCTGCTGGCCACCTCTGCATGCCTGAAATTACCTGCTAGCCTAGGAATTTTAGGCTTTCTTCTTCTAAACCTCAGATGCACTGACTTGAGTTCAATCAGAGCAGGAGAACCAGAAACAAGGGGGGGAAAAAAAAAAAAAAAGAAAATAAAAAAAGAAGTTCAAGGACCCTGAACTTTCTGTGAATACATTTTGCAGTTTCCCAACTTTTCTCCAAGAAATAGTTTGCATTTGTCATTCATGGCTTCTTTGTCCTTCAGATTATTCTTCTTCCTTTATCTTTGTAACCAGTTTTAGGTACTGATAGAGAGCCAGAAGCAAAGAGGTTCCAGGTAAAAGCGTCAAAGGACTCCAGCGTGTCTGGAAGCTAACCACTGATAAAAGGAGGTCGCTTCTAACTAAAATATTTCACTAAGGATGTAAAAGAAAATAGCCTACAAAACTACATTTACAGTCACATCTCACCACATCCACTGTTACGCCAGTCTTCATCTCAGGACTGTATGACCCATGGGTGGGCAAGCAAAGCAAAATGCAAGAAACATGTTTTTTTGCAGGGAAGATATGAAGAAATGGGACCCAAGCGAAGCCCCACCGATGCAATGTGCTACTGCTTACTCCCCGAGCTGACGTAAAGATCAATTCAGGGCCCCAATCCAGAAATCCCAGGTGCTGTTTACCATTAAGTGCAAGCCCTGCTCAGTAAGAACATGTCTGTTCCAGACTCACTGCTGTACCTGTATCATCACAATTATTCCCACCAGCTGTGTGCAGGTAAGGCAGCGAGTTGAAACAGGATACAAGAAAGAGCACAACACCTACAGCTTCTGATACACTCAGCTAAAGTAATAAGGAATCCAGGAGGGAATTATGATTAGGAGCAAAGAAATGCACACTGAAGATTAAGATCCTTTAAGATTATCCAAATGGAAGCAGCTGGCTTTTTATTAAGTGCTAGTGAGAAAGAGGCAGATGCAAGTATATGCTTACTTACTACTTTCAACAGGAGTAAGCTCTGCTTGGATAAAACAAAATCACATTATGTATTTCCACATCACTCAGCAGCACAGAAAACTGTCTAAAAATAAGCAGAGAGACCTAAATAAATCATTTTAGGAAAGACAACAAAGCAAAAGCTACGCCTGAGCACTTAATTAACTGGAAATAAAAAAAACAAAGAAACAAAAAAAGAAACAGCAAACTCATTTTAAAACAGGATGAAAAGCAAGATGTGAGCCTGGCAGAATGGAGTATGATGAAAGATACAGTAAAGCCCCAAACATGAGCAATTATGTTATCTGGGTGTGAAAAAAAGGGAACCAACAGCAGAAGAAAACTGAAAAAAATTGAGGGAGATGTCCAGCTAGCAAGGAGAGGCACACTGTTTGCATTAAATACAGTGAACAAAAAGGTCTGTTTTTAAAATGTTGCTTTAAAATTAACTCTTGGTAAGATTTTCCTGAAATAGCACATTAGTCGGATGACAAGTAACAAGCTTTAAAACCAGTGGTATTTCAACTCTGCAGTTTTACTGTAACTCGCCTTTCTCTCGGGCGTACTGGCTGAGGAGGTTTCTGTCCACTGACACCAGAAAGCCACCAGAGAAATGGTGAGGGGGAAGCTGAGATGTACAACAAGCCACCCAGCATGAGGAAGCCACAATAAGGAGTGTTTTGTCTGCCATGAGGGACACCTAACTCTCGTGTTCACGGACAGTTTCCTTGTCATTTACTCTACAAACAAGCAGGCAAATTTCAGACTTAACCTTTTAAAATTCCTTCAAAACCACGTCTGCTGTGGCTCGGGGAGGGAGGGAAGGGGGTGCGGGGCGGCGGGGGTGGCGAGACCTCAGACGAGCTCTTGTTATCGTACGTTCTCCTCAGAAGAAAACTCTCGATCGTGTTCGGATCCTTGATTTTCAGAGCCAGGTGCTGTTGGAGGGAAAGCAGATAAAAATGAAAGGGATGAAATTTAAATATCGAGAGTTTGTCATGTTTTTTCACCTGATGCCCCTGTGGTGGAGCAACCCCTCCCCCCGCCCCTCACACCTGGCGATCCCACAACCAGCTGTGAGGTAAAGTGAAAAGATAAAAGGGTGAAAATACCTGTCGCAAGCCCCGCCCGGGTGACACTGCGGCCTCTCAGTTCCCCCCTTGCCCCTTCAGGCCCCAACCCGCCGCACAAGCCGCAGGGTTCCCGCTCCTCAGACGGCTCCAGGCCGCGCCCGGCCCGCTCACCGCCGCTGAGGGGATTCCCGCCCTCCATCCCCCACTGCGGCCGGACACCCCCCGCTGAGGGGATTCCCGCCCTCCGTCCCCTCACCGCGCCCAGACACCCCCCGCTGAGGAGATTCCCGCCCCTCCGTCCCCTCACGCCGCGGCCAGA
>Ga0065711_1013164_pt1:7500-11779 | contig 11779 bp, 9 predicted proteins | sample Hoacrofraction12_FD_59098 | JGI IMG/M metagenome (GOLD analysis project Ga0065711, IMG submission 59098) | Hoatzin crop microbial communities from Cojedes, Venezuela - Epithelial fraction 12 v2 (version 2) | ecosystem: Host-associated > Birds > Digestive system > Esophagus > Crop... | reverse complement strand
GCGCGCTCGCCCACCTTTCTTCTGCCTGCTTGCAGGGAAGGGATTTGGCAGGCGGTCTTGGCAGGCCGTCGGCTCGCGAGGAAACAAAAAGAGCAGCTATCAGTGCAAAACGGAGCGGCTTCGGAGGCGGCCGCGGTGGCTGGCGGCCACGCAGCCTCACTGGACCCCGCTTCAAACAAACGACGCGCCGGGTTTATGGCGGGGCTTAGGAGGAAAGGCTCTTACAGTTGTCATCCGGGCGTCGTATTTATCTCCGTTTGGAAATCCTCTGCCGCTTCTTGATTCTTTGATGTTTTTGGAGAGATGAAGATGTTTGCACTGAATAGATGGAGCGGTTCGGTTTCCGGATGTTATTTCATCCTAAAAAGATGGATTTGGGAGAGTGTATCTGTGCACAGGCACGCGTCACCTCCAACAGATATAGGTGTGTATGCGTATAAGTCTGTAAAGTAAAGCCTTGCTGAGTATACAGCAGCTGGCTTACTTTTATCATCAGCTTTGCCATAAACCGCCCAATTTCAATAACCAAATTAAAGCCAACGAAAGCCTGTACAGGTGAGAGGAACTCTGTGAGCACGATCAAAACCAGATTTCTGATTCAGGACGAAATCGCGGGCTACAGGGAGGTACATCTGTAAATTATACAGGAAGCTTTCTTCAGCAACAGATTCACCCTGACAGTTTTACTGGAGTATATGAAAATTAGTATTAAAGATGTGATATGTAGGCTTCTTTCCAGGAATTCCAATCTGGTTTCAATAAAATGAAAACACTGATTGGAAGTGAAGTTGCCTTCCGGTTTTGCCTTTGGCTATTATGTGTTCATTCGTGAAATGACTGAATTCCACAACTACTTTTAATATTCACCTTTTGAGTTCATCTCCCATACTGGACACATTGGAATGATTAAAATAGCACTGCCTCCTGAAGCCGGATTCTCTTTAATTTGAAACAGCCTAGGTGCCGAAGAGAAAAAAAATAGTAAAAAAAAAAAAATGAATGCTCTGTTAAGTCCATCCTTTCTTAGCATCAAGTTGCTTCAGTGCCTGTTTAGGGCAGAATACTAATAAAGTGGTTTCTAGATGAAACATCCAGTGCTTCCTGAATAGCTGTGCAGGGAAGACCGAAAGAGAACAGTTTTGCAGTCCCCACCTCTGCCCCTCCAGGTTTCTGCTCCTGATGCTGTCTGCTGGCTGAGATGCTGGCGTGCCCCGACGCCGCGTGCCTCCTCTCGCTGCCGTGCTTTGGCAGCTGCCGTGGTGCCACGGCACGCTCTGCCCCGAAGCTGGCATCTCCCGCCGGGCACCGCTGCCGCCGCAGAGCCCCTGTAAAAAGGGGTGTGGGGCAGAGAACAGGGGCCAGCCGGCATAAATCTTTAAGATATCTGAGGTCTCGCGATGCAAACTGTTGCATTTTATCTTGTTGTTCCAAACGGCGTTTGAATGCTGAACTTGTGGGAGTTTCTGCATGCCAGAGGAGCAGACGAGCTGCTGGCGGGGCGTAAGTGATTTTATGCGTTGAGTAGCTCATAAAGGAATCCAAATTCGCATCTATTTCCTAACACCTTCCAGACTACACTTGGTGTTTTGAGGCGATGTTGTCCTAGAGATGGACTGGGCTGGTTTTAGGCAGGCGCTGGCGGGAGCTCCAGGCTGCTCTCCCGGCAGGAGCCGTGTAGCAGAGGTCAGTGTGGCATCCCCGGCGTTCGTGGTTAAAGGGCTTGCCGTGAGTTGGTGGCCATTGGTTAAATGAGTTCGCTTCCTTGTTGTTTGAATGAGAAAGCTGGTAGACGTGCTGACCCATTCGCAGAACTCCCCCAGTGTCTGCATTTGCTTGGGGGCTTTCCCTGAGAAAACCCCATGCCTTGCTCCCCATTCCTTTCCTGGCCCCTGCTTGCCTTGGCGTTTTCTACTCCACTCTGGGCTCGTGGGCATCTTTAGCATCCTCTTTTCAGGGAGTTTAAGGGGATGGTTTCTCCTCGGCATCAGCGGAGGTCCCAACCCCGGGCAGCACCGCAGCTGACCCGAGCTGCTGTGGACTAAAAGGACATCTGTAATAAACAGCAATATTGAAAACTTTAGCACCTCTGTGGAACAAAGGAAAGCCCAGGGAAGTAATTTCCGCCTCTGTACTCAGTCACCTATCTGGCAACCTCTGCAATGAGTATTCTGGCAAGTTATATCGCTGAGGGAGAGTCTGACTTTCTGCGGTTGTCCAAGGCAATCTTTGATTAAATTTTGGATGCTGTTACTTAGACATCCGCTCCTGATTCGCTTACCATATTTTGCAAAGAGAAGGTCTCTCTGTGAATTGAAAATTTCTGGTTATGTGCATTCAAGGTCATGCATAAAACAGTGTCTAGGATCAGGTAAAGTTGAAGAATTTAATCAAAATACTGCTCTGTAGTTTAGTATGTTTTGTGAGATTAGGAGGGGCACCAATAATGCTGTCAATGCAGAGCTCATTTGAACACTTTTGAATTATTGAGCTACAGAGCAAACTTCGGCCCAGCCCAAATCAACAGTTTTCAACAGTGCTGTTGGCAACAGAAGTTCCTGATGGTTCCTCTTCTGCACTGGAGAGGGAGAAAATTGCAGCCAGCAGTGTAGAGACCAAAAGCAGGGTGTCCGTTGGGGGGAAAAAAAGCAGTTGCAGGCTTGGGGCTACCAGTCTCTTTGTGTTGTTAAGGTAGAACAGCAGCCCTATAAAATGAAGTCATCCGCCACTCCCGGCCGAAGAAAAAGAATAAAACCTGCATTATTTTAAAATGCATTGAAGTCCACCCTATGACATGGAGCAGGGTGAGGCAGTCGTACCTCTGTGAGGCTTCTGGTGGCTGCTCCACTCCACAGGTCCCAACCCCAACTACATGGGACGTCTCTGAGGAGCGGTGGGCAAGGGGTCTGCGACGGGGGGGATGGCTGGAGGGCTGGAGCCATCTCCCTGGGGGTCGTCTTCTAATCCAAGGTCACCAGAAGCGCTACTGGCCTCACGAACTCACAGAGCACTTGGCAGAGGTAGGGGACTCCTGAGCGATGCACTGCAAAGCCCCTCTTCCTTTTGGGTGGCCTTTTGGGCAGGAGGTTGAATGGGAGATAACAGTGTTTTCTGAGGTACCAGCAGAAAAAAAGTAAAAAGACACTGTTGTATTTTGCAGAAATACCTTATGAAATTGAATGCAGCCTACAGCACGATTTCACCTTTGTTGTCTCCTCAGATGGTGAAGGCAACCTCCAAGCAGACGGTGACAGAGATGCGGTACGTGTGCCTAATGCGCTGACTTCGTGAGTCCAGCATTAAGAGTACAGAGGTACCCAAGGCTCTCTCCCTCCTTTAAAAAGATCCCATTCTGTTATTAAAGTTAATTTAGAGAAAGAATTAAATTTGATGTAGATGTTAGTGTATATATTAATTTTTAATATGCGTATTAAATATATAGATGGCCTTAGCCATGAATATGTTCATGACCTTAGCCCCAAACATCCTCTCTTTGCCTCAAATGAAATAAAAACTTATTTCTTTTTAGTGATTTAACCTTACAATATTTTCCTAAATTCTGAAGTTATTTTTTACTGACTTCACTATTCTGCAAATGTTCTTTGGTCTTGTTTCGCATTTCAGAAATTTGTTCAGTGTTAATTCTCAGAGCTGGGCACCATGATTATGCAGTTTTGCATTATCTTTTCATTTTCATTGACAACTTTCTGAAGTTGTTTGTGATAAACTGGAACTTGTTCATGGGTTAATACGCCAGATGCTTTCCAATAAAATGCAGAGTGTCTTCCTAAACAATGACGTAAAGCAAAGCGAAGCCAAACGCAGGCTCTTCCTTAAGGCAAAAGGATACGCAGGATGTATTCTTGTGGTAGGGGTTTTCATTGCTTTCATAGGCTCTTTCGTAGCGCTCCCTCGCGTTGTCGGTCGCCTGTCAGGTGAAATCAGAAACGCAGCTTAAAGAGCGTGGGGCTGGGGGACTGCGGCGTGTGAAGCTGAAACCGAAGCCGTGTTCCGGCGGCTGCTGGAGCGCCGGTACCTGCCCGTCTCTCCGTACGCATCGCACGCTCTCAGACCTGAAGCCCTGTTCCTTAACACACCTTCAGGCGTGCCGCTCCCAGTCTTCTGCATCTCCCCCCAAAATCTTTGCTTCATCCCCCGCAAACACCGCTAAGTCCTAACTCATAAAACATATCAGCTGGGTTTATTACTTTTAACCATCTTTCCAATTGTGCTATAAAATAAAGGCAGATGCCATTTTAAGATCTTATTATTATCAAGGGCC
>Ga0065711_1013164_pt1:0-5000 | contig 11779 bp, 9 predicted proteins | sample Hoacrofraction12_FD_59098 | JGI IMG/M metagenome (GOLD analysis project Ga0065711, IMG submission 59098) | Hoatzin crop microbial communities from Cojedes, Venezuela - Epithelial fraction 12 v2 (version 2) | ecosystem: Host-associated > Birds > Digestive system > Esophagus > Crop | place... | reverse complement strand
CTTGGGATTTTTAGGTCTTGGGTGGGTGATGAACCAGTTCTGGGTGGGGCAAGGCAGGGATGCTTCCCCTGGGGAAGGACAACCCGCAGCACAGCCTCTGTCTTGGTCCTCCCCAGCTTTGAGCTGTGACAACGGTGAAAACGCACAAGATCTGGTCAGATGGAAAAGGTACAACACAGTGGACAGCGGGTACAAAGTATCAGAAATACAGAAATCAGGCATGCAGATGCCATAGGCAAGTTTTAATTTAATACCTCTAAAGCACGGATTTATTAAAAGCATAAAAGTCCCATTACTGAATGGCACAATATATTAGCAGTTATACGTGTTAAATCAAACCAAGGTACATGATATTAATGGGCAAAACGGCTGTGTTTAAACAGTTGTCTGCTTATTAAAACTCTAATTAAGGACATGCAAACCAAGTGGCTAAGATTTTCCACTAAAGATGATAAATTGTGATTGCTGAAATGTTTTTAATGTATTACAGAGCAAGCCAATTTTATTAAAAAAGAAAAGAAACGATCCAAATTTTTCCCAGCAGCTTTACCTGTAATGATAGTGATACCTCTGCAGGTATAAATATTGAATTTTGCTGGGCTGTATTAACCCCTCACCGCAGTCTGAGACCTAGTTTTTTGAGTTTTTACAGCCCTTCTTTACAGCATCTTTCTGGATTAACATGCACAGGCCTCAAACAGGCCAGATAAGTTGAATTTGATGCCTCGTGACTTTTTGGCTGGATTGCGTATAATGTTAGTGTAACTATTTTCCCACTATAGCATACCCCTCAAAAGGAATAAGTGCACTTACTTGACTCAATCAGCCATCTGTGACTCCATCAGCCACAGTGGAAACTAATGGTAATTGCCAATTGTTAACCAGACAATAGCAGATGCTAACTTTAATATCCAACAGTGCTCTTCCGAGCATCTTTTATGTAGACATGGCCTCACTTTAATATGTGTTTTCTTTCCCGAGAATGCGGCAACTTAGTAAAGGCTGATTAGCCTAGGGAGCTATGTGACTTGAAGAAATGAACTTCGAGGAATGGCAGCCGATGTTCTGTTTCTGGGCCATAATGTCTATAACGTAAAAATTTAGAAGACTGGATTGCAAATTCTTCAGAATACATGTTTTTCCAGTTAAATTTCACAAAGAGCCCTGTACTGGATGCTAACACGAGAGTAATGTCTTTCCTGGCAGTGTCCTTGCCTCCTATTAGATAATCAATTAGTCTCAGAACATTAAAAAGCAAAATGCTGCAACAGGATTTTCCACCAAATTCAAAAATATTTACTAAAGGATTTCATTGCTCCCACTTATTTGCATCTAAGCACGAAGTCCGCGGCTACACAACTTAATGCCGTTGTTTTGGCACCAAGACAGCTTTGCAACCTCATCCCCAGAGGACATCTGGAGTCTTCTGGGCCTCGGCGGTTCCTTTTCACAGAAATTTGCTTGCCTGAAGTAATGAATGAGCCCATTTTCGCTTTGAGTGTGGCCTGCAGTCTATGAGAGAACATTAGGAGCAATTTGTAGTCAACATGCAGGTCTGTTCCATCTAAAATATTATCAATGAGCTTGTCAACCCGAGCCTTAACCTTCTTTGTTATTTTCATCTGCTCCTCTCTCAGATGTCTCTCCTCGTACCCATAACCTCTGCAGACTAGCAACAGGATGTCATACACCTGTTTTGCTCAAGGCTGGGACTTGGAGCCCTGCGCGGTGTTGTGTAGGCATTGGCTCACTTGCTGCTTTGCTCGACGTATATGTCAGAATGTCAGATGATAGTTGTTGTCTCTGCAGCTGTTGCATGAGCAGAGTGCCAGGGGCACAACTTTCCTGCAGTGAGCTTTAATTTGCTCTCCCCTCCCTGAAGAGCTCCCGTGCTTCACCTTGCTGCTGCTGCTGCAGCTGGAGGAGAGCTCAGCCCATGTGCAGCTGCGGCCGCGGGACGGCAGGCAGGCAGCCGGCGAGGCTCGGCGACGGCCGGCGTAGAACTTCGCGCGGGCTGAAGACACCACAGACTGCTATTTGCATCTTTGCTCAACGAGGCATTTTAATAATTGTTTGCAGGAAGGTATTGTAAACGCTGAGGGATTTATATTTGCACGAGTCAATCTGTAGGATATTTGGATGCTGTTCCGAGAGAGCTACTTGTAGCCTAAATAAGCCATAACCTGCCAAGATATTCATGAGAGATCTGACTAGGTTTTTGACTGCTCTCAGAATTAGGTTGACAATCAAAACAGAAGTAGAATGAGACTGCAACTGGATTGCCAAAGGCAAAAAACTCCTGTCAAATTCTTGAAAAGAGCAAGGTGTCAAACCACCATAGTACACAGGAATAGTGGACCTCAGTAACTAGGCAAGGACACGTATGTCCACCTTTGCATTTATTCAGGACTGTGGATTTGTTTTACAAATGAAGTAGCAAGGGCATGGGAAAAAAATGCTTTAAAATACACAGTCAGTGAAACTTTAAAAAGACACAGCATTACTGCATGAATATTGCAAGATGTTTCTCAGAGTTTTTTTAAAAAACATGTGCTCTTGCAGAACTGCTGTATTTCTGAGTGACGTTTTGGGGTAGCACAGATCATCTGTAATTTAAAAGAAAAAAGCAATAGAGAGGTTGATTAAAAAGTAGCATAATTCTGTATTACTGGATGTTGCTTTGGTCACATGTATTATTCAAGTAGACATGAGGCATTTTGTCTTTCACTTGAAATGTTAACTAAATCAAGGCTAAATATATAAAACGAGGCTTCATCTTTAGTAAGGAGGACAGATACAGTGGCCTAACATGTACATCTGTATCTTGTCTGAGAGCTGTAACTCATAATTCTTGCATCTAGGTCTTCATAGCAGACAGAAAAGCAGAGTTTTTTGTGGGATGAAGCACAAGCGTGAAAGACACTGGTGGGAGAAAAGCACGACAGCTGGATCACAGCTGCCTGCTGGGCAAATCCCTGGCTGAAAGGACAGCTCTGGGTGTACAGATGCACCAGCGTCTAAGGTCGCTGTGGGGTAGGTCTTCACGGTGTTTCAGGAGAAGGATGACTGACAAAAATTTGATGAAACCTTTGCTTAGGGAAAATGCTGATTCATCCAAAAGGGAACCTTTCACAGGCAAAGGTTTGTTTCAATGAATACCTGAATTTGACAAAGCGTAAGAGAACAAGTCAGAATAGTTTTCAAGAATATTTTACTAATTAATAATTTCTTTTTAAAATGACCTTTGCTTTCAGCATGTAGTTTGTAGGTTTTTTTGGAAAAGGCAGACATTTCAGAATTACAGAGCTATATATTTTAACTTCAGAAATTTTTTTAAGGATTTTTTGCTTTACAGAAGGCTGCTTGCCTTATTTTATGCCTGGAACCGCTGCACAGGGGTCAGAATGGTAAAAGACTTATGGTCATGTCCCCCCAAACCTACCTTCTTAGAAATGTCGCTTTCCCAAAACTTTCTGTATAGAAGATAAAAACATCCAGCGTATGCCTCGGATCGGCTGGCGCTGCTTGGGACGTGCACAGCGGGTGGCACTTGCCTGCCCTGCAGCTCTGGGGCCTGCCCTGCAGCTTTGGGGACTGGGTTCCCACAAGGGCTCTGCGTGGTCAGGAACCCGGCGCTGCGTTGTGTTCATCAGGTTGCGGTCTAACGCAAGCAAGGCAGAGTGTCTGGGAACGTTCCTGCTGTGGACCTGGGCTGCTGGCCTGCGCCTAGCAACTTGGCTTGATGGTCACTTGGCACACGTGGCCCATGGCAGCGGATTCAACAGCACTGCGTGGAGGAGTGTTAGAGGACCTGGTCCCTGCTGGCAAAATGACTCTCCCTGCTCCATCTATGAAGATGGATTGGTCCAAGTGGAGCATCAGGTCTTCAAGCCCAAATATAAGCTGGAAATGTGAGCTCAGGTCGCTTTGACACTCTGGCCAAGTCCTCCCCCATCAGGGCAGGGCGTGCTTTGTCCCGTGGGGACCTTGGAGCACCCCTGGGCTTGCACAGCACAGATGCCCCCAGAAGAAAATGTCCTTGACATTCCTTTTGACTTGGCTCCCCTTTCTCTTCTTTCCAGGAGAATGCTCTCCCTCTATTAATACTTTTATAATCTTTTTAATTAAAATGAAATCTATTTTTAATACCGCGTCACCAGATCCAGCACTGTAATCCCGAGTGAAGAACGGATTCCCTCGACCGCAGCGTGAGGAAATGTCATTTCTTTCAATGCATTTCCTATCAAGTTAGGCAACATTTACTTATTCTTTTTTTCCTTGCTCAGTATTCACTGCTTTCATATCCTGGTTAGATCTTGATAGGCAAATATACAAACATGTCAAGAGAGAGGTTCAGTTACAAATGGAGTGCAAAAATTGTTTTGGAGAAAGCCCATTTGTGTGTGATTTCTAGCCTAATTCTGCAAACCCTGGTGGTTTGGAGAGTTTAGCATCCAGAGGTTTGGGTACTTGCCCAAACTAACCCTAAAATGCAAACCCTTGGAAGCTTGCCTTTCAGTTCAGCGTGCCATATAAATAGCTATACTAGGAACAAACAAAGGAGGTATTGCATCGGGCAGCCAAGAGAGAATACACGAAACACTTGATCAGGCCATGTTTTGGTATCCGTCTTCTGCCTGAGCAACGCTGCAGGCTGGAGCCACGCTTCTGCTTTTTCCTGATATTAATGCAGTGGTGTCTGGGCGGCACAAAGCGACATGTCTTTAGCACCTTTATCCTTCTCAGATTCTGTGAAGCGAGGGCTCACTACTGACCCCCCCCCAAATTAATTTAATAAATACTCAGTAAAGTCCTTCTCATGGTGGCTGTGCTGGTTTTTTTTTTCGTAGAGCTGCAGTCTCCGATGATGGATTACCTCCTCGTTCAGTCTTGCAAGGACCAGAGAGGAAGGATTCAGACCTTCCTTGCCCTGGCACCCCTGTTCAGGCGAAACGAGATTCGGTGAGAGAGAGCAAAGATTGTGATGCATTTTCTTCAAC
>Ga0065711_1048499_pt1 | contig 11781 bp, 2 predicted proteins | sample Hoacrofraction12_FD_59098 | JGI IMG/M metagenome (GOLD analysis project Ga0065711, IMG submission 59098) | Hoatzin crop microbial communities from Cojedes, Venezuela - Epithelial fraction 12 v2 (version 2) | ecosystem: Host-associated > Birds > Digestive system > Esophagus > Crop | place... | reverse complement strand
TGGGGTGCATCAAGAAGAGTGTGGCCAGCAGGACGAGGGAGGTTCTCCTTCCCCTCTACACTGCCCTAGTGAGGCCTCATCTAGAGTACTCTGTCCAGTTCTGGGCTCCCCAGTTCAAGATGAAGAGCTGCTGGAGAGAGTCCAGCGGAGAGCTACGAGGATGATGAGGGGACTGGAACATCTCCCTTAAGAGGAGAGGTTGAGGGAACTGGGCTTGTTCAGCCTGAAGAAGAGAAGGCTGAGAGGGGACCTTATAAATGCTTACAAATATCTGAAGAGTGGGTGTCAGGAGGATGGGGCCAAGCTCTTTTCAGTGGTGCCCAGTGACAGGATAAGCGGCAATGGGCACAAACTGAGGCACAGGAAGTTCCGTCTGAACATGAGGAAGAACTTCTTCCCTCTGGGGGTGACGGAGCACTGGAACAGGCTGACCAGGGAGGTTGTAGAGTCTCCTTCTCTGGAGATATTCAAGACCCACCTGGACGCGGTCCTCTACAGCCTACTGTAGGTGACCCTGCTTCGGCAGGAGGGTTGGACTAAATGACCCACAGAGGTCCCTTCCAACCCCTACTGTTTTGTGATTCTGTGATCACCTACAGCAGTGTTGAACTAACACAATCTCCCAGACAGCTGAGGTAATAAATGTTACTGTTACGTAAACTAATATCCAAATATCCTACAGACAATCGCAAAACCTAACCTTAGGCATCGATTTCAGGTATGTAAATTAGGATTTTGGTCTTTCTGCACAAGTTATACTCATCAGAGAGCAATGGATTTGAAGTACTGAAGTCAGATCTTGCTATGAATAATCTGTATAAAGAAAATGAATTCACAAGTTAACAGCCTAAAACAGCCTGAATATTTTATTTTTGCTCTACCACTGGCCAGCAATTATTTTGGCTCTTCTAAAAATCAGATTGACTAGAAATTATCAGGTTTTTTTCAGATAAAAACACTATCAGATTTTTTTGTGTCAGTGTGTTATTACTGTTAGTACAAACCTCATGATACCACTGCTGCAAAGCCCCACTCCTGTTTTAGAAAGTTTGAGGAATCTAGCATTTTGTGAAAAGCTCATTGACCTATTATGAACTTTTTATCATTATACTAAGAAGTATTTTCCTAATTACCAGGATGTTTTGAAGCACTAATCAGGCTGCACACTACTCCTTTTCAGCTGTACCGTTTTTTCCCATGATGATTAATACAAAACCTTCTTTCAGCAGCTTACTGCAAATCTGGTAGTGACATCTATAGAACTCTGAGTCTCCCATAGATTGACCAAAATAAAACACTGGACTAGGCATTGAATATGATTCAGTGGAAATTTTATTACTGAATTTAATGGCTGGAATGCTAGGTGCTATCAATAAGCCACGCTAAATCCATAAAAGCAGAAACCTAAGTATATTAAAATAAAAAAATACATTATTTGAAAAATACATTGGCTAATAAGAAGCAAAGGTAGAGGTGCAGGGGAAAAACACTGAAGGTCACATTACCAGCTGATATAAAACTGCACAGCCCTAAAACAGCTCTGCTGCGTTAAAAAGCATTCCTAAATGTTTTACTCTTTAAATCATCATCACATTGGAAGACTAGACAACAACCATATTATTTCTGAAGAAATAACAGCAAAAAATTATCACTTTTCGGATCCAGAGTAAAAGAAAACAAAACAGCAAAATAAACACTGTGTAGGGATATCTCTGTTCTAGTTAAAACACTAATGCGGCAAGAAGATGCAATTTAAAATACAAATTCTGAATACATGATTTCTAAGGAACATCATTAGTGAACAAAGCCACATCAGCATTTAAATTAAAACATTAGGTCCTGAGAAAAGAATAATAATAAAAATAGGATCCAATACATTTTCTTGTTGCTTTTGAGGTTGTTTCTTGCAGCAGTTCTGACTCTACAGGCAGAACATTCGTATTCCCAGCAGATCTCCAAAGTTTGAAGCGAATGTTACATTACATGTGCTACTCCATTACCATATCTACAGGGAAAAGCCTGAGTAATAGTCCTTTCCAGCCAATTCATTTTTATTCATGTATGAATGATGAAAGTGGCAGGGTTATGAAGGAGAGGTAAATGGCAGGAAAAACACAGAACTAGAGACACAGAGGAGAAATAGGAAAAAAAAAAAAAGCCTTGCGAAAGAATTCTGTGCCAGCATCAGAGAAAGGAAAAGATGAGGAGAAATAAACCGCAACCTTTTAGCAAACTAGATCTTTTGAAGGATTTCTAGGGTCCTCTCTGAAATTTGGTCTGAAAGTGTTGGAGAGTAAACTTGAATCTGTTCTGTGCTCAAGAAAGTTTCTAATAAATATTTTAAAAATTATTTTCTATGTAGTCATAGAGTAAAAGGGGGAACAAAAAAAAAAGAAAGCTAAAAAACTCTGGTTACTATGGGATTTTGAGTTGTGCCATTAGAAAAACTCCACGAAGTTCATAAAGTTCTACAATCACCATCAAATTCCGCAGGCAGGAGGCATATTTATTTACATAAAAGTCAGACGATACATTAGACTGTGCATGCTTAGAAGCAGATAGATGGAAGGGAGTCACAACTCCAAATGAATATTAATCCACTACTATGGCTAATTTTAACAGCTTGAAAGTCAACAAACACATTTGTCTTACGTCCAGAAGGAATAGATGTGCTTTTGAAGTGAAGTGATGAAATTATTGCAGGAAATAAAAAGCTAAATATTGTAGCAAATGTTACAAAAAATGAAACAGTGGCTTATCAGGTATCTAAAGAGAAATGAATGCAGATAAATTATAATTAAATATGGGCATTACAACAATTTTTTGTGCTTCAAAGCTGTGCATTACACATCATTTATCTTCACTCATTCCCTGTAAATGGGCAAAACTGGCTTTTACTAGCTATCACTTTCTAATTTTATGAGGATGTTTTTTTCTCTGCTTGTCAAAGCACAGGTCACAGAAATGCTGCCCCTGACCTAAAGACATAGTGCCTGAATGACTGATGAAACACAAGAGGAAGCAGTAAACAGGGACTGAGTTTCTTCTTCAGTTTCTACTGAAGCCAGTGGAAACTCCTGCTGAAAGTGGCTCTTAAACCTGTTTTACACTGACATTGCTGGACTATTTTCCACTTGCGTTTTGGTCAGTAAAGGAGAGATCGATCAAACTATTTGGCTTTTGAAATTTTTTAAATTACTTTAAATTTTTTTGTCCCGTGAACAAGCAGGTTTTCAGAGAGAACTTCAATGTGCATGAGAGCAGCTTGATAAATGAGGGACAAAGACATTTGATATCTGAAAAAAATACAGAAAAACACATAAAATTATGAGAGAAATAACACAGAGTGCATTTCAGTGGAGCGATAAGAATTCAGTAGAGAAGGTCTGAGGTCTGAAATCTGGTTCTGATCACCATTTGATAGAGGGCATAACAGACTAGGGGCTTCAAACTGGAGCATGTTGTTGTTATAGCATGACACAGCGTTAAATACTGTAGCCTTAAACACCTGGAGTTCCTTTAGAACAATAATACACTCAACAATCTCTATAATACAAAAAATATCTATGGACTTATTAGATATCACACTTTTCCACAACTAAATATGGTTCCTAATTTAACAATCACCAAAGTATTTTGGAGAGCCTATGCCTAAACTCTCTATGACCAGTGTGATGGTATCTTCCACGAACCATTGAATAGGCAAAAATCATTAAGGAACAGACTGTATTCCTAATGGATGATAAACTAATCCTAACTATAATTACCAGGAATGTTGTCACAGAATTACAGAGTCACAGAATGGTAGGGGTTGGAAGGGACCTCTGGGGATCACCTAGTTCAAACCCCTGCCAAAGCAGGGTCACCTACAGCAGGCTGCACAGGATCTCGTCCAGACGGGTTTTGAATATCTCCAGAGAGGGAGACTCCACAACCTCCCTGGGCAACCTGTTCCAGTGCTCTGTCTCCCTCGGAGTGAAGAAGTTCTTCCTCTTGTTCAGACGGAACTTCCTGTGCTTCTGTTTGTACCCATTGCCCCTCGTTCTGTTGCTGGGCGCTACTGAAAAGAGTCTGGCCCCATCCTCCTGACACCCACCCTTCAGATATTTATGGCCATTTATAAGGTCCCCTCTCAGCCTCCTCTTGTTCAGGCTAAACAAGTCCAGATTCCTCAGTCTTTCCTCATAAGACAGATGCTGCAGTCCTCTCATCATCTTTGTAGCCATCCTCTGGACTCTCTCCAGTAGCTCCTCATCTTTCTTGAAGTGGGGAGCCCAGAACTGGACACAGTACTCCAGATGGGTCCTCACTAGGGCAGAGTAGAGGGGGAGAAGAACCTCCCTCGACCTATTGGCCACACTCTTATTAATGCACCCCAGGATCCCATTGGCGTTCTTGGCAGCCAGGGCATACTGCTGGCTCATGGACAACTTGTCATCCACCAGTACACCCAGGTACCTCTCCACAAGCCTGCTTTCCAACACGTCAATAGATAATAGATGATAAAAGCCTTCAACCTATTCAGTTACAGGTTAAACACCCACATTTGTATGTTTTTGAGTGCTGTCCTTATTCTGTTGAACAAATCTGTACCTCTGTTCTGCAAAAAAGAGAAGTATGTGAACACTCCACAGGACTAACTGTAACGATAGGTTTCTTCAACACTTACACAGCTCTAAAGGTCATGTACAGTCATGAGGTGAATGTTATTTTTGAAGCCATCTATGTCCTTTAAAAAAACACTCCAGGTAAGTTTCGTAATATTTCAAGATCTACTGCTTTCACTGACAGCCTTTAAGTTAGCTGAGCACACTCCATCAGTAACAAATCTATCCTTACCTAGTTCACAACACATTAGTTTGTTGAGAAGACCTTTAGGCTCCATATTTTTTATGAACTTTCATGTCCCTTTCTGATTCAGAGGAATTTATTCTGCACAGCCTTATACAACCCCTTAAGAATCAACCCGCCCACACAGACAGACTGTGTGCTTTAGGAGATTGTTTATATGTTAACAAGGGGAGCAAGACACAAGTCATCATTCTTTTCCACTCTTCGTCTTCATTCCTTCTTCTTCCGCTTCCAGAACGGAGCTTCTCCAAAGACCCTGACAAACTCACCACCTGAAGTCCTTTACCACCTTGAAGCTCCCCACAGAGTGGCAATGTTTTCATTACACGCATGCTTTAATCTTTCTTCTCTGACTCTGGGTACTTCACACTTCTGTTAAATCTTCATTGTGCTCGCGCTGTGACTTCCAACCCTTCAAATGAACTGCCAGAACCGGAAGAAAATGTGTTTTCTTTATTTCTTTGTGACTTCTTCTTTCCAGCATCTCGACATCAAAATGACAAAATTTTTTTTTCAAAACTAGATTTCACGTAGCCGTTAAAGTGAGCTAACACTACTTCTCAGCTTTGCTTGAGCTTAAATTTACCCCGGTTGTTACAGGGAGTTACATCAGCTTCTTTCATTTTTAAGAGTTGCTCAGGGTCAGCAGCAGCTCAGAAACGGATTTCACCTGAACAAAATAGATGTACCTTCTTTCTAGCAACTTTTCTCTTTTCAGAACAACTTTTTAATGTCGTGAGTGAAAAGCCTGGCGAAAAATGTGGATTTTTTTCTTTGTCATGCACAAGTATAGTTGTAATAGCTCTTATTACATTTTACTATTCATTTTGACAGAACACTCCGGATGTACAGTGCCAGGTTGGTCCCATTGTGCCAGGGATAGATCAAAGAAAAATGGCCAAAACCAGCATACAGGGCAGAGACATGTAAGGCACCATGTCCTCAGGCCATCAGACAGACACAGCACAGAGCTGCTGCTGCAAGTGTGGATGAGGCGTGCCTGCAAACTTACTCCTCAGGGCTTCACATGCTGAAGTTAACCTGTAAAGAAATAAATCAGGCACTTACACAACCAGAGGAAATTAAGACTGTGCTACAAATAAGCATTACTCTGAACTACTTGCCTGGAATTTTGTATCACAGAAGCATAAGGACTCGTGCAAGCAAAGAGAGACTGCAAAGTTTCAGCGATTTGAAGACGGATACCTGTATTTCAGGATTTTTATCAACAATGTTGCCACAGAATGGGCAGCATCCGTGGATGCTCTGCTGCAGTGCTGACCTGGGAAGACTGTCTCTGGTATCTGCTTCCCTTGGTGCTAACAGAACCACAGAATCATAGCATCATAAAATATTTTGGGTCAGAAGAGATCTGTAAAGGTCATCTAGTCCAACCCCCTTGCAGGGACATCTACCACTAGATCAGGTTGCTCAGAGCCCCATCCAGCCTGACCTTAAATGTTTCCAGGGATGGGGCAAATAGCTTCAGTCACATCATCTGGGATCCATGATCTACATTTGTCTATTTAAGACTGCATCTCTTTTGCGGTTTCTGAAAAGGAGATCGGTTTATTAATGCAAAAGATGCTTCTTCTTCCTTCTTGCTCCCCACTTCATTTAAGGGGATGAAAACAAGCAAACAAAACCCCAAACCTGCTCATAACTTCTGCTTTCACTTCTGAAGATCTTTCAGCTCCCAAGCCATCAGAAGAAAAACCTGTATTGCATTTGCAGTGTTCCCAGGCACGAAGCCACCACTGTAGCTGATTACTAGTATTATATTCACTTAAAGCTGTACTATCTCAGGAGGGCAACAAGCCTCATATATTTTTTAAAACCTGTAGAGACAATGAAAATACTTGTTTTACAACTGAGTTTATTAAAATGATTTTGTGAACACTGTTTTAGATTTGCAAATTCTTTTCCCACAAAGGTCTTTTGCTTTTTTTAAGAGTTCCTGTATTTAAACATATCATGTATATTTCATAAAAATCTAAAAAACTATATATTTTTATGGATTATTCTCTGAGGCTTTTGAGAGAAATGGAGCTATTTGTTCCAGTAATTTTGCATGTGCTTTTAGAAGAACCAGAGTGTCATTACTTCATTTTGTATTTTCATACATGGTTTTTCACTCTACACAAAACTAAAACATGTCTTTTGCCTTTCACTCGTGAACAGTTTCTAATGCCATCACAACTCAAAAAGCTGCATTCTTTTTTTTTTCTCATCACTGTATTAGTAGTTTTGTTCTTAGAAATTACTAGATTAAGCAGTAACACTTCAAGTAATTGTCTGCTCTTATGCGCATATATATAGCTATTACTTTCATACACTTCATAACAAAGAAAGATTTCCAGTATGGGTAGCTCCAAGTCATACTCTTCCCTGTTCCATTTAGCTGCAGAATTTTGAGATGGAATTCAATTAATTGGATTCAGCTTTGTGCTGTTCCCATGTTAGACTGAAGCTAAAGCTTATTTCAGATCTTGCAGTTACAATCAATGTCGTATTGACATCTGTCTTAGTGCACGACCAGTGTTCTCCATTCGCATCTCATTTTCAACAGCCTCAACAGGCAAAGCTCACTGCCTGTCAAAATATATAGGCTATACGGAGTTCCTCAAATCCTGAGAAACCACTGGCTACTTCTGGTTGCTGTGGTTCAAATGACCGTACCTCTTATAGTATGGTTCTGCATGCAGGAGTAGCTTCAAATTCCTATTTCAGATAGAAGGCGCTGCTTTACTTTTATGTCCTTTAAGCTATTAATTGAGGTTTGAAGCGGAACTAAATGATATGTTTGCTTTCCTGCATGTAAACTTCAGCGTGAGTAGTGTTTCTGGTTCAATCTGTTGTATCCAGTAATTGTATCCAGTAAAACAAACAAAACCAGATCCTTCCACTTTTCACTAAAACTCTGTATTTTATCAGCCGAAAATGTGATATGCTGAATATTTAGCATAATTGTCATAAAACTGTGTAATTTCATTTTACTCAGCTATAAACAAGAGTTGACTGTATTGAAACAATTACAATCACAAAAATAACTTTAGCTAATTCAGTAATTTCAATGGATAAACACAGAAATACCTCACAAAAAATACTTCAGTAATCCCTGGAGATATATTACAACTTGATTAAGTACAAAAATGTGTAGGAGAAAAAAATCTGGTAAATGAAGAAAGCACAGCTGATGGAAACACTGTACTATCCCACATTTATTAAAATTTTGAGTTTGACAAGAATGGGTACCATTAGTGTATTTAGTTACAGTACTTGTTAAGGGTTAATTTTATGAAGTTTAGATGCTTGTTTTCCATATTTTCCTCCACTTTCACATTATCATGATAATTATGTAGCTTTACACTAAGGGAAATCCAATAGCCTAAAAAAAAGCATGGTGCCATTAACCTCAAATGTTCATTTAAAAGCTTAGTAATATGAGTTGAATAAGAACTCTAATTTACTCTTGAGATGAACATCATCCACTAGAATCTGTTGTCAGAAATGTAGTTTCATATAACAGCCATATCTATTGAGTTTAAGAGGTAAAAAATAGTCTTTTAAAATGAAGCTACTAGATGATATATGAATTCAGGAAAATGATTAGGCTTTCATTTTATTGCTTAATAAAGCAGGCTTAGATATCCATTTGTATCCAATTGGAAAGTGTCCAAAGCTATATTAATCTTGAGGAAAACAAGTATTTAATTGAACTTTCATCTTCAGACACCACAATTCTTCTCCTTTTCCTACCTTTCTGGTTGTGTTATGTACATCATGCAAAACAGATGGAAATATTCTTCCTGCAGACTCTACATTGTGAGCACTATTTTAAGCGATGACCAGCTATTACTATGGAACCTAATTTCAGTCACTCTACTGTCTTCTCCACTGTCAAAAAACACTTCAGTGCTTAAAGTCTCTGATTCTTTAAAAGATTTGTTACTAGCTGTACTAATCATTAAGAACAATATTCTATACCACATCCATTAGTTTAGGCAGTTTTGATCTCGTTTTTTCTGTCCTGCTCATGCCTTAAGACAGCAAATACGATAATCAATATTGAAGCATAGGGTACTTTAAGATTAAAAAGAGACAGTGATTTTCACCGATTTTACAAAATCGGCTCCTGTCAGTTGTATCTACCAGTCTTACAGCTTCGTTACCCTTCCAACTCACCTTCACATTCTCAGTGTACTTAAATAAATGAAAAGACCAGTTACATGTATAAAATGCATAAATAAATGGATAAATAAATGGATAAATAAATGGATAGACCAGTCTCTGTGTTTCTTCTGTGTAACTCCTACTGTGAGAATTCAATAAAGTTGAGACACGAGGCAACAAGAGCAGAGTCCTTAATTAGCCGAAATGAGACTTTCAAAACGTGCAAAGTTGTTAGCATTTCATAGCCCAGATTCCTTTTTTTCCATGTGGAATTAGAGGAAAATTATCATGGGTAATTTCATGTGAATTTTAATGGGGATTTGCGGAAAATTAGGCTGAGTAGTGATCAACAGCCCGGATCTCAAAAGTTATCCAAAATATGTTATGGCATCTAGATAACCTTGTCTTTGGAAACGGATGAGCCAGTCAGCCACTAGTTAAACAGAAGTTATGGTCTGTTAGAATGAGGAGTTAGTTACAGGTCAAAGAGTAGACTGGAAGCCTTGAAGGGAGTATCAAATCCCAAGACAAATACTAAACAAACCTGAACAGTATGCTAATGAGAATTTTGCAGTGTCAGTACAAAGAAGGAAGACAGACAATGGGGGACTTGAGTGGGCTGTCCAGCAAATTCAGAGCACTGTGAAATTCTGCCAGTAAAGGCAGAAATTCACCCATGGTACTTTGCTTTCTGTGGATTTTTCCCTAACTCCTACACTGAAGCTCAAGGTGTAACTACATATGAGAGGTGAGTTCATAATTTTCTGACTACAGGTGTTCCCTGTTGTTCAGTTAAAATACCCTCTTCTCCTAAATTTTTAGGTCACAAAACCTGTTCAGAGTGTCCACAGTCAAAGCGCCACATAATTCCAGAAGAGCAAATAATTTAAAAAATGAGACAAAATAGTCTCAACATTTTTTGTACGATACAACCATTTCTGTACACTATCACATCAAATATAAGCCAGGTGACTGGCGTACTTGTGACATATTTTGTAGTACATAATGGAGTAAAGTTTCAGGAAACACTGGTGAAAAGAAAATGTTCTGCAAACAAATCATGCTGTAACCAGATTAATTTATTTTTCTTCTTTTTGCCTGAGTGCCCTTTGGCATATCTTGTCTCAAATAAAACCAAGTTTCAATAACAGTACAATACTGAAATTGAATCACAGATATTCTCCTACTAAAATTATTAAATCTGTACCTCTCTTACTGTTTGGCTGTGGCCAGCAACAAAAATGCCACGCGGCTGCCTCTGCCCCCACCAGGGTGTGGAGGAGAATGGAAAAAAACAGGCAAAAACTGGTGGGTTGGGATAAGGGCAGTTTAACAGAACAGCAAACAAAGGGAACAGTAACAACGATACAAATAAGGAGAAAAAACAACACAGACCGCAGAACCCAGAGAGAGAGAGCCACTCTCCGCGACCTCCGCCACCCGCTCCCGAGGCGCGACTGAGTTCCCGCCGCTCATTTCCCCCCCTCACCAGAACTCAGCATGACGGCACGTGGTATGGAATACCCTGCTCTGTTTGGCCAGGATGTGCCCCTTCCTGGATTCCGGTGAAAATTAACCCTGTCCTGGCCAAACCCAGGACATTATCCACCCCTTATTCCATACCATCTACGTCATGTCCAGGTCCCCCCTTGTCCAGTTGATCACCACCACTTCTCCTGTCTCCAGATATCATTACCTTAGTCTATGGATCATCACTCTAAAGTGTCCGTTGACTTCATTTAATCCATGACTTCAGGCTCCATCTGTCGTAATGGTCTTCTGTGGCAGGAGAGGTGATGTGTGGTGATGGGCGGTCGCTTGTTGCATCTGGAAATCATGGCTGATGTATCTGGTGCGGCCTGTGCCCACAGTCTGCAGGAGATGTTGATCTCGATGAAGTAGCTGGGTGCCAGTTGTTGAAAATCAAGCCCAGTCCCATCATCGCTCTGCTCTGCTAGGTTTTCATCAAAAAGTTCATCCTTCTTTAATCTGGACGATTCTTATTATGCTACTACTGGTACAAAATATAACAATTATAACAGTGATAACAGACAGTGACAGGGTTATTTAACAATTAACTTTATACAATTTATTTATGGACTATTCTCACCCAAAATCAAATCCCCGTGAGGCACACATTGGACTTCTCCATCCTTCCGCATTACCCACCAGGTACACCCAGGTCCTTGAGCAAAAGCAATCCCGCGGACGGGCTTGCCTTTGCCCGAGGCAGGACTAACCCAGACTGTCTTCGCTAACATGTTCCACATGTGCACTATGGGGACTTTATCCCCTTCTATGGGGCACTGATGTTTTGATTGGGCAGGAACAGCCTGATTGGTGGACCCTCTGGTGTTAACCAAGCAGGTGGCCTTTGCTAAATGAGTCTCCCAATTTTTGAAAGTCCTATTCCCCATTTCTCTCAGAGTGGTTTTTAGCAGCCCATTGTACTGCTCGATCTTTCCAGAGGCTGGTGCATGGCAGGGGATGTGATACACCCACTCAATATCGTGTTCTTTCGTGCAGATGTCTATGATGCTGTTACGAAGGTGAGTCCTGTTCTCCAACTCAATTCTTTCGGGAGTGCCATGTCACCACAGGACTTGTTTTTCAAGGCCCAGGATGGTATTCCGGGCAGTGGCATGGGGCACAGGGTAGGTTTCCAGTCATCCAGTGGTGGCCTCCACCATTGTGAGCACATAGCGCTTGCCTTGGCGGGTTTGTGGCAGTGTGATGTAGTCAATCTGCCAAGCCTCC
>Ga0065711_1048498_pt1 | contig 11781 bp, 5 predicted proteins | sample Hoacrofraction12_FD_59098 | JGI IMG/M metagenome (GOLD analysis project Ga0065711, IMG submission 59098) | Hoatzin crop microbial communities from Cojedes, Venezuela - Epithelial fraction 12 v2 (version 2) | ecosystem: Host-associated > Birds > Digestive system > Esophagus > Crop | place... | reverse complement strand
AGGAAGGAAGGAAGGAAGGAAGGAAGGAAGGAAGGAAGGAGGAAGAGAAAGGGAGGAAAGAGGAGAGGGAATGAAAGAGGAAAGGGAGGGAGAGAGGGAGGGAGGGAGGGAGGGAAGAAAAGAAGGAGGAAAGAAAACAGGGAAGAAGTAATATATTACTGCACTAAACACATGGGAACTGTGTGTTATACAGTGTCATAGATACACCAGTAAGCAGCATGCTTATAAACAACCTGTTTCCCTAACAGGCTTTGTGATTGACAGCAAAAATTTACCAGTTAAATGTAACTGCCAAGCATCAATTCCTCTGTTAAAATCCGTCCAGGATGTGTATGACGAAAGTCTCATTGTGGTCCTGTAATATGTGTGAAGTGAACACAGCTCTTTAAATGTATTCTTAGTCTGATGCAGCCTTTCCTTCTCCAGGCATTGACTCTTTGTTGTGCCCACTGTATTGAAGGTATAAAACAAAATAGCAGAAAAAGCCTGAAAACTTCTCTCTGAAAAGCAACTCTACCAGACAACGCACTCCTATATTCAGCAGATCTTCTCTGTGTCAGTCAGATCCTCTCTTGAGTGATTAAACAAGCTCTCACTTTCAGAAGAGCTGACACAGCCCAGAAACTGATTTACATAATGCAGAAGAAGAAGAATTTATTCACTACATTTCTGCTGTGATTAACACTGTAATATGAGCTTACCGCTCAAATATTCTGCTCTGAACTATGCAGGTCTGAGCCTGTGCTCTTGGCTCAGGGCTGTGGTGCCTGCTGCCCCGCAAGGTACCACTGTCCTATATCCTCCAACCACAGGGCCACGCCAGTGCATCCAAAACACAGGGTCAAGAGAGGGAGAAAGGGCACAATAAATATCTGTGAATTGGGCTTGGATGTTGTAAGCATGGACAAAGCAGTAAACACTGTGAGCATCTGGCCTGGTGCATGCAGTCTGGCCATTCTGAGCCCTGTGTGTCGTTAAAGATCACCTTCTGTTCCATATACATCAGGCTACACAGCAGCACAGGAGCTGCTTTCCAGGTAGCGCTCCAGGCCACTGTCTTTCCTACAGCAGCAAACAAGCCCATTTGCCTCAGGGGAATAGACAGCAGTGCCAGGAGGGACAAGCATGCAACAAACTGTCTCACCCAGATCAGAAGTCTTTATTCGTCTTCAGCTCTGCTTGACGGAGCAGGCGGGTTTCTCATCTTTAAAAGCCCTTTGCTTCAGTTAGCTTTTATCACTCTGGATATGTTTACAGGATTCCTTGCTCCTTGTGTGAACACTTAAATTGAATTTATTCCTGTGCTTCCTCCCTTCTTTCCTTCCACTCCTCCCACACCTTCCCCTTCAGCAAGCTCGTCCTGAGGAGACACCCATTTTGAGGAAAAATCCTTGTCTGATTTTATGAGGATGTTTGTATGTATACACAGTCTCTGCAAGTCTTGGTGTGTTGGTGTGTTCTGCATGTCATATTTTATTGATTTTTGAATCTTAGAGCTGGGCTTCTATATCCTCTTTTGGGATCCTAATATGCAGTCTGAATTTTAAGGTTGTAAAGCTCTCTATAGATCGCACTGAGACCTGAAATAAAGCCCCCAGGAGCATGGTCTGGGAGCAGAGGTGTAACAGATGAGATTTTACCTCAGACTCATTTCGAGGTTCGAATTATTTAACTGTAGCTGCAAAACACTGCAGTAGGGCCGCTGTGAGCCTCCCAGCTATAAAAAAAAAAACAGATGATGCCTGTTAGTGTTGCTATAGAGCCAGAGTGGCATTTTAGGATTTAAAGAGATATGTGATATCACAGATATTTTTTGTCTGCCCTAGCAAGAGATGTGGGCAACGGGGCGCTGGCACCAATTGCCAGGGATGGGAAGCGCTGGGGGCACGAGGTTCAGGAACATGCTGATGCGCCTTTGCTGGCGTTGGGGTTTGACTAGAACTATTTGGCAGCACCCCATACCAAGTAAAGATGAAAACACCCACGGTTCAGAAGCCAGGCTTCCCATGGAGGGAGGTCACGGAGGGCTGCTGAACACGTACACAAGTCCTGGTTTAACGAAGTGCTGCCTGGCTTTCAATATCAGAGGAGAGACCCTGTTTCAGCTGTGGGAGAGCCGCCCGACAAGTAATCGGCTGGTAACAGTCTCTGCAAGCACTGTGGGGTAGTCAGACAAAAAGGAAAACAGGGATACAAGAGATGAGAAAGGTCACCGAGTGTATGAAAACCAGGGTTTTTTGACACATGGGATTTGCATGTCCCAGAGACTGACAACGACTAACGAGGCAATCCAAAGGATGAACAGGGGACTGAAGGTCTCCTTGAACTATTGATTACCAGTCACTGGGGAAGACTCTTTCAGCTCCACTAAAAAGATAACTTCCCTGTATTTCATATTGCAGTAAGGCTGAACTGAATACTCTTGTTGCTGAATTACTTCATTTTGGTTTGTTGCTTTTACATTGTCAAGGCTTTATTTCTGTTCAGCAGCAGGTACCCCTCACCTTGTAGCATGCTGTACTAACCATGCTTTTATTATGTATTTTTAGATCTTTCCCACAGCGTGCAGAGATCTGTGGGTCTTCTTTAGCCCAGAATATCAATAAAGCTTGCTACTGCCAAAGCTGCTGATAGAGGTACTGCATCTACTTATTCTGATCTTCCCTTGGAAAAATTACATTGTTGCAATAGGAGTGCAGAGCAGGGTTCAAGGTCCACTGCATATGAAAACAGAATTGATTTCTCCCAATGAATGGAGGTTTGCAGCTCTTAAGGACATTATACGATAAATATGTTGGCACATACTATGCATTTGGCATGCTAAGTAGTTCACAGAACTACTCCTTGCAGCATATTTTAATGAAATGCTGACAGTTTGGCATCTTATTGGATAGCTGCATTCAGTGGCATTGGTCACAAATGACGGATGTTAAGGAAGGCATACAAAGTACTCTGTAAGACGGCAGCTCCTCCAAGACTGTCTGCTCTATGTTGCTACACTGTTGGAATTTATCATAGCCAGCAACGAGAAATCAATAACAAGCACGTGGCTTTCCTCCAGTTCAGCATCTAGAAACTTTTGTCTCTAAGCTCCCACAAAATAATTGCATGCAGAGTATTTTTCCGAAAGAACCTGGCCTTATCTTCTAAAGGGATACCGCTAGCACCCCGTGTTAGATGAGCTAGGAGAAAGAGCAACTTGCTGATGGAGCAGCTCTGCCTCTTGCTCAGCTCCTGCTTTGCTGGCTGGTGCACAGGGCAATGCGGCCAAAGATGGAGGGAGCAGGGGAGCTGCTAGGGCCCCTCCTGGCTCCAGCAATATCTGAGACATGCCAACACTGGTGCAGAGCCTGAGACTAGCCCTACCTCTCCACTGCTTTTCTGTCTCTGTTTTTTTTCTTTCTGTGCCTGAGGAGAGGATTTATTCATGACAACAAGATAAAAAAGCTATAATCACAGGTGGGATTTTTTTGCTGAAATAGTTCCACGGTGGAAGTAATCAAACTTTACAGACAGTTCTTCCCAGAATATATCCTCACCTGCTCCTAAGCCTACCATTACTAAGGTGTCTTGCTAGAACAATGTTTTACTTACATTCACTGCGTCAAACAAATTAACAAATAAACTGGTAGCACCCTTCCTCTCCCGGGATCACAACTCCCTTTCAACAGGGAAAGGCTGGAGACGTGGCCTTGATTCCTCATATTGTTGGTGCCACCCAGTGTTGATAGACTGGAAGTGGCACTGGAAAGGGAAATGCTTGAGAAGTCACAGGTGACCAATACCTCTGGCGCCTAACCTGCAGCCACAGCCACACTGCCAGACCTGTTGTGACCATGCACTGTCTAAAGACTACAGTGCATGGAAGAAACATGAGATGAGGGGTTTTTTTTAATTTCTAATGCTGATTGAGATCAATTGGTGTGAAAATGTGCATGGGTGGGCATCTAGGTATTTAGTATCTACAGTAACTGGGTATCTCTCAAGTTGTTCTCTCAGTGTGAAACTTTACGCATGGGGATGCCTGGCTGGAGCACATCAACTGCACACAGAAGCGTAGTGACACATGATGAGTTCACACGTGTACATGGTCCCAGGTCTTAGGTGAAGGTCTCCATGTTGAGGATGCCTTTTCACAACAGCCCCCTGTGTGCAAGTCCCTGCCACCAGGCACAGTTCTTGACTGAGCGCTGTGGCCTTTCTCGCTAGGTCTTCCCATTTCCACGTAGCTGATGGGCTCATCACATTATGATTTCATGCCCATTTTCATGGCTTATCCTTAAATCCAGCCTGGCCTAACTCTGTGAACACTTCTATCACCTGCAGTGCATGCACTGTTACAGATTCAGATTGAAGGAAAATGGAGAACACCTTGGTGATTCAGAGCAAGAGTCCTAGCTTCATTCTTTTAGAAGTGCAAGCAGTGTATTTCACTTTTTCAGGGGTGTTCAGTTCACTGAGTAGGGGGAGTGTGGGGCTGTAGATATAGACTATAATAGTACAAACACTGGTTGCAAAAAAATTGGTGCAAAAAATGTTATGACCTCTTTATACAAAAACTATTTCTGAGCAGCGTCTAAGTCAGGCTATGAAAAGAAAAAGGGCAACTCCATAAAGGAAGGGACAAAAGATGGACTAGTAATAATCTGCAGCTTGCCACTGGAGCAGGCATGGATGATACCAACAATGGTCCAAAATGGAAAATGTGAACCTGTCCCAGCAAAACATATATTCCTATCTTTCATGGATCACATCCATTTTTGGTAGATACATGAGGATCTGTCTCCTTTCTGATGTTGGCAGTATTGTGCAGGTTGCTACACCAATTCACTTCTCCCTGCATCGAACTGAGCTGCCCCCATGAGACATGCCCCTAAGACCGTGTTGAGCCTGGGAAGTCAGCTGGGGTTCAGGTTTGTATCCAGCCAGAAAGTGAGACATTTGCTGCCTCAGGGTTGTTTTGACCTTGAAAGACCACTCTCACAGGGATGAGTACACAGATGCCTTAAAGAAGAAGTGTCAAAGAGGGCATTGAAAGACTCCGTCTGCTCCCAGTGGTACTTTGTCCAATTTTGGTGCAACTGCTCTGCAGTTCGTCTATCAGAGAAAGGAGCCAAGCACACAGCCATCAGTACTGGAAACCAAAGCTGCTGAACTAGGGCCACAGAGGAAACACATTATACATCCCTATTAAGAAGTGGTGTGTATAGGAAAGCATGAGAAAATACCTGAGCGGTAGTGAAGGTGGAGATCCTTCTGAAACTCAGTGGAACTGCGGCTCTGAATTAGGGTGGTTCCAGTATTAACGACTTTCATTCCTGCCTTCTGAAGACCTCCTCATCCCCTTTTTCTTAGTTCTTTCTTGTTAATTCCTCAGTTTTGCCAGGTGGAGCTGTCCACTGTGCTCACCTGTCAGACAGAAGTCAGAGATCAGGTTAGGAAGGTGAAAGCCCTGATAGAATTAAATCTGCCCAGGGATGTCAAGAACAGCAGGAAAAGCTTCTATAGGTACGTCGATAAATGGAAGGCAAGGGAAAATGTGGGCCCTCTCTAGAAGGAAAAGGGAGACCTGGTTACCTGGGATATGGAGAAGGCTGAGGTACTCAATGACTTTTTAACCTCAGACTGCACTGGCAAGTGCTCCACTGCCCAAGTCACAGATGGCAAAGGCAGGGAGTGGGAGAACGAAGAACCACCCACTGTAGGAGAAGATCAGGTTCGATAGCGTCTTAGGAACCTGAAGGTGCACAAGTCCACGGGACCTGATAAGGTGTATCCGCGGGTCCTGAGGGGACTGGGAATGAAGTTGCTAAGCCACTATCCATCATATTTGAGAAGTCGTGGTAGTCTGGCGAAGTTCCCATTGATTAGAAAAGGGAAAACATAACCCCCATTTCAAAAAAGGCAAAAAAGTGAGACTCGGGGAACTACAGGTCAGTCAGTCTCACCTCTGTGCCCAACAAAATCATGCAGCAGATCCTCCTGGAAACTATGCCAAGGCATATGGAAAATAAGGAGATGACTGGTGTCAGCCAACATGCTGACAACATGCTTCGCTAAGGGCAAACTGTGCCTGACAAATTTGGTGGCCTTCTATGGTGGGGTTACTGCATTGGTGGATAAGGGAAGAGCAACTGATGTCATCTACCTAGACTTGAGCAAATCTTTTGACACTGTCCCGCAGGACATCCTTGTCTCTAAATTGGAAAGACATGGATTTGATGGATGGACTACTTGGTGGATAAGGAATTGGCTGGATGGTCATACTCTAAGGTTTGTGGTCAATGACTCAATGTCCAAGTGGAGACCAGTGACGAGTGGTGTTCCTCGGGGGTTGGTATTGGGACCAGTGCTGTTTAAGATCTTTGCCAATGACATGGATAGTGGGATTGAGTGTGCCCCCAGCAAGTCTGAAGATGACACCAAGCTGTGTGGTGTGGTTGACATGCTGGAGGGAAGGGATTCCATGCAGAGGGACCTTGACAGGCTTGAGAGATGGGTCTGTGAGAAACTCATGATGTGCAACAAGGTCAAGTGCAAGGTCCTGCACCTGGGCCTGGGCAATCCCAAGCACAAATACAGGCTGGGCAGAGAATGGATTGAGAGCAGCCCTGAGGAGAAGGACGTAGGGTGCTGGTTGACAAGAAGCTGAACATGATCTGGCAGTGTGCCCTTGCAGCTCAGAAAGCCAACCATATCCTGGGCTGCACCAAAAGAAGCATGGCCAGCAGGTTTGTGGTTAATTAGCTTCATATGTAGTTTCAGCCAAGAGGAGTAACATGGTACTTCCATGCACACTATCCAGAGCTTTGCATCATTAGTGTTTATTGATATGAGATGTGGGTCAGTGCACATGCATATATTTCAGAGTATCATGATGACTGAGTCACTAGAAGAAATTTTATTCTTTCTTGAGTGGTCAGGTGACAACTTCTTGCCTAAAAGTACGAGAAAAGACATCTGACCTGAGAGAGGAACATGAGCATCTCTAACCTTAGTACTGCCCAGCCTAACTATTCCTCGCCTTCCTTTTCCTTTGTTCTGTATGGGTCTCCACTCTTCCAGTGGCCATCATCTGCTCCTGAAACACCAGGTCTGTGGAAGACCATGTGGTACAACAGTGTTTGACTGGCCTATTGTCCTGTGACCTCAACTTCACTCACCTTCTGTCAAAGGATTCATGCTGCTCGTATGGGACAGCTGTCCCAAATTAGCCGCAGAGGTGAAAAACCATATTGTGGTTTCTAGATCATCGTAACTGGTTTATCCTTGGATTGCCAGGTCTCCCCTGTTCATTCACACTTTGGAGTCACACTTTGGCCATGGTTTCCCACTCTGTCCAGTTAGCTGAGATCTCTCTCCTATGCTTCTGCAGAATAATCCCAGAAACAAGCATTGCTGGAGGAAGACATGATTTTGTCCTGTGTCTGCTCTGCTCTTTAAGCGGTTGTTACATAGCAGTGACCGAAGTAAGAGTGGCTCTTTTACTATGTTTTACAATACATTTTCCCCGTTTCGTTTATCCTGCTTTTGACAAAAGCCTGTCTCAGCAGTAACTTGTTGCACTGCCAGCTGGCAGTCTTACAGCATGTATAAGCCTAGAATTGCAGTCGCAAACCTTGGGCAAATGGACAGCGATGGCTTACAAGGGATGGTTTTGACTAAAATGCCTTACATGCAGTTTGCTAATGCACAGACACTGGCATAAGCTCTCAGCTGCAGAAAGTCCTTTCCAGTCCTGTTGCCCAGAAGGACGCCAGCAGCAGTACAAAACAGCAATAAATCAATCAGCCAGACACTCTATAAGTGCATTGCATAACCGGGTAAATAAACAAGCGCTAGAAACAATAAAACACTGTAGCTATTTTCACCTTGTCAGGCTGAGCCATTCCAGACAATCAATAGGGGGTACAGGAAAGGTCACTGACTACCTGAATAAATCTCATCAAAAAACAACGGCTAAACAGCAGTAGCTCCCTTTGAGAAGTGAAAGTCATGGCCTTTAAGAGAATAACCCAAAGATTACAAGTTGGCAGTGAAGAAACATTAAAGTACAAACATTACAGACTATAGAAATGCTGTAGAAAAGTAGGATATTCAAAGCATTCATCTTTTTTTCTCTGTTTCTTACAGCTACAGAGGTCTCTATTCCCTTTTGACACATGGAAGAGAAGTTCTGGAAGAAAACGCTTGCTAAACTAACCTATTGGATGCACTTGTAAAGCAATAGCTCTACATATATTTTGATGTTATGGAGAGCTTTTAGCTAAAAATGAATCTGAATACTTTTAGACCCCTAAAGATATTATAAAGCCTAACGTATTTTTACGTAGGTCAAGAGCCAGGTTTAAGCTGTTTTAGGATAGATTTTGAAGTTACCAAAGTCACCTACTGAAGTCAGTCTCCTGCCCAGTGCTTAAGAAAAATTTGGCTGAACGCTTACCCCCTGCCCAGAGGTGGTCATGCTGGCCACACAGTCACACACCTTGGTGGATGCACTTGGGCAGGCTAACATGGATACTAATGCTAAGGAAGCTACTACTTTCCAGCCTGTGTTGGTTGAAAAGGTACAAACTTCAGCTGTGAACCATTAATTGCTGATCTTAACCTACTGTCTGGCATGGTTGTTGTTTGCTGCTCCGTGCTAATCCAAAGCACTGAATACTTATTTCCCTGCTATGCGTTACGGTACAACCACAGTCCAGTAAATCTACAGCTTTCTGGAAATCTCCATGGCACTGTGGCACTGCATGGACCACACAAGGGCCTGCAACATGGCAGCAGATGCTGCTGTATGATCATTTGCATCTTTCAATCATCCTCCACCAGAGTCTGCAATTCTGCTTGGGTGTTTGGCAGTAGCCACCAGCTCTACATCCATCTGTGCTGCTAAAAGATAAAGTGATTTTACATTAGACTCAGAGGTTTGCAGACAGTTGCAGACAGGGATTCCAGTTCCTTTAAGTCCATAACTGTGCAGACACCAGGTCAGCCATCAGCTCTGTCCACTCAGTGTGCTGAGCCAAAAGTAGATTGGTATCTCCGAGTACCTGTGTTGCGTTAAAGGGGGGTAAGGGGAGTCTGATAAGTGGCAAAAGGAGAACCCACTCGTTGAGTCACGAGGTTCAGAGAAGACCTCCTTGCGTTCTAAGTTCTCTCTCAGAGGAGAGTCTAGGTGCAGCAGGATCAACTCCTAGTCCCAGACTTGGTCAACAGTTTATGTCTAAAGGGTTAAGTGTGTAGCCACTTAGAGATTCAACTTGTCTGTCAGAGCCCTTCCAAGGACTTTCACTGAAACAGTTTCACGAAGTTGAAACAATAGGTAATTTATTCAAGTGACAGGTATCACAGATTCGGGATTGCCGTTGATAAATGCACAGTCTACAAAAGTTGAGCTCAAAGTAATAGTTTAGCACTTTAGTTAACAATGTGTTCCCGAGGATATGCGTGACTCTTACCAAAAAGGCATCCCTTCTTGGGGGAGGAAGAGAGGTTCAGGCCCGTCAACCCATCCGTCAGGTAAAGTTCTTGCTTGGCTCCTCCTCCCAAAGAGAGTTTTCAAGTGCCAGTTTCTATATGTTTGGAAAATCTTTTGGCAAGGTGGGACTAAGTCAATTATTGTGTATCGATTGGCTCTTGGAATGCAATGTCGTGTCATCAGAAGCGGGACTCAGCAGTGTGACACGCCTTCGGAGCTGGCATCTTGGTATGCACATCCGAGGGCCATCTGTTCTTTATCCGAAGCAATCTCTGAAGCAATCTCTGGCTGAGTGGCCTCGGGGACACCCCACAGATCACTGGGTTTACAGTGATGGGCTATCCCCCCTAACTGCTGTCTGATAAGATAAGCACCAGTTAATTACTCCCTTTGTTAGCTCTTTGGCTCTTGACGCCTTGGTTGAGAGATGCCTCAGTTCAAGTTTGTCTTTCGTCTTGCATTTGACAAGTCCAGCAAGGCCATCGTAACCTGGAATAAGACAATTATCACAGGTGCTTCATATCTTTCTGTTGACATCAGTAACAGACAATTACTCTCACAGTGTGAAGACTTGAGAAGAGAATCAGAAGGCTCCATCACACACAATGCCATAACTCCAAACATTCCCCCCTTTCCTTCTTCTTTTTGTTGCTAAGCATGATGTCATATGGTATGGAATATGCCTTTGGTCAGCTGGGATAAGCTGTCCCAACTATGTCCCCTCCTGCCTCCTTCTGCACCCCCACCCTACTTGCTGGCCGGCCAGTGTGAGAAGCAGAAAAGGCCTTGATGCTTTGTAAGAACTGGTCAGCTATAATTAAAATGTCGCTGTGTTATCGACACTGTTTTTATCACAAGTCCAAAATATAGCCCCATACAAGCTACTATTTAACTGTATCCCAGCTAATATCAGCACTTTCTCCAGCCCTTATTCCATACCATTTATATCATGCTCAGGTCCCACACTATCCACTACATCCTCATTAACCACCACCCCGCTTCCTGTTCCTTGATATACACACAGATATCATTCCCTTGGTCTATGGACCACCCCTGTAAAATGCTTGTAAAATGTCCATAGATGTCAACGACTTAGGGCTCCATCTGTCGTGGTGGTCACTCAGGACAGAAGAAGTGGTGTGTTGTGTGGAGTTACTGGGCACTAAAGCCAGCTCAGATTGGGTCACTGCTGCACTTGCACTGCTTCTTGTAAGGCTTGTCCTCCATTGGTTCAGGGTTCCTGCTAAAGTAATTCCTATACCATGTAACTCAAATCATGTGTAAGAACAATTTAAAGGTATATCCATTACAATCTCCGCCCCTGGTCCCTTTGGGCCAGGTTGTAACATTTAACATTTCAATTAACTTCCGCTCTTGCCCCTGATCCAGCTTGGACTGATCCACACACCACAGTCCCTTAGGGGTGTACATGCTCCAGCGCAGCCTTATCTATGTGTACAGTCTCTTCAGAGGTATACGTGCTGTGGCACAGACATATCCACAGCCACAGATGCTTCAGTGTGTCCCACTCTCACATGAACTCATCCACAGGTTACAGTCCCTTCGATTCGAGTTCTCACTGGAGTTCCAGCCTGTCCAGTACAGCAGCACAGAAACAACAGCAGTGCCCTGGCCATCTGCCAGCCCAGGCACATTGCCATTGCTGCTATCAAACTGTTCCCAGGCACAGCAGAGTAAGATGATAAGCAGTACATCAGTACAGCAAGCAGCAAAAGAAAAAAGCAGCTGTTAACCAGCACTGGACTTTAATATACCATAAGGCAAGCAAGCCCCATGGCAAGCACAGGAGTCTGCCCATTAATAGCTAAACAGCTATAATAGCTATAAATCTCATCTAGCACACTCCAATAAATCCATCATTATCTTGAACCATTCGAGCCCCACACTGGACACCAAAAAAGACTGTCACAGTTTAACCCCAGTAGGTAGTTCAGTACCACACAGCTGCTCATTCACTACCCCCTGGTGGGATGGGAGAGAGAATCATAAGGGTAGAAGTGTGAAAGAAACGTGTGGGTTGAGATAAAAACAGCTTAATAGGTAAAGCAAAAGCTGCAGACACAAGCAAAGCACAACAAGGAATTCATTCACTACTTCCCATTGGCAGGCACATGTTCAGCCATCTCCGGGAAAGCAAGGCTCCATCACACACAATGATTACTTTGGAATGCTAACACCATAACACACACACACACCAACCAGCCAACCAACCAACCAACCAACTAACCAACCAACCAACCAACCAACCAACCAACCAACCAACCAACCTCTCCCCTCCCCTC